>Ga0325402_1002532_pt1 | contig 16085 bp, 9 predicted proteins | sample PopdelMetagenome_22_FD_207212 | JGI IMG/M metagenome (GOLD analysis project Ga0325402, IMG submission 207212) | Populus deltoides microbial communities from Bellville, Georgia, United States - Xylem-PdKOR-R3 | ecosystem: Host-associated > Plants > Phyllosphere > Stem > Wood/Secondary xylem... | reverse complement strand
ATAAATCGATCTGAAGACACATATGGAAGCAGTAACACAACATTCAGTAAAGTCCCATATAGAAAGTGCTTGGCGATTTGGCAGTTGTAGTTGGAACTACATGGAGTGATCATAGCATGTGCCTTCACAAACCTGTTGTTGCGTTGCAGACATGAAGATAAAAGAAAAGGAATGCAGCCACTTTTTGATGCCCTACTTTAGCTAGAGCCGAGCAAATCATTGCCAAAACGTCAAAGCAGATATCTTTCCCGCTTTCATTACTGCATGCCATTCCATGAACAACTTGAGCAAACTTTGTGACAGGTTCAATTTCTTAATTCCACCTATTGTACTTTTTACATTACATTTAAGAGATAGAGAATACAGCACTAGTCTTCCACAGCTCCATTGATCTTTATCTATCGCGCTCTGAGTCACTAATGTAAACCTGGATTTAACCCAATTACCAATGAATGTTGTCTAGTGGTGCCCACACTCATGAAAATGTGCATGGAAATTAAAACCATTTTAATCTAAAAACTTAAACTCAATTTCTCTCTCGGTGAGGGTTGTGGTCTAATAATAGTTTAGTATTACTATTTAACATAATCTAGAACAAGGATAGTAAGGTTTGAGTTAATGATATATTTAAATTATTTACAGAATTAATTTATAATGCTTTTTCTATATATTAAGTGGTATATGATTTTTGAGTTCAGGTTCCACATACAATTTAATAGTTAATTAAGCCTAAAAAAACGAAAAGAATGGTGTCAAATTAAGTTCCTCTTAATTCATTCTGCTATGAAGCAATTCAATCAAAACAGTAGAAATCAAGAGGATTAAATGGAAAGAAATTAGCTGCTTATCATTAATGAACCGGAAAATCATCGATGAAGTGGTGAAAATGAAAGTGAAAGTCACCAAAAAAAAAAAACAGAAACAAATTTCTTGACTAAATTAAATTCTTAAGGTTTCCTGAAATCCAGACTCCAAATTCCTATAGATATATATATATATATAAACTGAACAAACTGGTTTATACAGCTAGTATTGTCATTGTGGCCCAAAGAAGCTTGAATCTTCAAAAGATGAATCTTGTGGCATGCTTTGCAAGCAAGTTTCATAGTCAGAAACAAGCTGAGGATAACCAAGAGAGCTTATATGTCCCCAGCTGTTACTTTCTGCAGAACTAGCCCCCGTGCTGCCACTGGCAGCCATGTCCATCCCATAGAAACTATCCAAACCTTCTACACGTTGTGGGTTGCTACAGACCAATCCACCTAGCTCAACCAACAAGTTTTCAAGTCCAGCTTGACACATATTTGGACCGTTGTAGTTGCTATTAGGAAATTGAGAACAACAGGTACTATCCATTGATCGCATGGGTGCCGAAGAAGAAAGCACATCTATGGAGTTTGTGTATGGTACTTGATCTTGTCTGCTTGAACCGTCGAGAGGGTAATTGTTGATTGTAGTGAATAGGGCTGACTCTTGATTATTGTCAGAAAATCTTCCACCAAGTTTGATCAGCAAGTTCCTAATGGATTCTTGATCCATCAAATGAGAATCTTGGTTTTGACTCATGACTAGAGCTGGTACCTCTGGCCAGTAAGGGCTTTGTTGATGAGGGATAGCCCCAGGAACCATGAAGCTCTCATTTATTTCTCTCTTTGTCATGATTTCTTGCTTGAGACTAGCTCGCCGGGCTGCTTGTTCCTTGCGCTGTTTTCCTAAGAGCTTCTTCTTAAGCCTTGTGTTCCAGTAGTTTTTTATATCATTATCGGTTCTTCCAGGTAACTGAGCAGCGATGATAGACCACCTATATCATTAATTATACGAACAAATTATTGTTAGGATCATGGATATAGATGCATATTGCACATGAAAAATGCACTAACTATATTACCTGCTTCCAATACTTATATAGAGACTGCAAATAATGTTATCTTCTTCCTCTGAAAACCCTCCATGTTTAATGTTTGGACGGAGATAATTCAACCATCTAAGTCGACAACTCTTGCCACACCTTTTCAGGCCTACTTGTATATAGCAAATAAATTAGTTAGTTAATGATCACATACACTAAATTACAGGCAAATTAACAATCTGTGTGTGTGTGTGTGTGTGTGTGTGTGTGTGTGTATCAGTTACCTATCTTCTGTGGCAAGGCAATCCAATTGCCACCGGTTCCATGCTGCTCAATATAGGCCTTGAGTATGGCATCTTCCTCGGGTGACCATGGACCTTTCTTCACGTTGGCTTTGTCACAGCAAGGAGCTCTCCCCATGATTCCTGCTCTCTTGTTTTTGTGTTAAAGCTTTAGCTTCCCTTTCTTATATCTCCTTGGGAAGAATGGTAATGATATATAACGTTACTTATATGTGTGTTTGTATATATATATACAGACACACACACAAGTGTGTGGGAGAAAATGTTAACTATAAGTACTGTATGGTAGCTGGAGATCAAGGAGAAACATGGAGACTCGTCAAGATTTTCAAAAAGAAGACTTTATGAGAAAAAGAAGGAGACTTTATGAATTGAATAATGGGTAATTCAATTAAGAATAGGCACAACAGTAGAGCAAGGTTTTTCTTATTTGTCCTTGTTATTAGTCCAGAATCTATTCAAGATACCCACTAGTTCACACCCATCTCTCTTCTTGACTTTCTTCTTTCCCATATATAATACCCAAATCTAATTTACCCATTGTGTCTCATGATATGATATGATTTGATCATATGATCATGACCCTGCAATTGTGTGGACCTGGCTAAATGTTAATTAGAACAGATCAAACCTCAAAAACATTGGTTGAATAGTTCCTTTGGCTTTGGCAACGTAGGATCTAACATCAGCCAATAGCAACTGATGTTAATTGTGAGAAATTGACTCAGCCTAAACCGATTTATAAAACTAAATTGACACGCAACCGATCGATCACCGCGAGGTAAAACCCAATAAAAATACCCATGTTAAAATCTGTTAATTTTTTAAAAAATTATCAAAACAACATTGTTTTGATATTGTTTTTATAAAAAAAAAAAGTTTGGATTAATCCTCCTCATCCAAGATTTATATGCAGGTATTGTAACAATTATGGAACAATGGGATTGTGCTAGCAAAGTTGAATTTTTTTTTTATTAATATATATGAGTATTCGGGTTAGCATGCGCGTACCTCGACTAATCTTACTGACAATGAAGTTAACAACCATGTAAGTCTCCAGTGGCTCTGAGATTTGTAAAACTCGAACTGATAAACTCTAATAAACAAATTTAAAACCAGATCAATTCACTGCACCCCTCAAAGTTAAACAATCGATTCTTAATTTATGTTTGAAGTGACCAAATTACACCTAATTGTTGGTCCCCAGTTATTTTCTAGTGACATGAATAGTTAGATGTAATATATATGTAATCTGATAATTCACTTCCTAGATGTCGTCTATATATATATATATATATATAAGTGAAAAAAGTTACATAACAAGACGAGATGTAAAGATTTTTTCAATGAAAAAACAAGAACATAAACAACAAGTTTTAAAATGTACTATAAGAATTTTACATAAAGATATAATAAGATATAACCTTATTTGAAAGAAAAAATATATATATATTATATTTATTGATCCAACATAAATACTATAAAATTTCTTGATTATTAATCTTTAAAAAATGAATTTATCCATATTTAATAGCAAAACAATTGGTATTTTCTAGCTATTTTCTGAAATTCTTATTGAATGAGGAGAGGAAAAAATGTTAAATAAAAAGGTAAAAAAGTCAAATGCCATTCTAGAATATGATCAAAAACTACTGTATGTAGTGATGGTTGGTGACCGGAGGAACCACCTAAAAAGAAAATTCGCCATGGAATTCGAATCAATGCCTTGGATTTCTGCTGCTAAAAGAAATCTTGAATTCAAAAGCATTAAATTAACATGGAAATGTATTTTTATGGTTATTTAGAAGAGAAAAGGAATTAACATTGATTTAAAAAACCTTTATTGTTTTTTAATTAAAAAAAGATCAATTATAATGTAACAACAATAATTGATGGGTTTAATTACTTAATCAAACTATACAAAGGTGGACCAATGAGGCATGCCATTTGGGACCCAAAATGTAATCACAGACATGACATGAATGCAATGGTACTACTATTTTACTAATATCTATAACGAACAGGCAAGTCCACTGTCCCATCCATTAAGTCACGATTGAGACCTTGCTGCTTGTCTTTTACACTTTCTTTGCACATATTATACGATTTCTTGGATTCATGATAGAAAAATTATTTTTAAAATGAATTTGTGTGTTCATGAAACTATTTTTGATCTCATATAATCTTAAATATGCATCCTCTATGTTGGTTTTATTCATTCAAATGAATTTAATTAACTCGTGGGTCTTAAAATTTTAATCTGGAAAATCAATGAAAATAACAATCTCAGTACTTTGCATAGCAACGAGCAAATAATATTTACAAATAATTTTTATGTCAAATCAACAAGTCCATGTCCAAGAAGATAAAAGTTTGGGGGAATTAAATGAATTTTTTATTAGGCCAGCAAGCTATTATTAGATTAGACGAGGTTAGTATTAGATCTAGAAATAGTTGTTCAGAATTATTCTTGAATTTATTTACTAATTTTGAATTTTATTTATTTAGTTTAAAAATTCTAATAATAGTTGAATTTTGTTAGCCATGTAACTTTTAATAAGGATCCTTTCTCTTATAAAATATCTAGATCTAAAACTAGTAAGAATATTGTTATAAATATGGTTTATTTTTCTCATAAGAGATTATTCAATAACAATTATTAATATTCAGTATTTAGCAAACCAAGGCTTTTTCTATCATTTAAAATCATGTGTTAAAGAATAATATAAATCATATCTTAAAACATCACCCAACAACTTAAGCTGTTGAGTTGAGATGGTTCTTTGACATGGTATCAGAGCCTTGATGACCAAGCAGTCACGAGTTCGAATCTCATTATCCTCATTTATTTGATAAAAATTAATCACAAGATAATGTAGGTATATGCAAGTTTCAAGATCAAAGGGCTTTCACATGAGGGAGTGTGTTAGAAAATAATATAAATCATATTTTGAGACCTCACCTAACAATTTAAACTATTAGGTTGAGATGATTCTTTGACACGGTGATTGTTGAACTTGAAAAACCTAGTTATTTTCTTAGTGTCATCTAAAACTAATGAGAAATCGAAAGATTTTTATTTATTTTTTATATAAACATATTAAAATTATCAACAAATACTATAAAAAAAAACACTAATTTTTTTTCATGCTAAATATATGTTTAAAATTCAAGTAATCGGAATTTCAATTGCAAGACGAAACGGCTTCAAGCTGGCTAGGGTACATGTCAATGGCGGCATTATTTTAAAAAAGAGAAGGAAAGTTCCTTGATTTTGATCTTTCTTGATGGATTGAATTTTCACTGTATCTGCGTGGACAAGTTTGTCAACTCGCAAGGAAATGGTCTTCTTGGTAGGCCACCTTCTCTCATTTTATTTAATTGTGTGCGAGAGATCTTCGCACCTTTTTTACTTTGAAAGAGTCTTATCTGACAGTATTTTCTCACCCAACAAACACATGAGCTCAAAACTCCATTCTTCTCAAGGCATTTTCTAGCTAGAGATGCCTCCTCGAGGTACTTTTCTTTCGTCAATGAAGATTCCTATAGTTAATTAATATTTTATAGTGGAACCTTACTGCTGTTTACATTGACAGGTTTCTAGAACATTTCTTTTGTGATTAAATTTGCTTAATTGTCTTCTGCATGCGTCATCCTTTGTAATGGGGTGAATTTAGATTTTTGCTTTCTAAATCCCACCTAAAACTTTTGATTTGTTTCAATTAAACCTAGCTCATTACTGTTTCGATCCCTCGTTGAGATTTATTTCATTCCATTTCCTAATTAAGAAGTATAAATCTTTATTTCATCCCTGAAAATAGTGCTCTTTCTCAAGATTGTGGTGTTTGATATTATAATAATTCTTACGGTTATGATTTTTAAAAAAATTAACTAGGATTTCAAGAAAGTTTTCACTGGAATCCGTACTAAATTATTTGTGCATTAATTAACCAACCACTTTAAAACTATATTTAAGACAAGATACATACCTACCACGAAAACAAACTTAACCTAAGTTGTCCCTCCTTGAATATTGGCAACTCTTCTCCAAATTGGACATGCATGGTTCGGGGGCATATCCTAGAAGAGACCAGGCAGGATCTTGATGATTTGCAAAAGATTTGCAAAGACAACATTAGTTGACATGTCTTGGTTTCCTTCTAGCCTCTAGGTTGGTTAGTTATTCAATTGTAGAAAGAAAGTTGGGACCTAGATATATATTCAAGCTCGCTCAAGTCCGTAAATAAATAAATATTGCTAGTAAAACTTCCCTTCTTTTTTCACTCTTCGAACAATCATTCTATATTTATGAATGAATTGAACAATTAAATCTTCTTGTTTTAAAAGCGAAAACCATTTTGATGTGCTAGTTAAAAGTCAGTACTTTCACTTCTTTCAATTATACTTTGTCTCATAGCTAATGACAAAGCAGTTATTGTTTAATCTGTTTTTTTTACGCTGGGCAAACTGTAGATTAATGATTTTCTGCTCATTTATTTTAGAGATTAAATCTTAATATTACACAAAAATTACATCATGTTGGTGCGACTTTTGTTATATATTATTATATAAAATTATATGCTTTATCCATCTGAAACCAAGAACTTCTCCAAGAATAACTTGCACATAAATTAATACCAATTCGACTTTACAAGGCCTGATCAAACCACGACGAAAATCCCATGCATTTAAACCTACTGAATTTATGAATCTTTTTGTTAAGAAAATAGGAAAAATAGTCAGTAAATGTCATGGATTTATGTTATCTAGACTTCTTTGGAGAAGATTGTGTGAACAAATTTTGGTGAAAGCTTACTTGTCTCACAGCATGTCACTGAACATGACGGTGACCAAGCCGTAGGCGACCAGAGAGAAGAAGCTTTCCCGAGACTGAAATAATCAAGTCAACATAATTAAAGCACCTCCGCTTATATATATATATATATATATATATATATATAACCTGCCGTAAAAAGCAAGTCATGAACGCGTTTTAATGCTTTTTGATCCTTCATGCACCATGAGGTCTAAAGCTACTTGGAAGAAGAAAGAGATGGATGGATGCGTATGGTAAAATACAAAGAGAAGACAAGTTCCGCAGAGACCCAGCTAGGGTATTTGACTGCAATTGAAAATATCGGAGTGTATCTTGTGGTTAGAAAAACAAAGAACAAAAGAAAATTATGTATTGATGATTTTTATGCGGTTATATGAAAAAAATATATATATAAAAGGATTGTTAATTTGCAAAAAAAAATACGTAAAAAAGTTATAATATGAAAATAATAAAATAGATAATTTATTCTTATTGAATATTCAGTAGCAATTTTTAAAAAAATATTACATATATTAAGCTCATATATACTTAAGAATAAAAAACACAGTAGAAGATGTGTCATTCGCCTATATGAATACACTGCCATGCATTATAATTTATTTTATTTTTTTCATCTATTTATTGGAAAATCAAACTCAAATTTCAACATGTTTTAATGAAGAAAATCTTAGAAGGCCATAACATACTCTAATTAACTTAGAAACTCAAAATAATTTCAATCTACCAGCCCACCTTCATTAAACTCATTTTTACAAGATAAACTCAGTGACACTTGGATCTTCCTTTTACAGCTAGAAATATAGCCAGCCTAAAGCTCTCTCCTCTCCCTTTTCAACTAGTCTTCCTTCCTCTCCTCTATCAACTTGATGTTGTGTTCGATCACCAATTTAGAACGATCAAAACACGAGATAATATTTTTTATCTGGGGATGGATGGAAAACTAGAAACGGAAATGAATTGCAACTCTGCTGGAATGAAGGTGGAGTGCTACGCATTATAATATTGACAGCCTGAAAATCATGAAACATGAGCATCGCTCCTCTCAAAACTCCTTTGGTAAACAGTCAGATTTCTATATCATGAATTGACAGCAGAAGCATGAAAATTCTTTAAAGAAATGAGCTAACCATGCAACATGGTGGAAATTAGCTCAGGCTGACAATACTATCCAGGAACACCTCCATTATTACCCTGAATACAGTTATCAATCGAATATAACTAAAGACGTTTGAAGACACAACTATCCTGTCACACGTTGTGATGGAAAAAAGTACTAAACAACAATCTGGAAAACCTATCTACATGTTACCAAGAAAAAAGCAGACTAAGTTGACACCTCTTGAACTGCCAGAAAATGGATACGGTTTGTGCTACCTCTACTAATTCGATCACTGCAGCACGCCTAACTCAGCTCCACAGTCCAATTCATCTTGTCCTCTATAAGGCCCATCTGCAGCTTGGTTAGCACACTATAGAGTTGTTGCGAGACAGCACCAAAACCTTCTACGCCATAAGACACCCTGCACAACAGGAAAAGTTGCATAAATTGCCATCCAATGTTTGCCTAATGCACAAGAAAGCTCACTGGACTATGGCTTTTATACCAAACCACCATAGCCACCTAAATTAGTTGCTCTTGATGACACTGAAACCACCTTTCATCAAAACTCATCTATCATTGCGTGTGAACCAAAACCAAATCTTGAGTTTAATTCCACTACTCAAAGTAGCAATTAATCTTAAAATATATGATCTAACCTGCTGGTCATTTAAAAAAATTGGACACTTGAAGTCACCAAATTAAAGAAATAGAGGAGGGGGGTGAACAAAAAAAAACATAGGGAAATTGATGGGTTTTGTTGTCTCAGGGTGGTTGTTTATACAGATGTGTTTGATAATTTTAAGTTTGCATGTGAGAAGGGTAGAAAGAATTGTGCAAGGAAAGAAATATTGAAACATCATATGAAAAGCCACTTTATGGTGTCCATAAACATGTTGCGCATTTTTCTCCCTTCTCTCCAAATGGAAAAGGCAACTCGTATACCAAACACGTCAAAGGTACCATATAAGAAACAGCAACGAGACCAAATGTGCTCTTAACTGCCTCATATATTATTGACAAAATACATGTGCATTTGTGTAATTATTGGTTTTTTTTTTTCCTTTAAAGTGTTGAATAAAGCAAAAATTGTTTTTGATCAAAATCATGTGTTGTTGAAACATGACCTTTTACAGTCAATGCAAACTAGATGGGAAAAATAGTGGCTTTTTATGGAAGTACTTGATTGACACAATCGAAAAAGTCAGTATATACAAAAACAAAAAATAAAATAAAATAAAATCCAATTACTTGATTGAGAAAAGTGAAAGTTGGTGTACAGAAATTGCAGTTTATCCTTTGGTGTACTAATAGTGTAATCATACTGAGTCATGCTCATGCTAACCATAAGCCTATCCATTATACACTTCATCGCCGAACTATTTAATGTTCTATGTCCAAAAACAGTATATATACATAATCATTTTAACTCTATATGCAAAATGGATAGTACTTCAATGAGACCAGTACAAAGACTTTTAAACATTGTCTCCTCTCAATTACCAAATGCCAAAAAAAAAAAAACTATTCTCCCCGTTTCAAGGTCAAGATCACTGATGAGGTTACAGGATTTACCTTTTACCCTTGTAGGTGATGCTTCCCACAGGTGACACAACAACAGCTGTTCCAGTACAAAAAACCTCATCAGCATCAAGCAATTCATCTACTGTCACAAGCCGTTCCTCAACCTGCATTTACCATATCAGCATTTGTAAGGCAAATAATTCTTTTGAGTAGTAAGGCATCCATGACCTCTCATGGCATAATTATTGCACTATTAGCATAGATACACAAAATCTTATCAATTAGGTAAAGTGCCAGGTAGAGAAAGTGGGAGAGTTGGAATTGTGAAGGGATAAGCTAGGCACCACTAAAATCAGTGCATTGGAATACATGGAATTTCAAAAGGTTGGACTAACCAGCACATGCTTGTCAGTTGTCATGCATGGTTGATATGACTTGTCAACAAAATGGACTCCTGAGTTTATACCAATAGCAACATGCAGAACATGTTTGGGTCAGAAGGAGGTCGGTGACAGAAGAATTGTGGCAGAGTCATTCACAGAATCAAATATAACCAAATGAAATTCCTAGTAAAACTTGATAAAGACGATTAGGAAAAGTCAACAGAACAAACTCAGAGACTGCCAAGACATTATGAGGGAGAGAAATAGATCACACTTTTTACCATGAAACGTAGCTATGAAACTTTTGGCATCCAGAAGCACCTATCACTAAGGACGATCACATTTAAAGAATTAATTCTTGGGCTATAGTACAAGCAAGGGGAGGACCCAACTTAAGCAGATTATTGGTATACTAGAACATTCAGAATGACGACTTTTAAAACTATGAGTATCTTTAAACCCCATTTGGACAACCTAAGCAATTGGACCTCTTAAATGTTCAAGCCCACACAACCCAAGGTCGAGCTAGCTGGAAATCATTGACAATGAAATACTGGACAAAGAAAGCAAAAAAACAACCATAAGGGGATGGACTATTTCATCGAATATTCTCATGAGCAAGCTCCATCGCTTGAATAAATAAATCACAAGCAGTCTTGAACAAACTAAAAAGGGGTAGAAACAACCACCCCCCCCCCCACAAAAAAAAAAAAAAAAAAAGTGAGTTCAATTTGTACCAATTAACCTTCCTCAACTTTCATCGCACTAATTTTCCCTCCCATCCTAAAAATAATAGAGCCCTATTTTGGCAGCAAGTTTTTGGCCAGTGAAACTAGAATTCATAGACTCTCAAATAGGCTTAAAAGACATCAATACATCCCCGCCCCCAACAAAAAAAAAATAGACAAAATCATACACTAGTCCAAAACCAAATTTCTAAATCATGAGTTTGTTACAAAAAACTCAGACAAAATTAAACCACCCAGCAACCTTTGAACTTCGAACTCCCAAAGCTGGTGATCATTTCAAACCAGTCTCCTTTGTTAAGAGGATCAGCCCAACATTCTTTCATCTACATTTTCATAAGAAATATTATCATCATCAGAATCAGGAGTCTTATCAGTCTTAATTAAAGTCAGGTCCACAATCTTACTATTGGATGCACCCTTCCCACTATGTGTACCTCACTACTACATCCCACTTTACTTGCACCTATCACTGGATTACCTCAAAGGAAATGACTGTCACCTATACCTTGACTACCTCTGATGACTTGACTTCCACCTATCACTTTACTCCCAGCTATATGTGGACTGCCACGAAAATTGTCACCTAAATCAACATCAAGCTTACATGATTCCTCGTTTCTTTTGCATTTTCCAAACACACCAAAAGATAAAGTTAAACCTACTTGACTTGCAATCACATTATGCTCCAAGCAAATCACTACAACCTTGTTAGTGGGAATTTGGGAGACCATATTAACTGCATGTTCATCTTTCACTAAAGCACATCATCCAAGTCTTTGCCATCCATTCTTCCCTGAAACTTTGTAACCCCCTCAATCCCCATGTTTTCAACCACGTCCTCTACTTCTGACCATCTGTCTCATCCAGAGGCAATAGTCCTAAAAACACATATTTCTCCCTGAATATAGCTTTGCAGGAGTGCCCCCTATAATGCAAATACACAGGATTTGGCTGACACAACAAAGCATGCAAATAAGACAAAGCACCAATACAAGTACACTACTAGTATCTGAGAAATTTCAGAGTACTTCAGGAATAACTACCAATACTTACTCTACAAGAGAGAGAGAGAGAGAGAGAGAGAGAGAGAGAGACAAGGAGGAGAGAAAAACATGAGAATGAAAAAATATTTGAACCCAGATGGAAATAATACTCGTCACTTTTGGTGGGTCCAGATATAATTCCCTTTCATCATCTCTCTCTTCAAAGTGGTCTCATGGAGTAAGTATTGGTAGTTACTCCTAGAGTACTCGAAAAATTTTCTCTAGTCTATAATGGCACAAACACATTCCTAGACATGCGGGTATAACAAATGGACATAAACATTGTTAGATAATAAGAGAGTGCAACACAAGAACACAAACTAGACAACACTTTAGGCTACAAGTTTCTGTTTTTGTTTTGTGAGTCATGCTAGGGAGTATCTGCCTCTCATGTATGGTTTCCTAGTTTCCATTAGTTTTATGGAATAGACAGAAAGGAAAAATTTTAGATGCTATGAAAGTTGAGGGTATAGTTATAAAACTTGGACAAGCCCGGTGGGTCGACTCAAGACCAGGCCGACCGGGGCCTAGACCGGTACTAGTTAAAGAAAAATAGGGAAGGAATTGACCCAGTTTGACTTGTTCAAAAACCCGGATTGACATGCAACCTTTACAACTACGTCTTTTTTATGCTTTTATTTAAAAGAAAATGGGTCAACCAGGGTCAACCCAGGTTAACCCTCCCAGCCTAGGAACCGGATCAAGTTTAATAACTCTAGTTGAGGGGGTTAATTAATAAGACACTTCGTAAACCTTGCAAGCTAGCTCCACAAAACAAACAAATGCATAGATTACAAGCATAATGAACCTAGAATTGGCTATCATTGTATATGTTGGGGGAGGATGCCATTATCTAGAACAAAATCAAGATATCAATCCTCTAGTATCACAAGTTAGTCATGATCTTCATAACTGCAGCACAAGTACCTGAAATCCTTGGCTTCGAGCAACATCAATTATGCTCTTCCTTGTAATTCCTGGTAGGATTGTCCCTTTTATTGCAGGAGTGGAGATGCTGTTACCCTAAGAAAAGAAGTGAGAATCTATCAGCACTTATTACCTCTAAGAACAATGGACTCGAAATAAGACCCAAAAAAACCCTCTAATGCAATTATTTCACCAAATAACAGATGCATTCAAGATGAAATCAGAGAAAGCAGACCAACAAAAATGTTAAAGATGGTAAAATAAATAATACAACGTATTCAATGACATTATAACATGCTTAGCATATTGCAACAAGAAACCAAGCCCCATAGCATGCTTAGCATATTCCAAACAGCCAAAATCATATCCAGCAGCAAGGCACGTGGTGTTTAATTAACACCAGATATAATTTTCTAGCAAACTAAAGATAATCATTGTTTGCAAGGGTGATTATAATAAGCAGAAATGCATGAGAATAAAAAAAATTGCCTAAAGCATGTGTGCATCAAAATCCAACAATCAGAAAGAATCTTATTCTGAGAAAAGGCATTTCTCCAAGATTTCTAATTCTAATAATTATACAATAGTGTTTGGAACACTATGAACGGGATTCTCCAACTTGTCAGTGATTGAGTCCTAAGAAGTTTCATTGGACAGCTTTTAATTTATGATGCTGAAGCAGCTCGCCTACCGAAGCTGGGGCATAATGATCATGACACTTGTGCACAACTTAAAAGGAACTGTAGAGCATGGTTTATTTAGCTTATCCACCAACCATGATTCATACAAAAATAAATTATTGAAAGCACTATTAGCAGCCAGGAAACGGCTTCTCTGGGCTATATATAACACACCATTCAACATAAAAAATTAGGTGGAAGTAATGATACAACTATTGAATACAAAAGAAAGATTTACATAAAATAAGAGCTGCCATATCCACAATACCTTCACAACAAAAATGTTGCAAGAGGAAACCTCTTCTAGATACTTTTTATGTACACAATCAAGATATAAAACGTCAGAAAAACCTCTGGCTTTTGCAGCAGATTGTGCCTTGAGAACCTACGAGTGAAAATAAAGACAACAAAAGAATAAGTATTGACTAAAAATAGTTACTGAAGATTAAAAAGGTAACAATAAAAAAATCTTCAGATCAAATTCAACAAAAAAAATAGAATTAAATTTACACTTCTGGCTATTGATGCACAAAGAAATTGCACCAGGCAATAAAAAACACAAAATTATAGAAAGATAAAACTTGTAGGAAATTAATAAACTACTTCCTATAAGGTCAATAAATTTGACAAGGAACCAAAACTTTTGGCTCACTTACCGCAGCATAATTCCCTATTGTTTTCACACCTCCAGTGCCACCAGGAGTTGCTCGATGAAGTTCATGCTCCACAATTAAATGAATTGGTGCCACACCTTCCTGGCATCAGATATATGCAATAGGATAACATTAATCACTGGAGAAGGATGTGTCATCCCCACCAACATGAGGAACATGAGAGAGAAATGGGAAGCGAATTATCATAAATCCACTAAAAAGCAACAACAAATCATCATAGACTAAAAACCATAAGCTTGACAACATATGTGCATTATAAAGCACTAGCATGAATGCCTCTCCTACAACCTCCAAACCAAAAAAGGATAATTATGACCATTCACACAAAATGAAGTGAATCTTCAATAAATCATAGACTTGACCATCTATATACTTGTATGAAAAACACAGCCTCGCAGAAAGACTAAACTGGTGGGGCTTACCATTTATTGTCATTGAATTTTTTACCACAGTACATGAATTACTTTTTGAACATCAACCTAAAATTAATTGATTTAACGCTAATTTCTAAAATGCACTTCTTCATTTGAATAGAATATGACCTCATTTAGTTCAGAAGCAGAAACTTGATTGTACTTTTAAGACAAGAAATTCTAAATAATGGACCTGTATATTCAAATATGAGAGTGAAACAATAACCCGAAACTAAATGGAGAAATATCTTGTCTGAAGCTGAAACAGAATTGATCACACTGTGCCAGAAACCCCAATTCAAGAAGAAAACCAACCTTAAAATAGTTCCCCACTGGTGAAACATAAATGAGAAAGGTATACTCAGGAGCAGGTGCAAGACCAAGAACAGCTCCACTCCCCATTAGCAATGGTCTGATATATAAGGAACCTTTACCTGGAGGAGGAACCTGAAATGGGACATTTACACTTTAACAATCCAGCTTGAAGTATCAATAGGAGCGAAAAATAAAGGTGTGCCAATATTCAATTTACAACTTACCCAACGTTTGTTTGCGAAAACAGTTGCTTTTACTGCATCCACAAACTGATCAATTGTCGGTGATGGCATGCACATCCTCTCTGCACCCATTATCATCCGCATAGCATTTTCCTCAGGACGAAATAGAAGAAGGTTACCATCTTCTTTCCTGTAGGCTTTCAGACCTTCAAACAATCCCTAAAGTCAAGAAAAATAGAAGAAAGGAAAACAATGTGATAATCTTGAGTCAGGAGACACAATAAGATGTAAAATGAACCCAAAATTAAATTAAATGGAATCCCACAGCCCACATCCGTGATCCCTTTCAATTTAAGACATACAATTTAAAAAATAAATAAATAAAGGAAAGGAAAACCTGGCCATAATTTAAGACACCAGCAGAAGGGTTCAGTTCAATGTTTCCATATCTCTGTAATTCACCTTTGGAAAAGTTTCCACCTTTAGTGCATTTCATTGAATACATATAATCAGTGGGAACGTATGCAAATCCAAGGTCATCCCAGTCTATGTCAGCTAATTCAAATGTGTCCCTACCAAAACAGACCACAAAAACATGGCTTGTCACAACAACATATTCAAACAAATCCTTAACACCAACAACAAAGACAACAGAACAGAACACACCTGTGTGTATCAGAAAACGCAGCTCCACGCTTAAAAGGAGACACAGCTTTAAAACAAGAAGAAACCTGCTTTTGTAGCTGCCCAGAAACCACACAAAAAAAAAATCAAACAGATAAGCATTCAAGAGGGGGGGGGGAAGGGAAACGGGAAGGGCATCTAATTACCTTGAGAGACAGAGAGGGAGGAGGAGAGAAATTTGGAAGTCTAGCGCGGTGCTCTGAGAAAGGAAGGGAGGAAGAGTTGCGTGAGGGGTAAAGAAGGTAATTTGGTTGCAGACCACCAAAGACGGCGCTTCTCTCCATTCTCCTCTCTTTCTTTCTCTTCAGTTTCTTTCTCACTCTCTCGTCTGTTTTTTTACTGTGTGATTGTGAAGGACTTTTTCCTCTTATTGTGTGTGTGTGATTCTTCGCGTTTTTCCTCCCCTAACATTTTTTCTTAACAT
>Ga0325402_1002530_pt1 | contig 16102 bp, 10 predicted proteins | sample PopdelMetagenome_22_FD_207212 | JGI IMG/M metagenome (GOLD analysis project Ga0325402, IMG submission 207212) | Populus deltoides microbial communities from Bellville, Georgia, United States - Xylem-PdKOR-R3 | ecosystem: Host-associated > Plants > Phyllosphere > Stem > Wood/Secondary xylem... | reverse complement strand
GCCGGGCTACCAAATTGCGAGATTCTCAATTATTATTTTGAGGGCTGGGCTGCATTCCATACATCAAGTCAAACCGAATCTTGGATAAATCTATAAAGCCCAAAGATAAACTAAAAAGACGACGCAACTGAAATGAAACTTCCCCTAGCCTCAGACAATGGCAGCTAGTAATTGGAGAAACCCATGTACTCGGTTGTGACGTTAGTTTCGTCCTGAAGAACCGGAACCGTGGGCAATAATAAATTAATAATAAGGCCATGAACCGACCGAGTCACTGACTGAACCCCCATGCTTTGCAAAGCAAAACCCCTAAAACTAAAATCCCAGCCTTGTCTTCCCCTCCCCCTTGGTGCCTACTCTAAAAAACAGAGAAGGCACAAAAACCAGCTCTGTGTTTGCGTTTCTGGTTGCTTGTTTTTAAATCGATTGAAAGAGAAGAAGAACAGAAATGGATGGAGAAGAGGCCGGACCACCCAAGAGAGAACTGTACGCACTTCTCCAAGTGTCACCGGAAGCCACCGATGAAGATATCAGAAAGGCTTATCGACATTGGGCTCAAGTTTATCATCCTGACAAGTACCAAGATTTTCATGTAATTCAATTTTTTTAGCTTTAAAGAAGTTGTTCTGGCTCTGAAAACTCCATAATTCGAGTGTTTTTCTTGTTAAACAAGCTTAATTCAGTGTAAACTTTTGAACATTCTCTGACAATATGGATCACTCTTTAAAAATGGGATTCTGTTGGTTGTCCAAAATAATAAACAGTAAGGTGCGATTTACTTGAATGGAATTTGGTCTTTGATTTTGTTTTTTTTGGTCTGGGTTGGTTGAAAATGCTTGTTTTCAGATGCAGCAAATAGCCACTGAGAACTTTCAACGAATATGCCAAGCGTATGAAATATTATCGGATGAGTATAAAAGGCAAATATATGACATATATGGCATGGAAGGTATAAATTCTGGTTTGGAGCTTGGTCCGAAGCTGGATAAAGTTGAAGAGTTGAAGACCGAACTTGAAAGGTTGCGAAAGAAGAAGGAAGAAGAGAAGATGTTAGCTCATTTTCGACCTTCTGGCACAATACTCTCCCATTTGTCCTTGCCACAGTTTCTGGATGGTGATGGCATTATGCGAGGGTATACATCACTCCCACCCACCTTTTATATTAAAGTTTAGCGTTCATTTGATGGGAAGTTCTGAAATGGCTGTTGTATTGTTGGCTGATATCTCTGTATAACCTTACCAGAAACTTTCAACGTATTTTTCCATGGAACTTAGGTCTTCTAGAAGCATGTCATAAATTGCTTGGATCAATTTGAAAAGCTTAATGCTTTATATGATACCGGAGTTGAAAAGTTTTTGTGCTCTCTCACATGCATGCCCACCAAGCAAGCATAGGCCGTATTTTGCTTTTATTATCAAAATGATTTTTCATTTTATTAATGATTATCACGCTAGTCTACAGGGATGCTCATTACTGTTAAATTGTCTGTTTCTTGAACTTTACGATTTCATTTTGTTTCTAAATACTTTATCACACTTCAGATAAGTGCTGTATCTTGTGCCTACTTTTTTTGTTGACTGATCTTTGGACTTCTTCTTCCAGAATGGCTATGTCTAGCGAAGTTCAATCTCAATTATCTAAGCGCACTGCTATTGCTATTGGTGGAAATTTGGAAGTTAATGAAAATTCTGGTGGTGGAGCTGCTTCTACAGTGCTCAGGCACCAGCTTTCTCCAGTTTCATCCATAGAATTCATAGCATCAGCTGGTTTACGAGCACTTATTGGTGTGCAAACAACACGGTAGGGAATTTGATTTTGGAACCTACATGATTACCTGGCATAATTATTGGTCTTTCTATATCTTTTTTTTTCAAATGTGACTTTGCAGTAAACTATCTTTACACTCAACGGCTACAATTGCCATAGCAAAGTCTCTGAGGGATGGTTCAATTAATCTTTCCAATACCTGGACCCGCCAACTCTCTGAAACAGCAAATGGAAATGTAAATTACTTTTGTTCAATTATATCTTCTTTTCTTCTACTTTGTACCTTTAGCGTGATTATATGATTTGGGTGTTTATTTCAAGCATTGAATCAAATTGGTCAATGGCTCTGATGTAATTTATCCCAAGATTTTCAATATAGCGAACTTTTTCTATCAGATAGTGGGTTTAATATAGTCAAATAAAAAAAAAAAATACATTCTAGTGTAATTAGAGACTTGAACTATCAATTACCAGTTTGATTTAGTGGAATTACGGGTAGGGTCAGAAAGTAAATAAAATAAAAGAGTTACATTTGTATATTTCTTCTATTCTTATTCTAAAATCTTTGAATTGTTGTTTTTTGGCACTTTCTATTTTTCAGATACAGCTTTTATTAGGTCCTGAGTCATCTATAGCAGTTGGATGGCAAAAGAAACATGAAAAAATGTCTGCTTCTGGAGAGCTGAAGGTACATCTAATTGCTTTTTCAAGCAAGACATCAATGCCAAAAATGTCCTCAAAACCTTGGGAAATAGTTTTGAGTGAGAAAAAGTAAATGATATTGTGACTGCAAGTAAAGTAGGGTTTTGCCATCATGTTCTGAAATTGCATGCTTTGATCATTTGGTTAAGTGACTAGTTTATTGCTCAACATAGATTAGCCAAATGCTTAATCTTTGCTTTCTGCACTCAAGTTTATTATTTGGTTACAATCAACTGTGAGAGAACATGAACTATATATAAGTTTATCTAACTTGGAGTTGCCCATGACCAACTGATTTGCTATGAACTGTACTTTTGTTCCATCTCCATTCTTTTAAATCTACTTTTCTATTGTGTTCCATTTTCTATCTATCTTTAGCTATTTCATATTCCATGCATGTTACCTTGCTATTACTATTTTTAGAAATTCACACCAAGTTCATGCTCATCTCTTCCTTTTTTTTTTCTTTTTCTTTTTTTTTGCATTTGCTTATTGACTACAGATTGGCACAAGCTCTTTTGCCGCGTCAGCTCATTATACTCACCGCTTTTCTTCAAAATCTCATGGTCGTATTGCTGGCAGATTTGGAAGGTATTTGCTCAAAATCGTAATAAAGGAGTATTCTTTGGCGGTAACTAATATTGTTTATATGATGTCCGCCTTGGATTTACTAGTTTTCCATATTCCCATTTGTACTGGTATATGTGTCTGGAAAGTTTTCAATTTTACAAGATATAGATTATGAATTTGACCAAGTTTGCTTTACATATATAAAAGATATGAACCCATGCTTTAAAATTTCATATGTCCATAGCATTTAGATGAAACATGTTGAGTGGGAGCACACATTTGAATGAGAGAGGAAAGTTCCATCATAGAAGTCATCACTCTCATGAGGTCTTAACCAAGAAGAAAAAAGATTGAGAGAGAAACGCTCGTAGTTCAGCTCTTCAGTACAGTTTATTAACAACTATTTCTGATGTGCATATTCTTTTATACTTATGTTAAGGAGTTTTTTGCATCACTAATAACAAATGAATGATGCTGTAGATTAGAAAGTCAAAACATTTGAGTTATAGTAATTTTTGCACTGATGGGGGGACAACATCATCTATAAATCTATTGAAAGATTTATTATCTGTCAGAAAACAGGAGTGATGCCTGCTGAGACACAAGTGCACAACTTATATGTGACGCAAACAGTTAATTTCAACAATCAGGAGAAATCTAGGGCATTGGATAGCTTGAAGTTGGCAATAGCTTTTAATATATTCATTTTTCTCTCATGTTATGTGTTAATGCTTCATAAAATATCTTGCATAAGAGTGAATCAATTGTTGTTGCAGCACCAATTTGGAGGTTGAAGTTGGTGGGGGAAGGAAATTATCTAATTTCAGCACCGTTCGAATGCTGTATACAATAGGAATTCAGGTATCTAAAAACAAGAAACCAAATTTAAGTATTTTGCTTTTATGTTATTTTGCCATTTTGCATGTAACATTCTGGTTCTTACGAAACCAGAATGAACCATAGAAGTAGTTCTGTGGAGGTGTATACCAGTATATCATCCAGTTATGCCATCAAGTGTGGGGTCCAATGAGGGAGAGTTTGCACCTCAACATTCTCTCACAGAGCAGCTGCTCTCAAAACTCAAACCTGCACGTGTTACCTTGGCAGCATGGCTTATTTATTTTTATTTTTTGTGCTTTCTTGGATTCTACTAGGAGAAAATAAAGAAGCCACAACTTTTCTGCTAATTAATTTTTATGTAAATTATGTTACGTAAACTAATGTCTAAAAGGCATTGTAATAGCAGAGTGTGGATAAATCATTTGCACTAATTTCTGCAATTTTATTAAGCATGGATGCAATGACCTATGGGACCTTTCGCTTAAACCGTCATAGGTTAAAATGGGAAAAAAAGAAAAAAAATATAAATGTTCTTTTGTAAATTTAAAAGGCAAAGGCATTCATTTTATAACCCTCTCTTAGATGCTCAATGAATGCACCACCAACTTAGATTTTTTCTCCTCTCTGTTGGCAGGGAATCTTTTGGAAATTTGAATTGCACCGAGGAGGACAAAAGTTGATTATTCCTGTAAGCAAAACTTATTCTTTATGCTGTTCATTTTGACAGGTCATGTTTGCTTGACATTGTTCTCTACTAATTTCTGTGTCAAGTGTGATGGATGTGTTATTCTGTTTTCTGAATGCAAATTTTTCCTACTCATAGAATAATGGAAAATGTATTAAATTAAGATAAAAGTATAATGATATTTTTACTTCCTTTTAATTAGGGAAAATAAATCAATTAAACCTAACATAGTTGTAAAAACATTATAATATAGGCAAAATATATCGATTAGACCTTACATAATATTATGAATGTATTTATTGTTTTTTAATACACGTGGAAAATCACATCTCTTTACATATTCAATTTCCAGTGAGAAACAATTTACACGCCTCCAAAATTTCAAAATGTATTTCTAATCAGTAGATGGGTAGCATGCAAATAAAATAGTCTCTGTTTTATATTTCTCAACAAAAAAATTGTTTCTTTTCACACTGTTTTGCATTACTTTGGCAAAGTGTGAAAAGTATCTAATGGATGGAGAAGACCTCTGTTACAATATATGTCACCGTAGCATGGTTCTATTTACTTGCAAGAAAGCAAGCAAAACTAATTCCATTGGTAACTTGGCACGTCTGTGTTTATTGCCTGTCTGCTTCTTGTTTTTATTTATTTATTTATTTATTTTTTATCATCATGCTGCTGATGGATTGTCTTGTGCAGATGTTGCTTTCCAGGCATTTGAATCCAGTGTTTGCAACTGGAGCATTTGTAATCCCAACATCTCTTTACTTCTTACTCAAGGTTATTATTGATGCCACTCTTAAGTTTTCACTTGCATGCTAAACAACTTGCATGCTAAACAATTAATCACCTTATGCTTCTTTAGGTTTAGTTTCATGTTGATAAGGTGAAGCAGCTGTAATTTATGAGAAGGCCAGCAGAAATAACATCAACTTTGTCTTTATTCTTAGTGTCCAATAAAGCTATCAGCTTGATGTATACATTATACACTCAACTGAACCCCAGGTGACTAAAGAACCAGAGAACCTAGATTAAATCCTGTACCAGGAAGGGCTCATTATACTCTGGTTTACAGTTAAACATCTGACATAAATCTAAATTTTCACAAATATAAACCTTGAATGGTTTTCGAGCTGGAGTGACATTTGATTGCTCTCCATAAGTTGATTAAATTGTGCGACCACAATGGCCAAAAGAATTTTTTTTGACTACTGAAATGTAATCTGTATATTATCTGCTTAACCATGTATCCTTATGATGGCAGAAATTCGTAGTCAAACCTTATTACCTTCAAAGGGAAAAGCAGAAGACTTTAGAGAATAAAGAGAGAAATTCTGCCCAGGTATGGATGCTAAGGTTGCCCAAGGAAGCAGTGGTTTATGCCTGCCTTTTGTTATGGGAACTCTATAACATGTCAATGCCCAATCATAATTATTCAATTTTAAAAATGCCCGATCCTTGATTGCATGGTTTTGATTCACAATTATAGTAGTTTAATGGAGATGATTTCCTTAATTTTTATTGGTCACTTTACTGCAAGGACCTTTAGAGGAGGTTCTTAAGATATTCAATGGGATCAGAATGCTTTATTCTCTTGGTTGTCATTTTCTTTTGAGTAGGCTTTCTTCTCCTCGTTGTAATTGTGCTACTACTAGTAAAATTTCTTCTTTACATGAAAAGGATTTCCCCCTTATTTGCAAATACAGAGCATTTTTAGCATCTGCACTTTCCTGCAATGTCACATGTATTTTGGACAGAAGTTGGTACCTTTTCATGCTTTGTTCTCTTTCTTTTTTTTGATGGTTTTCTACATGCTTCGTTATTTAGCTTCATTAATTGATTTTGAAGACTGTTTCTGGATCATTGTTTAGGTTCAAGAGGCAAGAGCTGCAGCAGAAAAGGCACAACAATTATTAAAAATTGTGGCCAATAGGAAAATAAGCAGGCATTTAGAAACAAATGAACTTGTAATTACTAAAGCTGTGTATGGAAGCAGTAAAGCTTTGAAGAAAGCAGATGAATCAAGAGAAGTAAACAAAGAATCAGCTTCAGAAGTCTTTGATGTTACAATACCTCTTAATTTCCTAATTAACGATTCTGGCCAACTGAAGGTATATTTCTTTTAAATCATGTTCTTATCAAATATACATTGAAATGTGGTTCTATCAATGGATGTGAAAAAATAACACACGTGTATGTGTGCGTGTTAAGAGAGAGCTAGTTGCATGATCAACAAACTTTATATTTTAATTCAAACATGAGTGTAGTGGCTAAATGTTTTAGTTTGAGGTTGACTGCTTGATCTACTATTTGAGTGCTCATTTGCTGGATTATGTAATCGACCTTGAAGAAGAATACATGCGCATAAAATAATGCTGTAAATGCAGGATATTCAGTCTTGAGATGTTTGCAGCTTTCTTCTCTACATTCAGGTGACTGAGGGGATAATGCTTTGAATGTGCATCTGAAGTGTTTTAATGGTCATCCTTGTGTGATGGTACCATGTGTTCCATCTATCATGTTTGATTAATTGCTTTTGCATAGTCATAATTGTTCAAAGGAATGTGTACAGCCCCTCACGCCTTTGCCCAAAGTAATATACCTTGAGTCATAATTGACATCCTGTTACATCTCCTCATGGTGGTGTTAGAGGGGCTGTTGGAATTTCTCTCTCTTTCAAAACTTAAGTAATTTATTGATGTTATATGCCGGATAAATTCTCTAGTCCTGTCGTATGCTTTCTGGTTGCTTTTGATAGTAGATTTTTTGTCAGAGGTTTTATCTCACTTAGCGTTCATGGCACTTGGATTCCGTATTCCATGTTTTTTTGCATTTGTGCTTATTCTGGTGTCGAAAATGCTGGTGCAGCTTCATGAGGGTGTAAGGAAGTCAGGAATCATGGGCTTTTGTGATCCTTGCCCTGGTGAACCTAAGCTGTTGCGTGTGGAATTCACTTGCGGTGGCAAAAGATTTGAGGTACTGCAATTCTATTTAGCTGTTATGATGAAGCTCCCTTGACGAATGCTCTACCCTTTTAACTAGACAATTTTCTTTTTAACAGGTGGAGGTTGATGATTATGCAGCGTTGTTGATACCCCAAGAATCCCATAGAGTCTGAATGCCTCTCACAGCGGTGTAATCTCGAACCAGCTATTTCTCACAATTTTGCTTCTTCACATGCCTTTTGAACTTCAATTTAAAGCGTCTATTTAATAAAACAAATGAAGGATTAAAAGCATTCATAATCGTAAAAAAATAAGTTGTTAATAATAACTTAAAGATCAAGTTTTAAAAGACACCCTAACTAGGCCTTTACTTGACTTGGGTTTTAAATTGAAGTGGATTGGAGCTGACCTTGTATCATTTTCATTTGGTTAAAATCTAATTTGATATATCTGGTTAAAACCTGATTTGATACCAAGACAGAATAATTTCAAGATTGTGTTGTTTTAAGCTTTCTTTTCTTTTACATGCTGAGACGATGATGTTTTTTATTGACTAAAAATTTAATAGTAACAGGATCCCGAATATTTACTATTATACCCATAATGATCAGCAATTAGAAATATATTAAAATTACTTAGCTTTTCACTGTAGCAATCCACAGTGAAAGGGTGAGTTGTTTCTTATTATTTTTTTTTTGTTTTTAAGTTTTTTTTTTGATGCCTTTAGTTTTTTTTTTTCTTTTAATAAATTTTATTTTGTTTAATTTAGTTTAAGTAATATTTTTTCATTTTTTTTTTGATGCCTTTAGCTTTTTTTTTTCTTTCTATAATGGAAGCATTTATTTATTTATATAACACATCTTATGGTGGGCTATAAATTAGATGAATTTGCTGCTGTTATTAATTTTCGGGGATATGCAAAAAATAATAATAAATCTTCTTGTTAATTTTTTAATAATTAATAACTTGTGAATAAGGTGATGAGTTTGAATAAGTTTAATAACTATTTTCTTGGATTTCTTTTCATGTAATTATACAACAATAAAATTGAAAGCTACCAAATAAAATTGTAGAAAAGAAAACCATCATGGAGGGTTATGAAAACAAAGAGTGCCAATGCTATAAACAATCTAAAAAAAAAAAAATGGCGTTTGATTTTTATTTTATTTTAAATAAAACATAATGAATGATGGTTAAAAAGAGCTCTTGATAATATAATAAAAAAAACTATGATTTCATAAAAAAATTGAAATTTCAATGTATTCCAATAAAATAAATTTTCAAATTAAAAATTAAAACCCAAATTATAAAGAAAAAAAAAAATCAAAAGAGGCTAGGTGCATTTTAGCTGGTGCATCTAGCCTAATAATAATAATAAAAAAAACCTACATCGAGGCTTGCAGCTCAGTGGCTTTGGCAGGCTTTGCCTTGTCTATGTGCCTTGGGTTCGAGCCTTCGTGTGTATGCCTGTTACCCCTGCGGTGCCTTACATGTCTACTGGGCTTGCAGGATGTTCAGTAGGTCCGGGGATTAGTCGTGGTGCGCATAAGCTGGCCCGGACATCCCGGGTTATCAAAAAAAAAATAATAATAAAAAAAAAAACCTGGCTCGCATGTCAAGCTTTTTATTTTTGTATAACAAAGAGTGTCCAATGCATTGTTTGCCATTATTATTTTGAAATAACATATACGACACGTCATCTTCCATCTCAAAATCAAGTAATCAAAGGGTAACCAAAAAATCAGGGTAAGGGTATTTCATTATTTAAAATTCATTTTTCAAATTACTTTTTTACTCAAAATCACATAAAAAATATCCTAAAAACCTTAAGAAAATCATTTATGTTCTCAACTCAAAATCAGTCAAAAGCCAAATTTAACTTGAATTAGAAAAAACTTTCCAAGACCAAATTTACTCTCTCGGGCAAAAGGAATGACAAAAAACACCAAAGTAAAACTTTGTTAATTGAATGAAACTCATTGACACTAATAGTGATATTTTTATGGCCTAAATCAATGTCAACAATGATTTCTGTTTTTTTATTACTTAAATACCTTGATATAGTTCATGTTATACCTAATATCTACTTATTTGTTACTCTTGATTAGGACAATGTGTAGCATAATCAAAACATTACATTCCCCATATAAAATAACTTAGTAATCTCAAATTTAAAGATTATTTATAAACTGTTACGTGAGCCTTCAATAGACACATGTGCTTTCTTCATATGGAATCATCCTATAGGTCAGTTCAATATACATGTCATCTAACAAGCATCTACATATTAGTTTTAGGCATCTTTTATACCTTAATTTATAAGAACAACTCTTTTCTTTCATAAAGGAAAGAAATTACTATATATCAGTCTTAATAACTTTAATTAATATCCAATCTTGCTAGAGCATTGACCAAGAACATTTATAAACAATATTTTAATGCAATAAGAATCTCATATTTATAACGATTTTATAATTTTATTTATAAAATATTTTTATTTCAATGACTTTATTTTTACTCTAGATTAATTAAACAAATATTTGATAAATATTAAAGATAAATAAAGTCTTTATTAAAAATTAAATATGCTTACATGAATAAAGTCAATACCACATATAAACAATTGATTAGCTTCAAAGCATATATGCTAACACTACCAATGTCTTCAATGCAGCCAATATGGTCTCTAACTTGAAGTTAATTTGTTCATATACCTTCCTTCTATGCTTTTCTAAAGCCTTGATTTTATTGTTTTCTTTTTAAACACTAGCAACCTTTCTTTTACCTTAGAAAGCAGATCTGATACCAATTCTTAAGGATCTTTCTTAACAAATAGTGAGTTTAGAAAAAAATTAAAGAAGAAGTAGAAGAAATTGAGAGAGATATAGAGATAGAACTAACAACTTTAACTGATAAAAAAATTCAGTTTTATTGCTTGGATTCCATGATTCCCATTAATTATTATTTATACAATGAACTAATCTTCTAACTATCTATTGACCTATTCAACTAATTAATCTTCACATGCTAAATTTGCAAATCAACACATGCAAAATATGCTAAAATTTCTATCATACTTATAATATTATGCTGCTAAATTTCTTCTATTAACCCTTGGCACTTAACACAACAACCTAGCTTATGGAGGGATCCATGAGTGAGACATAAACTTCAAAAGAAAAACAAAATTAAGATGAAGTACTATCATATTAGATGTAAAGTTCTGGCCTCAAAAGAAAATCGAGAAAATCAGTCATACTTCAATTATTTAAGTGCCTTAATAGAGGATTGAGGAAAATCTTGTGGTTTGAATGGGTTGTAATGAGAATGTTTATACCACTTAGTCTAATGATTTCAATCATAGTTATTAAACTTGGACCGTTCTGGCAGGTTGATCCGGTGGCTGGACCAGTCCGGGTTTGTTAAAAGACTGGCTGATGCAACAACCTGACAAAACCCAATCAACCCGGCGGGTTGACCCATGACCAGACGATACTCGAAGTTTTTTCTTCTTTAAATGTGGTTTTTCTCCTATACCCCTCTTTTTCATATTTTTTAGTTGGTTATTAACACTTTTTAAAGTTCACTATATAAATATTAGAAAAATATTTTATTTTTTTAATGTGAGATTTGAAACCCTTTAGTATATATACTCTATGTTCCCAAGAAAAAATTTATTTTTTAAATGTGGGATTTGAAATCTTTTCGTATATATACTCTACGTTCATAAAAAAAACGTTATGTTTTTTCAACGTGAAATTTGAAACCTTTTAGTATATATACTCTATGTTCTAAAAAAAATTATTTTTTCAATATGAGATTTGAAGCCCTTTCATATATATACTCTATGTTCATAAAAAAAAGTTATGTTTTTTCAATGTGGGATAAAAAAACTTTTTGGTTTAAATACTTCAACTTAAAAGGATAATATAATATCTTTTCAATGTGGGATTTGAAGCTCTTTAATATATATACTCTATGTTCACAAGAAAGAAGTTATTTTTCAATGTGAGGTTTTAAGCCCTTTAGTGTATATACTCTATATTCACAAGAAAAAAATTTATGTTTTTTCAATGAGGGATAAATATTTTTTTTGGTTTAAATACTTCAACTTAAAAGGATAATACAATATCTTTTCAATGTAGGATAAATTTTTTTAAAATATATTATTTTAAACTTCATTATTTACAACATGTATAGTCTATATTCACATGAATTTTTTCTTAATTTTTTCATATGAAATATTAAAATTTTAAATATTTTTTTAATTTTTCCAGGTTGATCCAAGTTAACCAGGGTTGACCCATGAAACCCAGCACCCAGTCTCTTAGCTGGGTCAACCCTAGAGCTGGGTTTGATAACTATGATTTCAATCACAGGATAACAAGGCTACGTATGCATTTGGTCGGGGCCTCACATGGATTTCGAAGCAGAGAAACTATAGTTTTGCATGGTTTTCATTTATGATAAAGTTGCTTCTTTATACTTATTTTAGTATCTGAGTCTATTCTATTGCTAGAATTTTATATATTAACGGCGAATTGTTCTGTCAGTATTTAGATAGTAATTCTATTGAAATTTTTTTATTGATGGAATCACAGACAAATATTGTTAGTTAAAAAACTTATCGTCGGTGATTTCTATTTTATCAGTCATTACTTTAGTAATATAAACACTGATGGATTTATAGATGGAAAGAGTGCGCGAATAAAAAAATTACCAATATCATTCCATCGGTAATTTTATTGATGAGAAAACCATGTCGTATCACCGATGATTCCGTCCGTAACGAGTGTCATTTGGATGGCAACGAAGTTTTAAAAGCCACATGATTCTGATTTATGTTCATTCAAGGTTTTGATTTATCAAACATAATTCTCTTTTAGGTTTTCTAATTAATTAATTTATAGGGAATTAATTTTTCTTTTTATAGATATTAGTAAGGAAACGAATTGTATAATTCATGTTTTAATGTTTGGTATTTACTTTTCTAATAGACTTATAACTGATTAACATGGTTAGGTTCCATAAGAAGTTTAGATTAATTAGTAGGAGGATAATAATAATAATAATAAAAATAAATAAATAAATAAAAGTGGCAAGCGTGTCTCTAACACAAGTTCTGAAAAAAAAGGTTGTCGATTATTTTGGGTGATCCCAACAGAAATTGTGTTTCAGTTTCAACCAACTTGGAGTTTAGAAACATTCTCTGTGCTTCAAAATATGGAAAAAGTGGTTGAATCATTGCAACAAATAAATTAAAATGTTGTGTCATTCCAAAGCTTAAATCAAGCATTTATAAGATGGATATGGTTACTCTTTAAATGAAAAAAGATAATTTATCACAAGACATTGAAATTTGTGTTCTTGGCACAAAAGTTAATTAATGACAATGCTTCGGAGAAGTAGAATAAAAATTGTTTACTAGAGGTTTATATGGTCGTTGACTTTAGAACTTGTGAGATTAGTCGAAGTGAGCGCAAGCTAACCCGAACATCCACATTAATAAATAAAAATTGTCGTCTCTAGTTGCAAGGGATGTATATATTTTTATATGACCGAGATGAGATATAGGAAGGCCCTTACCATCACCAACATGCAAATTATCATTACCAAGATACGGTTTTGAAGCAGTCAAGGTGGCAAGATCAGGTGTGACATGTTGATTGGCACCAGTATCCGGAAACCAATCAACATAACCGATTGAGGAGAGGTTGCGCTGCACCAGATTGGTAGTAGACTGTTGGCCATAACCTTGTTGCTAGAATTGCGGACAGTGGGGAGCGGTATGGCCGAAATTCTGACACAGTTGGCATCGCAGATTCTGCCTCCTATTGCGCTGCAAATTGCCCTGCCATGAGCCTTGTCGACTGTCACTGAAGGAGGAGCTTTGGAAGTTGCGTTGATCAGGTTTGGAGCCAGCAAACCAGTTGCCTCTGATGCTGGACTGGTTGAGACGCCAGCCACCATTGAAACGACCCCTACTGTGGCCAGAAGTGCCAAAGGTCTGGCGTTGTGCAACAAGGGCAGACGGTGGAGTGCTGGGTGTGGGCAGCAGAGGAGCATGTATGGCAGCTGAAGATTTGTGAAGAAATTCATGCGTGAGGAGATGACTGTGAAAAGCTGCATACGATAAAGGTTCGGCCTTGGTAATAAGACTTGTAACTAAGTCTTTAAACTCTCCCTGAAGACCACGAAACACATATAAATTGAAATCTTTAAGCGAAACTGGCTGGCCAGCAGCGACCAATTCATCAAACAAGTTTTTGCATAAATTGAGTTACTGATTCATCACCCTGGTGAAGATCCTGAAGAGAGCCATGAAGTTGTATAATATGAGAGTTTGAGGTGGAAGCGAGAGCTCGCTCAAGAGTGTGCCAAGCTGAATAAGAGCTTTGGCAGCCAACAAAAGATGCAGAATTTCCATAGATAGGGAGGAAAGAAGAACACTTAGAATAAATTGGTCCTGTTGTTTCCAGTGAAGAAAGAGCGGATTTACCTGAAGAGAGGTACCATCTCCGACAAGAACATGTGGAGATGGACATATGTTGGAGCCATCAACAAAACTAAAAACTCCTTGACCTAGGAGATATGGTAGCATCTACATATGCCAATATAAATAATTGGTGTTTGTTAATTTGAGGGAGATGACTTGATGAGTGTAAGAGAGGGAGATGATGCTTGTGGCAGCAAAGACAACAACTGCATCAAATGTAGGCTACAAGAAGGGAGTGTTGTGAAGGTTGAAGAGGGGTTGTTTACCAGCAATGGCAAAGGAGAAACCAGGCGATGAGGCAGCAGAGGAGCCGCTGCAGGAGAAGAAGTCTTCACTGCCGGAGAAAAAGACTGGACTGCTGGTGCTGCAGAAGAAGAAGATGGATTGAGCGGTTGTTCCATTGTAGGGGAGGCTGTGGGGAAGGTGTTTTAATTATTTTAGGGCTCTGATGCCAAGTTGAGAATAATAGAATGTGTTAGGTTGTGCCCTATCCAACCTTTCTATTTATATATATGCGGTAGAACATGATAGTAACTGTAGGGATTACAACATTGAAATAATCATATATTAATTTTCTATTATGATATATATATATATATGCTATACATTCTATAATAAACAGAGAAATTCCCAGATAAATTTGACATAATTATTAGAACATTATTTTATAAAATAAACCCTGCAACTGCAATACCATAATCTTAAAAAAAGAAAAGAAAAAAAAGACATGTTCTTGTCCAACGAGCAGTACAGAGCATTTAATGTTTTCCCAACCATGCCATCTGCCAAAAACTCAAGCCTGATATAATTATTACATGCCACCGTAATTCCAATCCTCCTTTCAGAGGGTAAACCTGGATTAACTGTAACCTCATCGTGGATTTCAATGTTGAAATCCACGCCTTGATCTCTGATTTCTGTTGTAGAAATATCATTGATACCGCCATCGATTCAAGATTAAACACCGGCTGGTGACTTACGAAAGATTCAATTATTTCTGAAATGAGTTTGTAACTAGAAAACACCAAGAGTCCCAAAAGGAGCAACAAAAGAATTCCCTGAGCACACTGCTCGGCAGCCTTCCTATAGTTAGCAGTGAACTTTTTTTAGGATTCCCTTTAAAAGGTACTCTTGGAGGAGGCTTTTTATGATTAGTGGTGGCAATATTTTTCCTACTCCCTAGAAAAGGTGTTTCGAATTCCATGGCTTAATGCAGCAGGGAATATGAAAACAGATGCTGTCATATTTATTAAAACAACTAATCATCAACAATAGATCTACAAATGATCCTACAACTAGAAAGGTAACCTTTTGATGTGATTTTATATGTGGATCGTGAGCTCAATTTGCAAAAGCAATTTTATTCATTTCCTTGCTCTCTTCGTGAATCCTGATCATTGATTCCTTTGTACTATAAATTTCTCTAAAGTGTCTGCAATTCTGCGTTGCCTGAAATATAATTGTTATGGATGGGTGAATCAAGGTCTTATGAGTAAGACAGCAATATATATGTAAAATTAAAAGCAAATTAAAGCCAAACCCTACAACTTAGAAATATTTTTTGTTCAAACAGGTCTGACCTTCTGTTCTAATGTCTTTAAAAACATTCTTTGAGCAAAAAAGTCTTTTTGTATATCAACACCCCCGCGCATCTCTATGTAAACACCAAACAGTGCTTACAAACAGTTAAACACTCCATCCTCTCCTCTTTTAGTTATTGTACAATGATACGAGTAATGGGGTGAACCTATGGAGTTCCAATTTATATAATAGATGAATACTTTTGATTAAATCACAAGCATTAGATTTGTTGTAAGCTTCGAATATATTGGATAAGAAATAGACACCATTTAGATTTATTCTTTCTTAATGCGTTCTTTTCATCAAGTTTTCTCTAAGATGAATTTGAGCAATTTTCTTCGGATGGTAAGATCAGTACAAATAACGGACTCAAGAACACTCGTTTTCTTTTTCTTTCTTGGATAATACTCACTGGTGGGTAGTTTTAAGTATGCAACAATTTGTCATATGCAGAATCATAGACAAGAATTGCAAGTTTACTTCAAATAATTATAACTAAAAGGAAACAAAAA
>Ga0325402_1002529_pt1 | contig 16108 bp, 7 predicted proteins | sample PopdelMetagenome_22_FD_207212 | JGI IMG/M metagenome (GOLD analysis project Ga0325402, IMG submission 207212) | Populus deltoides microbial communities from Bellville, Georgia, United States - Xylem-PdKOR-R3 | ecosystem: Host-associated > Plants > Phyllosphere > Stem > Wood/Secondary xylem... | reverse complement strand
ACCGAAGATGGTTGTTACCTTCAGAACGATTCTACTCAGTTTATATAATTTGCATCAATTCAGATCAAGTCTCTCTAGCTACTCTTATGATCATGTTAAAAAATCAATTGATATGGTGGTCCTCTCAATCAAGCAAACTACACATGCTAAATAAATATGGTAAGATGAATTAGAATGATAGTTAGAATGTTATACATATCTAAGGGGCGTAGCGTGATGTCAAAGGGTTTGAGATCTGCACAGCAGGTCTCGAGTTCGAGTCAGGGTGTGCATCTCTTGTAAGAGCCTGGGACAGCTGGGGTTTTACTCCCTCACTTGGGCCTACAAAGTGCGCTTTCTGGGGAGGTGAAGTTTCCTCGAATCCAAAAACAAAAAGAAGTTATACATATCTAGTTTCCAATCTAATTAGAATTGCATCCTAACTCTTTCTGGAAATAAATAAAAGTTCATAATGACAAATTTAAATATTTTTAATTTAAATCTCTTGACTTAACCCATCCTTTTGAATCCACTTTGATTTAGATCTTACAATAAACTCAATAGAAACTCATAATAGAAAAAAAAAATCTCTTGACTTATAATAGATTTAAATAGATTTAAATCTCTTGACTTATAAACTCATAATAGATTTAAATCCACTTTGATTTAAATCTCTTGACTTAACCCATCCTTTCCGGGGAGGTGAGGTTTCCTCGAATCCAAAAAAAAAAAAAAGTTATACATATCTAGTTTCCAGTCTAATTAGAATTGCATCCTAACTCTTTCTGGAAATAAATAAAAGTTCATAATGACAAAATTAAATATTTTTAATTTAAATCTCTTGACTTAACCCATCCTTTTGAATCCACTTTGATTTAGATCTTACAATAAACTCAATAGAAACTCATAATAGATCCTTTAATGTCGTAGCCATGATCACATCACATGTACACAATCTCAAATGGTGTTTTCTAGTAGCACTATGTTTGAAACTGTTGTAAACAAATTCCACCTCAGCCAATGTAACATTCCACTGTTTAAGTTTGTGTCTATAAATGTTACGAATTAGATTGTCCAAAGTTCTATTTAGAGACTCTATTTGAGCATTAGTTTATGGATGGATAGTACTACTAAAATTTAATGAGGAATTAAATATTCCACAAAGTGAGCTAAAAGGGACCAATGAACTTGGTATCTCTATTAGATATGAGAGATTTTAAAACACTATGCAACCTCACCATCTCTTTGAAAAATAGCCTAGCCACACTGATTGCATATGTAGTCATCTTTAAATATCTATCCACAACAACAAAAATATAATATATACCTTATTGAGTTCATGAAAGACCTAACACGAAATCCATTAAAATATCTTCCCAATTATGTTTAGGTATAGGTATGGGCATGTATAAACCAATGTTTTGAGATTGGTCCTTAGCTGTTTAACAAGTAAAACAATGTTGAACAAATATGTTTGTATCACATTTGAGATGAGGCCAATATTACTTATCCTCCGAAGTTGACATTGTTTTGTCTCTTCCTCCATGACCCTTTAATCTACCACTATGTAAGTCTCGAATCACTTTCTTATATAGGGATGTACAAGGGATATACAATTGATTACGTTTCATTAAGTAACCACCTTGTATATAAAAATCTTAACTAGCTCGACCATCAGAACACTTCTCCCATATCTTTTAAAAATCAGCATATTTATCGTACAACTTCTTTAGACATTTAAAAACCAAAATCTTAATGTAGAAAATGATTAGAAGGGAAACTCGCCAACTCAATATATCAACCATTTTGTTTTGAACTCTAGCCTTGTGTTTCAAACTAAAACTAAACTTCTAAAGAAATGTATTAACTATCATTTGACTATTCAATCCACCTAGCTATCATATCCATACTAACTTTATTTTGACCATTTCACAGACTTTAGAGCTTTATAATTTGACTATAAGATAAAATCTAAATATAATGGTATCCACTTCTCAAGCTAATTTCTGAAATGATTGTTGCACTGTATAACTGATCTAGTATGACATTTAATCATCAAATTGGAAACCTGTATTCCAAATCAATTTTGTTGATGGCACAACTATATATTAACATTACTACCACCAATACCATCATGACTACCACCACTACTATCATTACCATTACTACCATCACCACTATCACCATCACCACTACCACTACTACAACCACTACCATGACTACTGCCACTACCATGACTACTATAACAACTACCATCACCACCACTTCTACCACCACCACCAACACCACTACCATTGTCGCACCTTGGTGGACATCACGATAGGGGCCACTACCGCCATTGCATCAAATTTGACGTCGCGACAAGGGTTAAAAATAATATCATCTTGGAAAATTAAAGTCATCACCTAGTAATTAAAGAAAACTAGGGATCCTAAAATATGCATTGCTTTCAAAGATTCAGGTAAGGGATTAATTATACTTAAATGAAGAACAACTTCACCCTTGCAACATCCTTTCTTATGAAAGGTTACCTTTACTATATGTTTTCTTTTAAATTTGTTTTTTTGATTGCCATTAATTATCTTATTTTTTATTTTTAATTTATTTATGAAAGATTTGATGTTGGTTTTTGACAAGTCATCTTGACTATTAAAATTCCACTTCGATCATAGAAATGAAAAAAAATCTATTTTCCTTTTTTTTTTGAAAAAGATTGAATATTTATCCTAAAAGAAAAGACTTATTGGAATAACCTAAACTAAACATGTATGTATTTTTATTTTATTTTAAAGTTAATGCCCCATACCTTAGAATCTTTTTTTTTAAATAGCTTGAAATCTGTTTCTGATTGGGTGAAACTACAAGTATAAGAAGATGTTGATAACTTTTACTCTTTTTACTTAATTTTTTGAGACAATTACCTCCCCTTCAATGTGTGTCCCTAAAAGAAAAATGGTATCATGCATTCAATTTTTGTGTTTTATTTTTTTGTTTACCATGCATTATATTTCTACTATCAACCTATGGAAACTCAAGATAAAACCATAACTATGTTTCTTTTTTTAGGAGATTCATTAAGGCTATTTCGGTCTAACATTAAAAAAAAGAACATAAGTCAATTTCTAGAGAAACTCGGCCACTTATCACTACATAATCCCTTTTTTGATTAAGTTTTGAGTTGTCTAACAGTGCATCTTTCAAATCATTACTGCAAAGCACCTGTAAAGGAATAAATTATTGGGGCCACTCTTTTTTGGTTTAAAAAGAAAAAGAGAAAAGCAAAGAAAACAACATCATAGACTTCTTGCAGATCAAAGAGGAATACTCTCCTTATGGATTTTTGTATATGTCAATTTATTGTGATTTATTACAACAATATGAAACTAAATGACTATATAACAAATCTTATTGTAAATTTACTTTCCAAACCTTATTAACCTGAATACATGTTGTCCCTGTACCAAAATCTCTTTATTTCTTGACTTATCTTAAAGATCATTTTTTTGGTTTCTCGTAAAGCCAACATCAAAGAAAGTTTAAATTAATAAAGTTAAGGCACATGTTTTTTGTTTTATACACATACACTTATATGTTAAGAAGCAAAGTAAAACTGGAATTCCAAGTAAAACTTTATATAGAAATTGTGAAGATACATCAATGTACAAAGATATTTGAACTTGGTTCCGTAGAAATCTTACTCCTAGAATGAACTAGATTTTGTAGAAAAGAAACAAAAAAACTATGCTACTGCCTTTGCGATGTGTGTTACTTTTGTTATAGCCATGCCTTCTTGCTCTTATTGAGTGTGTTTGTAGGTTCCTCTTTCCTCCTGTTTGCCCTTCTCCATAGTTTTTCTAGTTTTCCTTTTTCTTTTCTGCCCTTTCTTTCCTCCATTTTGCTTTCTCTATTTTTTTTTTGTTTTATAGGAGGTTCTTAGTCTCTTTCAGAAAGGAAAGAAAATCACTGCCTTTATTAGCATCCAATATTTAGAGATAATGTTGTAAACCAACTTAGTTATTGACCATTGATTGCTCTTTGCTTGCTTTGTAGAGATAAGATCAAATTTCAAAAACTAAATCTTGCATCAAAATAGAAAGGATAGTTGCTGGTCTTGGAGGAAGGGTGATTGAGTAAGCATGTTTGACATGAAATATTTAGAGGATTCTGATAGTTAAAGCTTGATTTCTCATATCATAATTGTAGCTAACATATCAGAGAACATGTTCTTAGCTTGATTCGTGGAGATAAGATCAAAATTTGAAAGCTAAATCATGGATAAAAATGGAAATGATGGCTGTTGGTCTTAGAGGGAGGCTGATTAAGTGAGCATGTTTGGCACGAAATCTATAGTGGATTATGAGAGTTAAGGCCTAGTTTCTTGTACCATGATTATACCCAACATGTTAGAGAACATGTTTCTTTTGCTTTTGTGTCACCAAATGTTTCTTTTGCTTTTGTGTCACCAAAAGAATCATTTAGGATTAAAATTAAGCCATAATAGTGCATGAGACTCAGTCGTTTATGCCCATTTTTTTTTCCTAGAAATCTGCAAATGCCATGAATAAAATGATGTCGTTTTTTTCCCTACGTTCATCAACATGTTTTTCTCTCTTTAAGTAAAATACATTGTTTCACTTAAAGTGAAACGACGTCATTTTTGCTTCTTCAGCATAAGTAGGTTTTTTCTAATTCAATCAAGCCAAACTTCAGCAGAGTCCCTTCATTTCAGCGCCTTTTTCTCCTTGATCCTTGGTCTTTTAATTTTTTTTTTATTTTGGGTCAATCTCTATCCTTTTTATTTAATTTCACACCTGACTGAGTTACCTTAGGCCTTTGATTTCTTCAAGGATTCCATTTCAGTCATTGGTTCTTTAATTTTCTATTTTTAAGCCAAGTTGACTTTTAACTTTAATTTTTTTTCCAATTAAAACCTTAATTGATTTCCTAACTTGACTATTTGTTCCAAACTCATCTTTAAACCTTACTTCTTTGAATTTTAGCCAAATTAAATCAAATTAAGCCTTTTCTTCAATTTCTTCTTCAATTAAATCCTCAATTATGGCCCTAAAATTGCTAAACCTTATTTTTGCTTTTTGCTCACGATACTTAATTATCAATCCAATTTCTACCCCAATTATATTTTTATTTTTTGGATTTATTTGTTTTTATATTTTTTTATGACTTCTCAAGTTTTTTTTTGACACATAAAAATTATATAAATATGAAGAAAATATGAAACGGTTAAAATTAACTAAAATTACTGAAAAGACATGTTCGTTTTTTGGATTTTTCTAATTTTAAAAGAAAAAATATATATACGAAAATGGGAGGGGGGGTTAAAATTAGTTTACAACCACCGCCGCCACCACCACCACCATTAAATAAAAATGAAGAAAATAAAAAATGGTTAAAATTAACAAAAATTACTGAAAAGACATGCTTCGTTTTCTGGATTTTTCTAATTTAAAAATAAAAGAGAAGGGGGGTTAAAAATTGGGTTACCAACACCACTGCTACTTCGACTACTATGACTATTACCATCACCACCATCACCTCCACCATCACCATTACCATCATCATTATTACCACTACTACCAACACCACTAGCACCACTACGATAACCACTACAACCATGACTACTACTACGACCACAACCACCACCACGACTTCAGCTACCACTTCATAACTTAATAATAATAATAATAATAATAATAATAATAATAAGAAGTCATGTGTATGCATGTTATTTATTTTTATTTATTTCTTATTTTTTGTCATAACTTATTTTTTACCCCCGTTTTCTAATGTATTTTAAAAAATCTATAAAATCTATATTTTGATATAATTTAGTTAATTTAAAGTTTTTTTATGATTTTGATTTTTTTGTTTTATTCTTTTTGTAATTTCTTATATTAAAACTAAAAAAAAAGAAAAAGAAAAAAAATCAGGATATGAAGTAATGAATAATAAAGAAAAGGGGGAACAAAATGAAGAAAGATCAAATAATAAAGGGAAAATGATGCAAATGAAAAAACTAAAAATAAATAGAGATTCAAATAAAATGATAAAAATTATAGAAATAGATCTTCATTCAAGAAGGAAATAATATAAATCTTTCAATATCTTTTTTTTCTAGTTTTAAAAAGGAACCCAATAACATTAATTAAAACTTAGGGGAAGGACATAAAAAGAAGACATATGACAAATACATTATAAAAACCCTACCTAAAAAACATAAAAAAGCCCTATAAAAACCCTAAACAAAATAAAACGATGAAAAAAAAGATCAGAAGAGCAAAAATAAAGACTAATAAAAACCAAAATAACCTTAGCCAACAACTCTTTTTTCATTTCTTCTCTCTAGTAGCTGAAATCTAACAACCACACTCCACCACATTGATTAGCAACACAAAATTCAACTAACGATGTTCATTCTCCAACTAAAGCAAGCCTTTCCTCTCCCTCCCCCTCTCTCTCTCACCCCATCTCTTTAGATACAATCCAGACTACACCCAAGGATCCATTAGAAGTTTTAGTTGGGTCAATTACAAGATCAAGAGCAAAAAAGATCAAAGATGTATTCATTGGGCTTATTCAAAGTATTTGAGCCAATGTAAATTTCAAGGAGGCTACAACTTCAACAAGCGATGATCAAACCTTAATCAATTTAATCTATATATAAGAGGGGCTTTATCCATTTACTTCGTGGGTTTAATTAATTTTGGCAACCATAGGCTTATTTATTTTCATGTGTTTTATGGATTTCAAGTTATGAGAGAATTCTTTATTATGCATGGAAACATAAGTGGCTAAGGAAGAATTTATTGCAATAATTTTTCTTATTTTGTTTTTGGACTCTAAGGGCACAACACAACATATATTTTGGCTAGGGGTTGTTTTTAGGGAAGGATTTCATTCAACAATTATTTCTTTTACTCTATCATATATGACACATTAAATTATTTTTTAGAATTACTATTTTTATTATTTTTTCATGTTTTGGGCCTTCTTGAAATACTTTGAGCTTTATTTTAATATGAGTTGATGTTAGCATATTAGGTCAACTAGGATGTAGTTTTTTCAAAGTATAAATACGCTTGTAAGACTTTATATTTTTTTAGAAGTTGGATAATACATTATTGCCATATATTTTGTATGCATTATGAGAGGATTATCTTATTTTGGTTCTTTTTTGAACTACTTTAACTTATTAAATAATTAACCAAGCTTCATGGTATCTTCCAAACAACTTGTTTGCTTCTTTTTATAGACATTGGATGAGGGTTTAATTTCTATATTCTTAGTTTCTCGGAACAAGTTATCATTGTTTCAATCTCAATTACAAGCCTGAATTTAATACCTTTCATTAATTCAAAACAATCATTATACCAGATCTATAGGGTGTATTTTTTCCTTTTAGAAATTCCATTATATTATGGTGTTCCAATAAGTGTCATTATGAGAGACTCTCATTCTTTTTTAGATAATCTTGAAAATTTTAGCTGAAGTATTCACCATCTTAATCTAATCAAAGTATCTTAATACTCTTTTCAATTTGTATTTCAACTTCATTTCTGAATTTTTTGAAGCTTTCAAATGATTCAGACTTCAATTAAATGCACATGACCATCTAATATGGTCATCAATGATGAAACATGTATATCCATATATGACATAAATCATTATTGGTCCATACACATATGTATGAATTAAACCTAAGTATTCATTAGATCTTTCAGTCTTTCAATAAAATGTGTTTTGGTCATTTTACCTAATAAATACACTTTTCAAGTTTCATATGATTCATAATTAAAAGGATTAAATATCTTTTTTTTTAATGTAACTTAATGATTCTTGTTTCATTAATATGAACTAATTTACAATGCCATAAATAATATGGATATTGATTATTTAATCTATTTTTCTTGCTATTTCAAGATCAGGTATATACAAACCATTTGTATTAGCAACAAATGCATATTACATATCATTATTATACAAGAAACAATATTTTTTCTTAATAATAAATCTAAATCCATTTAGAAATGGATACTATGTTTCTATAAAATGCTAGAAAAAAATAAAAATTAATAAGTTCTAGTATTAACCTACTTGACAAAGTTAATGCAACAACCTTTGCTTCATTACCAACTCATAGGTCCAGTTTATCTTTATTCAATCATAAACACACATGAAGGAGAAGCTTCAATAAGTTTTTTAGCCTTCACGGTTGCAAGATAGTCTTTGTATAATCCTTCTCTAGTGTTTTTCTTTGCCACAATAATAACAAATACCCTTGTCTTTCTTGATGCCCGAAGTAAGATTCTATGTTTAGACTACAAGACCAAGTTAATGCTTAACTCATGGTCCATGACAAAGCCCAATTGACCTTATTCATTGAGGAACCCTCTGTCATTTTATAGCGAAACAATTCCTTATAGGTCTCATACCTCTCAATTCTACAAGTCACATCAAACAACTCTTTAAGATACATAATTATTATATGAACATCTATATTCTCATGCTATATTTGAAGTTTAAGTGACATGCTAACTAACATTACATATGTAGCCTACTTATTATCATCAATGTGACATTGATATTCAGTCATAGCTTCATCAACAAGGACGTGAGGAATATAATTTTTAAGAATATATAATTTTCTTTCTTGTTTGAGAACAATTCTCACATTTTAGTATCAATCCAAGACGTTTAGTTCAATCAATTTATTAGCATCAAATACGTTACGTAAGGATAAATTTATCCTTACTCATGGTAATCTATCAACCTATTTATGTAAAGATAATAAGTATTGGTTTCATACATAAACATTTATAACCAAATTTAGATAAGGTCTTTAATCATAATTTAATCTCCCACTATTTCCTATAAATTAATAGCCCGCATTATTAATTCAAGAAATCTAGCTTAGATCTCTTAGTAAGCTATGATCCTATTTAATTTATATGACCATAAGTAACTTAATAAATTAGAATAAAGTAAATTAGGTAGATAACATAGCTTATCAATCATATTTTTATGTGACAGTTAGGTGACAACTTTTTATCTAAACATATCATACATATATGTTTCGCCTAATGACTACCTTTAATCTTATATGATTATAAATAACTCATCCAAATCATATAAGCTGGTTAAGTAGGATTTAATTTTATATCATTAAACATATTTGAATAACGGTAATTTTGAGTCGCTCAACAAGTTATCCATGAATAGAACTCTAGTTTTATGCATATCAAATCACAAGGAAATAAATCATGTTCTCAACATGTACCTAATATATTAATTGTAACATCCCTATTTCCGAAACCAACACACCAATCATAAAAAAAAACATGGTAATTTTTTTTTACTTTATTTTTTGTTGAACTCATACAAAGTTTATTGAAATTTCTATCGAAATTTTGGCAGAGTCTCTCCTATACCGGGAGGTCCCAAGTTATCAACAAATCATTTGTATATATCCTATATTCATTGTTCATACACATTCCAATCATTACAAGTCTCAAACTGTAACACCCCAAACTTTTAAGATAAAATTCACACAATGATCAAGTTATAAAAATTGAGAAGAATCTTAAGTTTTATTTATTTATTTATTAAGAGATAACCATTAATTAACCATCGTAATTGCATTCATACATTAGCATAATGAAAATTCTAAATTTCAAATTACTACTTAAAGTTTTAACAAAATAGTACTACATAACTTTATACATACAAATTAGAAGTATTGTTAAATACAACCTAAAAGAAAGTTCTTCAATTTTTCTACTAACTTAAGTGACTATACAAAGAGAACACCCATGCATCAACTAAGGGTTACGCTACTGAGATGAAACAGCATAGTAACTTGTATAAACATAATTAAATTAATTAAAATTATCTAGTATATTTTTCATTACACTAACAATTTACTTTTTAATTCATTTATCATCAATTTCTATAATTTCCCACCTGTTAGCTTACCAATCTTGTCAAGTAATAACTAATTCTATTGATCACCTATTCACAAGGCACCAGTTCCAAACCAGGACACTAGTCCAACCAACAACCCATTCACAGGGCACCAGTTCCAAACTAGGACACTAATCTAATCATCAACCCATTCACCAAACGCCAGTCCCAAACTAGGAACCAGTTCAACCATAATTCAAACACTATATATAAAAACTAAAATTTGAACTACATCTTATTAGGGACTAAGCTAAAGAATTAAACGAGACTTTAAATTAGAGATTTAAGTGTTAGACATCTACCAAAAATTTATGCTCTGCTAATCGTCCCCTACTCTCGTCTATTTCCTACAATCTCACCTGTACCAATAGTTACACTAATTTAAATTTCAGTCTTGATCACACATACACACGTATACATACTGCCTTTATAATTTAACATTTTGTAATAAAAAACAATTCCAAACAGAAGTTACAAATTTACAAGTTTTAAGTGACTCAACATAACAGATTCCAAATACTGTTTAGTATTTTGAGTATAATCGAAGCTATAGAACTCGGTTTTATGCGTTGTTTGTTTCTTTGGAACACTAAAACATGGGTCTGCAACTTTCATGAAGATGAATATACCTAGTGTTTCCATCTACATGCCTAAATTCATAAATTTCAGAAACCCAAAAATTTATCCTGCTGATTCCCAGTTATGACTGTCTTTGGTTTTCTTCCATATTTAATGTTTTGTTACTCCAATTTAAGTAAGGTCAATTTCATTTGAAAGGTAGCATCTTTGTCTATAACTTTCATGAAGGAAAATATCTCAAATTATATCATCTTAGGGTTCAAATCTTAGTAGAGAAATTGAGAGACAACCTGTTCAGTTTTGATTTCTAAGTTCAACAAGCATAAATTTGTTTCCCATGTATTTTTTCATCATTTCCAGACACTATAAACACAAAATGCCTGTACCTATCATTATTTAACAAACTTCTTAAACCTATACTAAGGTATTCTAAAATCTCAATTATTCATGAAAAACACAAACAAATTCAAATGACTTAATAAGAGAGCTTGTTACCTTCTATTATAAAAAAAAAAAATGAGTCAAGAGATTGAGAACAACCCCTTTTCTTCTTCTCCTTTCTTCCTTCTTTTAACCCTTCCCTTCCCACTAGGAAATTCTCTAGGTTTTCTCAAAGTTTTCTTCATAAATCTTAGTTGAAGCACTCTTAGTTCACTTACTCTCACTTTTCTTTGATTTCAAAGGATGAATTTACAAGGTTTTCTCTTAATTTTTCTTTTCTCCTGTTTCTTCCTCTTCTTGGCCGACCATTACTCTAGGAATTTATAGAGATTTCTTGTTATTTATAATTATGTTTTTTCCTTATTTGCATCTTGCCCCCTCATATTTACTTTTATTTTCACATTGACCCCACCATTCCTTTTATTAATCCATTAACCCCACTACTTCTCTTTCTCTTTACTAACTCCTTACTCCTTTATTATTGTTTTCAATTTCCCCTTCTCATTAAATAACTTCTCTTTTAATCCAACTAATTTGTTCAATTTAATCATTTCTCAACATCCTTTATATTTTATTTTATTTTATTTTACTAAATCAAGATGAGATTATTTTATTCGAAAGTTTACATTCTCCTTTGCAAAAAAAAAAAAAAAAAATTCATCCTCGAAATTAAAATTTTATACCTGAGTTTAGAAAAGTCCAGGGTACTTCCTCCTCATCTTTGCTTCCTTCTCTCACGTTTCTTCCTCAATTCGAGAACTCCTCCATAACACCTTGACCAAAGGAATTTTCTTATTTCGAAGCTCCTTTTCACTACGATCCAAAATCTTCACAAGTTTCACTTTTAGAGTCAAATCTTCTTCAATCTCTATAGGAACATGTAGTAGCACTCACTGGGTCTATCTTTGCTTTCCATAACATAGAATCATGAAACACATCATGGATCTTGGTCACATACGGGGCAACGCCAACGGATACGCCACAAGTCCAATTCTCTTTACCACTTCTTAGGGCTCGATATATCTTGGTGCTAACTTTCCCTTCATACCAAATCTTAACATGTGCTTCCATGAAAAAATCTTGAGTTGCATTCGGGAGAAATTAGATGAGAAAAGAATTTTACAACCTCGACAAAAAAATAGAGAAAAGGCAGGACATGCATGCCCTATTTAATATTACAACCATTCAACTATAAAAAACACAATCACATTGGTCTTTAAATGTCCATAACCATCTATCATACATAATAACATATTAATATGCATAAACAAATATATTATATGCTTCAATTTAATTATTAACTTTATATGCAATTTTAAAATAGTACTTCTAACACTTAGAAATATTAATTCTAATATAATTTTATAATTTCTCAAACTTAATAAATTTTTTTCATTGAAAAAACATTTTTCAAAATTTTATAAGAAAATTAATCATATTAAAATTCTTATTAACATCCTAAACTCTTTTAGGATTAATTAAATAAAATTTTCTAGCTTAAAAACTCTCTTTATTTAAAGATTTTTTTTCTAAAACATTTTAATTAAATAATTTAATAAAATCCCAATCCAATTAGGATAACATAAAATTAAGAAAATTTTGAATTAAACACTTTAATCCAATCCTAATCTAGTTAGAAAAATTAATTCTACAATTAATTTAATTTGGGTTTTAATTTTAAATTATAAAATTAATATTTTATATGTAGATGGACAAAATCATAATTCTACCATTAAACTACTTATTGTTATTTGGTATAAGGGTTAGGGGCAAATATGTCATCTTGCATTGAAACCCTAAAATATTGCTTCATAGGAAAAATCGTAATTCTGCCCCTCATCTCTTCTTCTTCTTCATGCTGCCAGTAGTGGGCTAGCAGCTATTATAGTTGCTGCTAGCAGTGTGAGTTGTTCATGTTGGAGGTTACCTCCAGCACTGGTAGCAACGTTGTTGTTGTTTTTAGTGGTAACGCAGGGCGGCATCCCTCGTTCTTCACCTCTTGTAGTGTCGTGGCTGTGGGTGTAACTATAGTGTTTTATTGTTTCTCGTCAACAACGAGCTTGCCATGGCCAAGCACGCCGACAATGCTATTATGAAAAACATTTTTTTATAAATATATTTCTAGGTGGATTCTGGCCATATTTGACCTAAATAGTAACTGAATACTTTTTTCCTTAAAAATCATGAGATAAAATAATTTTTCACATAAATGTAATTTGCAATTAATAATAATAATAATAATTAAAACATGAAATCAATAACTATAATTATCTAACAATGAATTTGATACCACTGTCAGGTTTTTCAAAACACATATACACAATATAAATGTTAAATCTAAAAATTTCTAGGAGTTTCATGAACCTCTTAGATAGATCTAGAGTTATTTTGAGTTTATAACAAGATTACCTGAAGATTAAATATTCTTTTTAGCTTTAAATAATTGCTTCTAGGTCGAGTTATCACAAACCATAAGTCATCTAAGTTTTCAACTTCTTACAGTAATTCACACGAACCATCAATGAAAAATCTTGTAAACTCTTTTAGAAGAGGGATTGCTATGCTTTTGAGAGCAAATTATTTTCATTTGTATTTTTCAGGTGTTCTATGTACTGTAGTACTATGTGTTTATATGTAAAGAAAATAAGAGGCATAACATACTATTTATAGGGAACCCTGAAAACCCTATAAATGAAAAAATATATCAATTTGCCTCCTGAATAATATCACATATATTATTTCAAAATAATTTTTGAAATTTATTCAATCAAGTCCCTACTTTATTTTTCTAGGTCTATAATTATAATTCCCTATATAAGTTACATTATAGTCAATTTCTAAAACTTATTTACAATCAAGTTACACTTGATTAATCATCCCATTTTAATTTATGACTAATAGTTCTTATGTGTGTTCCCCATTAGGTTCTCTAATAAGTTGGTCCAAATATAAATCATAATCCTAAATAAAATAGAATTAAATAAATTAATTTATTATCAATTCAACAATTGATGTATTTATATTTGAAGATAAGTACAATATTTAATAATATGTTATAATCATGTTTATTGGGATGATGCGATCCTGACTATACAAAAAGATCCATTAAAAGTTCTAGTTGGGCCAATTACAATATCAATGCCAAAAAAGTTTTAAGATGTAATCATTGAGCTTATTCAGAGTATTTGAACCTAGGAAAATTTCAAAGAAGTTACAACTTCAAGAAGCGATATTGATCAGACCTTGATCAATTTAATCTATATATAAAAGGGGCCTTATTCATCTACTTCGTGGGCTTAATTAATTTTGACAACCATTGCTTATTTATTTCCATGCCATGAGAGGGTCATTTATTATGTATGGAAACATAGGTGGCTAAGGAAGAATTAGTTACACTAGTTTTTCTTATTGTTTTTCTTTTTTTTACTTTGAGGGGCAACACAACATATATTTTGGCTAGAGGTTCATTTCAAGGAAGGATTTCATTCAACAATTATTTCTTTTACTATATCATATATGACATATTAGCATTAATTTTTAGAATTATTATTTTATTATTTTTCATGTTTTGGGCTTTATTTGAGATAATTTAGTCTTTATTTTAATATGAGTTGATGTTAGTCTATTAGGTCAACTAAGATGTAGTTTTTTCAAAGTATACATACGCTTGTAAGACATTATATTTTTTTAGAAGTTGGATAATACATTATTGCTATATATTTTACATTATTGCTATATATTTTATATGTATTGTGAGAGAATTCTCTTGTTTTGATTTTTTATTTAACTACTTTAACTTATCAAAGAATTAAACAAGCTTCATTATATCTTTCATATTACTCATTTCATCTCTTCATAAGTATTGGATGAAGGTTCAATTTCTATATTCTTGGTGTCTCTGTACAAGTTATCATGGTATCTATCTCAATCACAAGCTTGCATTTAATACATTTCGTTAATTCAAAACAATCATTATACCTTTGTTGGCTCATTAATCACACATATTCATTTTATCAAGCATTAGGCAAATTCTGGCTCACTAAGAACCCATATTCAATCCAAACACTCTTTTTGTCATTTAACTTCACTAATGTTAGTCATTCATTTTAACCAATATATACTGCGCACATTCATTCAACTTATCCTACATAGGATCCGATATTCTCAATCTTCCCAAAACCCATTCACATTAACTTAACACTACACATAACAATTCTTAAGGATCACAATCATAAATAATATACAATTCATACAATAAAATATAATAAACACAAAATTTATAAGGCGACCCATTTTTATGGCCAACAAATTTAATAGAGGAAGCAAGAGTTTTTTTTTTTAAATACGGCAATGCCACTAATTTTATATGCTATATGTGATATTTTCATTAAAACTCTAATTATTATTGTTTTTTATATATAAATTCTTATTTATTTTTACTTGAGATTTTAACTAATTTACAAGGAAATTTTATCTCTCATAAAAATATTTTCTTAATTAATTGTTTTTCAGTTGAGAATTTATCTATGATTTACAATTCTGAAGCCCAAATTCAAAACCAATCGCTTAGACTTTCAAATAAAACATGTTGTTTTCGGGAATTCATAGTACAACCAGTACTTTTTCATTTTTCTAATAAACAAAAATATAATTAATCTTAAATAAGATGAATAAGATAATTTTTATATAAAATATCTAAAAACTAGTTATGATTTTTAGTTAATATAAAACTAAATGATGATTTTTTATTCATTTTTACCTTTATTATTACAGAGATTTTTCATGCAACATTTTTAGTGTTATATTTTTTGAAATTTTATTTCGAATTAAGATTTGATAAATTAAAACGAGATGGTTAAATTAAAAATCATTGTGCTGGAGAATTAAACTTGGATCATCCCGTCACGAGGGGACATTTGAGTGGTGGGAAGATGTATAACCCACGTGGATCAAACTCACTAATTCCTATATCTACCTTAGGATCTGTTCACTAAACATGTGGTCAGGTCCACTGGGCTTGAGGCACGTCGAATCAATCAGTCAATCAATCGACATAGATTGCAACAGAAGCTGTCTTCGGTCGTGGAGTTTCTGGCTGGGTCAGTTGATATATAGTTTTGGGCGGTTGAGG
>Ga0325402_1002523_pt1 | contig 16135 bp, 10 predicted proteins | sample PopdelMetagenome_22_FD_207212 | JGI IMG/M metagenome (GOLD analysis project Ga0325402, IMG submission 207212) | Populus deltoides microbial communities from Bellville, Georgia, United States - Xylem-PdKOR-R3 | ecosystem: Host-associated > Plants > Phyllosphere > Stem > Wood/Secondary xylem... | reverse complement strand
AAAAAAAAATGAAATGAAATTCAGATTTGATACACTCCTTTAAAGTGCAGATTGAAACAATGAGATGATGAATATTTCACCAGAACCAACAAAAAAGAATTCAATATTTTGATGATAGATCAAATACAGTAGTAGCAAAAGAAAAGGAAAAAGGAAAGATGGGATGTTATGGTAGAAATGAAAGGACTCAAGATGAAGAAATCAAAATCAAACAGAGAGAGAGAGAGAGAGAGAGAGAGAGAGAGAGAGAGAGAGAGAGAGAGAGGGGTCAACCATATGATAATTATAAAAAAAAATCATTCTAAAAAAAACCGTAAACACTCCTTGTTTTTTGGTTTAATTTTTTAATTTTAAAGATTTTTTTTTTCGTTTCACTTTATATTTTAATTAATTTTTTTAATTGATAAAATTCCAAATTACTTTTCATTTTAAATTAAAATAATTATAAAATCATTATAAAAATACTAAAATATTTACTGGGTTTTATTTTCTTTCACCGTGTAACGAAGAAACAATAAATCTGCAGATATTGCAAAGATGTTTTAGTTTTTTTAATGGGCATCCAAATTGTAAGTTTGTAACCATGCAATTTATAAATTATCCAATAAAAAAAAAGAAAAGGGAATAGTGCCGGTCCAGCCCTTTTGTTACCACCAAATCTTGTCGCGAGAAAACGTTTAACATGGAATTTGATGTCTTTAAGTGCTCATTCAAGGCTCTTTAGTCCCCCCAGCAACAAAAATTTTCTCTTTCATCTCTCTTCCTAGCTACTTCCCTCCCTCTTAAAACCCTCCCTCTCTCAACCTCCATTACCACCCAAACTATACTCTATCACGCTAGACAGAGGGAGAGGTTTTACGAGGCTTTTAAACAGCACCCTTTTGATACATCTCTTCTTTGAATCAACAACCAAACTAATTTCCCTTCCATTTTTTTTTGGTCAATTACACGCACATGCACCGTTAACACAAGCAAGCAACCCGTTGTAGATACACACCCTTTTGTACCTTTTTTTTTTACTGGGTTTGCAGTGTTGAATCGAACAATGAAGGGCGAGGATCAAGCGAGGTCTTTGTTTGGGATTTCTTTATCCGATCGGCCTAAATGGCAACAGTTTCTTATTTGCTCTTCTGGGTTCTTCTTTGGCTATCTCATTAATGGCGTCTGCGAGGTTTGTTTTTGACCTTTGTCACTGTTTATCGTCCTGGGATTTTCTATAAAGTGTGGAGATATTGTTTTTTTCTTTTTTTCACTTCGATGGCCAATTGTTCTTGTTTTTCTTTTCTTTTTGGTGTAATTGGTTAAATCTTTATGTTGTGAGCATCGATTTATTTCTAAGGATTTTGCTATACTCTGTTCGATTGCTGAGATTGAAACTAACGGAAAGCAAAGCTTTTTAGATTTTGGATTTAATCGATGACAAAGTCTCATGATTTTTGTTTTCTCTGCAACCAAACAGAGGTGGCCGTGTGCGTTTTAATTTTTTGTTTCTTAAAGTTTACCAAGTCAACTGTCTTCTTATGGTCATTATTTTGCTAAAAAGATTTTTCTTTTCTTTTCTGGGTGTTCCTTGTATACTGTTTTATTCGTTTTGACCTTAAATTATGAAAATCGAATATTACAATATTGGTAAATTTCTGGTTGGTTTTTGTTTGCTTCTCATTTTTGAACCTTTGATCTGATCATTGACATTTCGCATCTTTCATTGGCTAATTCCAGGAATATGTGTATAATCGGCTTCAATTCAGGTACATCACCATCGATAGTATTTTCTAGTTTTGTTCTGTCATGTAGTAATTCTCATGCATGTTTGTTTTTTCTTTTGAGTTTTCAGCTATGGTTGGTATTTCACATTTGTACAAGGATTTGTGTACTTGGTGCTTATATACTTGCAGGGTTTTACCCCCAAGCAAATGGTGAATCCATGGAAAACTTATTGGAAACTCTCTGCTGTTCTTATGGGTTCTCATGGGCTGACTAAGGGGTCCCTGGCCTTTCTCAATTATCCAGCTCAAATCATGTTCAAATCCACCAAGGTAAACTCAGTTCTTATCAACCTCTTCTTCTTTAAACTTATATTCATGTCTTCTAATCTGATGTCTCGGTCGTTAAAGGTTTTGTTCTTTTTTTTTAAAAGATTTATGTACATATGGAAGTAATATTTAATTGAACTTATGTTGCTTGCATTTGAATACGTGGAAATCTTGAAGAAATTTAAGATGGATCTTGTCTCTTATTCTGTAATTTGTGACTTTTGGTGATTTTGAGAATCTAGGTACTGCCAGTTATGGTAATGGGCGCCTTTATTCCAGGATTGAGAAGAAAATATCCATTTCATGAATACATATCAGCCCTGCTTCTGGTCATCGGTCTGATCCTTTTCACCTTGGCAGATGCCCAAACATCGCCAAATTTTAGCATAATTGGTGTCCTGATGATTTCTGGTGCTTTAATTATGGATTCTTTAATGGGTAATTTGCAAGAAGCAATATTTACCATGAATCCTGACACCACTCAGGTGATCTCAATATTCTGTTGGTACATAAATGCAAAATTGATTTGGCAAAAAATAGTATCCCATTAGGCTTTTTTTTTCCTTGACAGATCGAGGTGCTGTTCTGCTCGACAGTTGTTGGATTGCCTTTCTTGCTTCCTCCGATGATCCTGACTGGAGAGCTGTTTAAGGCTTGGAAATCTTGTGCTCAAGTAAAGACCTATGCTCTTACAAGTTTTTGTCATCTTGCATGCACTTATAAATTGATTTTAAAAGAAATCCTTCGTGTACATGTGGGGCTACAATGAAAATGGTTGGGGTCAAGTTACACTTAACGTGCCGGGTATGCACAATCGAAGGAAGTTCCTAGGAGAAATCAATGATTTGGTGGTTGAAAGTCCACTTCATTTATTTAAATGATGAATACCGTCCCCCCTGACGTAGTCAAACCTCTAGTGGGGTTATTTTCTAACAAGCTTCTCTATTGGGGACATAACTTGCTTTAAAAAATTAGGAATTCTGTACTAAAGTATTGATAAGGGGGGAGTGAAATACTTATTGATTGACAAGTAAAGAATTTATGTTACCAAGAGGTTTGTTTAGTTTCAGGGAAGACAGTTCATGAGTTCTTTTCTGGTCAATTAAACATAAAAACAGATTTAAGATTTTTGTTACTCCAGTTACTTATTCTCCTGGTATAACGTACTTAAAATAAATGATCTACTATCAGAAATCCAGATTGTCACTGCCTTAAATGTCTAATATTATTCCTTTTGATGATTACTACAAATTTTGTTTCTATTGCCACGATCCTTTGATCATTGCTGCTTTATGTATTGCAGCATCCTTACGTGTATGGGGTGTTAATATTTGAAGCCATGGCCACATTCATTGGCCAAATTTCTGTTCTATCCCTCATTGCCATTTTTGGGGCTGCTACGACTGCCATGGTAAGTCCATTTTTCTCCCCCTCTGGATGGCTGTAAACCCTGCATTTTGTTCCCGACTTCAACATGTCTTATATAGGAATATTTCACTTGGAAGCCTAATGGGGGATTCAATAGCTTTTTAAACAAGATTCAAAATGAGCTAATCGGAAATATTTCCACCACCTTATTATAGGATCATGTTTTAGCTATTTTACATGATATATCTAACTGTTGGGTTCTGATTTGTACTGGCATGCAGATAACAACTGCTAGAAAGGCAGTTACCTTGTTGCTGTCATATATGATATTCACAAAGCCATTAACTGAGCAGCATGGATCAGGGCTGCTGCTCATCGCCATGGGAATTATATTGAAGATGGTTCCTATAGATTATAAACCCCCCAGTAGGAGTGCACCTAGAAATGGGAAGTCCCATTTTAAAGAAGAGAAAAGTCAAGCAGATAGTAGGAAAGGTGAAGGAGATGAAGAAAAAAGGCCCTTAGTTTGAAGACCAAGGTCATAGATTTTTTTGTTCTTATTTGTAATTTTTTCCACGAATTTGTTCTTGGTTTCTCATTAAACCCAGGAAGGGCATGGGGGATAGGAATAAGAAAAGTATATCAGGTCAGGAAAGAAAATAGAGAATAGACATGCTAGCTACTTGTAATGTAAAATTTCAATGGTGAAACTGATTTACCTTTCTATGTTTTTGAAATTGAAATACAAGAGCAATGTTCTCTTCCTTTTTGTGGCTCGATATGGCATGCCCTTTTGCATAGTTTGATGTTTAATACAGAAATAAATGGAGATTAAAGGGATGGTTGCCTCCACATGTGAGCTTGTCTCAAAACCATTTTGAAGCCTATGTCAACTGGTAGGGCAACCGCTCCACGGCAGCTGATGGTTGATGTCGAGGATCCTCCTCGTAATGGCTGGCAATTTGTTCCATGGAAGTTTCAAATACAGAGACACAGAAGTGGCCCATCGAATGATCGAATGCCCCGAGGAGCGACATCCCATCCCATCGTTCTCCTGATTTTTGTCAAGAAAGTGTGTTGCTGCTCCACGCAAATTATTAATCGAAGTTATTATAGTGATGTGTTAGCGTGAAAGCATGGTTTCTCTGCCTCGAGAAATTTTATCATCATGGATATATTTTAGATTAGCTTTTGTCAGCTCAATTGAATACTTTCCTCGTCTCATTTAGGCATAACAACCGCCTTGAACTGTTTTCAAAGATTATTTTTATTTTTATTTTTTATTTTTTCACAAACTTCCCTCCAGTTGGAATCCGAAATGGAACAATGTAGGAAAAATCTCAATTTAGTCCCAAACCTATAAAACTTGTCAATTAGGTCTTACATTTATCGCTTGTGTCCTTTTGTCAATTTATTTTAATAATTTAAGTCTAATTGCATATTTTATGCTCTAAAATGATTTTCCATCGACATTAAACTTTTATGTCAAATATGCTTATTTATGCACTAAAATGGCATAATTTGAAAAAAAAAATATTGATGAACACTAATCAAAAGACTTGATCAATAATTTTTGAGATGTAAATGATAAAATCTATAAATTCAAGACTCAATTGAAAATGAGTATAACCTTGGGACTAAATTGAGGTTTTCAGGATAATTTAGCCTTATTAAATCAATCGGTTTCAGTTTAGCGACCTTTATCCCCCCCCCCCCCCCCAAATAATGTCATGGGCTCAAAGCCCATCCGATAAGCTGGTAAATTTTGTAAATATTTACAAATTTAGCATATCTAAAATCTATTTTTATTTTTATATTTAAAAAGTGTTTAAAATTTTTTTGAATTTCTTTATTTAAAATTTTTATTTTAATATATTAATATAAAATATAATTTTATTTTAAAAAATTAAATAAAAATATTTTAAAAAACAACAAAAAAACAAAAATTAATTCCTTCGGCAAACTGTAATGGTGGGGGCATAAAATAGCACGATGCACATGGGCCATGTGTCTACAATATCCAACGGCCTCAGTTGAAATTTAGTTCCCCACGTGATCAGACGGTCACAATCACCTCACTTTTTTTATTAAATTAATCTCCAAATTTTGAAAAAGATAGCATCATCATTCATCACCATTAACCAAAAGCCCCAAAAAGAAAATTGAAAAAATAATTCAAAAGCAAGAAAAACCCTATTTTGGTTCCCTTTCTCTCCTTGCAGCTTTTCAAGAAAAGAAGAAATCATGAAAGGAGCGAAACGATTTGCCGCTTCAGACCCAGTCCCTGACTCGAATGACACGGCAGTGAGTTTCTTAAAGAAAACCCTAATTTGATTCTACTTGATTGTCTTGTTTACTTGATAAAGGATATGCTTATCTGTGCTTTTAGGGAAAAAAAATCATTTCTGTAGTTCTGCTTTGGTTTTGTAATAATGAAGTTTGGATTTTGAATTGCGGGCTGTAGCTTAAATTGGGATTTTGAATTTAGTTTTGAGCTTTTGAGGAATTTAGTGCTTTAATTGATATTTTTTTATGATAAAGTGAAATTAGAGCTAAAAATTTAGTTCTTTTTGTTTCTAGACGGTCTATGTATTTTATGTTAATGCATTTTAAGGAGCTTTAGTGAGATTCTTGGTTGCATTTGTTCATATCTTTGAATTTTTAATTGAGCTTATTGTGTAGGCAAAATCAAAACTACGATTCCATATCAACTTAGTTTTTGTTATTTTCACTGCTGGCATTTGTACTTTTTCATGGAAAGAATAATTTATTTTACATCTTTTTGATATTGACCACCAATCATGTTTTAGAGGCTGATTGTGCAACACTCAATATGGTTGCAGTTACGGAATAAGAGAATAACGGAAGGATCGCTATTTGATATTCATAGACCTGAACAATCTCAGCAACAATCGACTCCATTGCCACCGTTGGATGCAAAACGGGCTGCTTCATCACAGCAGTATGTGAGAGCTCTCAATAACCAATTTGCCAGGTCCATTTCTTTCTTTGTATTTGAACAACTTTGCGTCTTCAGTTATTATCTGGTCAACTTAGTTTCTGCTTCAATGATTAATTTGGATGAAGATGATGCGTTCTCTTGTTTGTGTAACCCCCCTCCGAAATTATAGGCTTAATTTCTGGGACTTCTTTCAATTTTGAATAGTTGGGTTCAAACACAACTGAAGAACCATCCTGATGAACTCTGGGAAGATGGGATTCGAGATTACCTTGCTCATGCTTCAAACATTATGGTAACATTTAACATCCTTTAGTATGCATTAAAGGGGATATGCATGCACTCATCTTTATATTGTAAAATGCATTTATAAAAGCTTTGATCTTCTCTCTAATTGCAGGAGAAGTTTAGTGATGTTGTCAACTGGCTTAAAGCAAATGCTGTAAAAGGAGGGCCTGTTGCTGATTCTCTTCCAGCTGAAAAGAAATTAGTGCCTGAAATAAAGAATAATGAGAGCAAATTACTTCAAGAAAAAACCGGGTTTGCTTTACCGAGTACCAGTACAAGCTTTACAAGTTCCTGGAGCTCTGGTGTCTTTTCTGCCAACCAAAGTTCTGGAGGAGTATCATCTAGTAGCCAAAGCTCTAGTTTATTCTCCAATGGTCAAAGTTCTGGTTCATTATTATTGAACAATCCAAGTTCTGTTTTGTCCTCAAACAACCAAAGCTCTGGATTTTTCTCGAACATTCAAAGCCCTGGCCTCTTGTCCAACAATCAAAGCTCTGGAGCATTCTCCAACAGCCAGAGTTTAGGAGCACTCGCCAACAGTCAAACACCTTTCTCCTTTAATCAAAGCTCTGGAACATTCTCCAACAGCCAAAGTTTAGGAGCACTCTCCAACAGTCAAACACCTTTCTCCTTTAATCAAAGCTCTGGAGCATTCTCCAACAGCCAAAGTTTAGGAGCACTCCCCAACACTCAAACATCTTTCTTGTTTGGTAGGTTTTGTACTGCTTTACTTCAATGCTACACAGGTTATAAATTCACACCTGTAGTAGTAAGTCGCTAAGATGAATTATATGCCAGAGAAATTGGAAAAATTCATTTGTGACATTGGAAATGTTTGCCATGCTCAAGTAGGACCTATAAGTTAGTCTTGGTTCTAGTTTGATCATCTAGATGAAGATAGTCCTTTAAAGGTTACAAAAGTTCTGTGATATTGTGAACTGGACTGTGAAAGGTATTCCCATAAGACCCACCAGACCTTGCTACATGCACCTTGGTGTCTAATGGTGTGGCAATATAGTCTAGAGAGTGGGTGAAGGAAAGTCAATATGAGTTGACTGTTCACAACTAGAGAGTACTGAATTCAGAACTCTTGTAGATGGGATGTTGACACAATGTATAGCGTGGATAAAAGCTCAGGTTCTCAAGCCCTAAGGTTATATACCCAAATTGTAGAGAGATTTAGAGAAAACTCTAAAATTCTGAACTGAATCTCAAAATAAACTAGACATCCCTATTTTTATTAGTTAGATCTAAAATCCTTTATAGAAATGATTATTAGTTAAAACTTACTTAACTGATAGAATACATCTAGCATTAGGATTCCTAAATAGTAAAACATTAATTAAATTAAAATTTCTAATTTAAACAGGATAAAACAATCCAAATACAAGAAAGTAAATAAAGACAATCCCGCATAATAACTTTTGAGCCTTATTTGAAGGCCTTTTGGATCTCCAATTATCGTGAAATTTTAACCTATTAGGGCTTTCAGAATCTTTAGTTAAAATTCCAACTCAATCTAATGGTTGGATTAGAAGATATGCTTTATTTACCAAAACTTCATCTTAGACGCTTCTTAATCTCTCAAAACCTAAAAATCTTAACTGTTAATGAAATAATACAATAAACATTATTATGCCAAGAATATTGAAGAACTCTCCCCCACGTCAGTCCCTTTTACTTTTGAGAAACTTGGCCTCGAGTTATTTGTCAAGAATTAAACTTTTCTATTCCAAAAGAACAAATACTTTGAATATAGTATTTTAGCAAACATATTCACGAAGTAGCGTGTCTTTGACTTGTGAACTTCAAAATTTAAGTTATGATGTGTGCATGCTAAAGAAAAATCCATATCTAATGTTATACTCGCTATTCCTATGAAATCTCCACCTTTAGTTCCTTCACACATTTGTTTACTTCAAACTTGACCTTTTCATCATCTATGACCTACAATATTTTGACCTTTGAATATAAAGAAACTTCGAGATAATCTTTCATAATATCTTTAGGAAAATTGTCAGAAATTACCATGTCCTCCATATCCTTACTTGTGAGATCTTCATTCTTGATTGAAAGATCATCGTTAGCCACTATCTTCTCCAACTTAAGGTTAAAAGACTAAAACTGTTTGTCGGCACCCTCTTTGGTCATGTTATCTTCAACATGATTAGATAACTTTGAAATTTTGCTTCTACCAAATTCCTCCACATAGACAAGTGATTGTCTAGGTGGAATTTCAGGAGTAGGTCATAGGTAAGGTTAGCCTCGAGGTAAGTCTCCAAGCATGTTCCTCTTCTCTTTGTGATTCCTGTTTGCGTCACCCATTAGCCGATTTAGACCTGTCATGGCTTGCTCCAATCAATCCTTTCTCCGTTCTTAATATGCTCATGATCCCGCACAGCGCTACAGTGGGTCTCCACTCCTACATTGCAAAGTGGGTTGCTACTGTCTCCATCCATTAAAGAGGTCAAATTGCTCTGATACCAATTGACACGGCGTATAGTGTGGATTGAAGTTGGGATTCTCAAGCTCTAAGGTTAAAGACCCAAGTTGTAGAGAAATTTATAGAAAATTCTTTGATATTTTATTAAAAGTCTGAATAGTTTGAAACTGAGTCTCAAAATTAACTAGACATCTTTATTTATATTAGTTAGATAAAAAATCCTTTATAGGAAAGGATTCCTAGTAAAAACTAAAATCCTTTATAGGAAAGGATTTCTAATTAAAACTTATTTAACTAATAGAATCCATCTAGGATTAGGATTTCAGAGAGTAAAATATTAATTAAATTAAAAGGCCCAATCTAAATAGAAAAAAAGAATTCAAACACAACAAGACAAATAAAAACAATCTCGAAAAGTAACTTTTGAGCTTTATTTGAAGGCCTTTCTGATCTTCGATCATCATAAAATTTTAAACCAATTGAAAACAGGGCCTTTAGAATTTTCTATTAAAATTTCAGCTTGATCCAACAGTCGGATTAAAAGTTATGTCTGATTTACCACATTGTTTCTTGGACTGTTCTTAAACTCTTCAAAACCTAAAAATTGTAACGATTAATGAAATAATGCGATAAACATTACTATGTCAAGAATATTTTAGTTAATAAGATACAAAGATGCAGATATGACAATTCGTTAGTGATTCTGCTGTGATTTTTTTATATAGATTATAGTCATATGTTGCTTTTGTGGAAGTGACATGAAATCTGACTTCTTGTTTTTTTTTTTTTTAATTTTAGGAGGCCAAAGCTCCATCCCCGCAAACCATAACACTGCAGATGATGCGGATGATGGTGAGAGAAAGAAGAATTTCCTTTTCATTGTTTGAGATTCTCTTAAGCCATTACTTTAAGTTAAACCTGCCATGCATTTTATGATTATCATCAATTGGCTCCTTTCTTGTGCATGTATGTTTTATTTGAGATAATCATGTTATGTGCATAAGTGTGAACTGGGCATCTTATCTGTTTCACATACTGCTAGTTGAAATTTGGTTTCAAGTCTTCAAAAAATTGGCATGTTGTGAATACCTTCTTGTTGGTTCCTTTTGGAAAATTGGATCAGAGACTTGTGCAGGCTATTAGTATTGTAAGGTATTGAGTTTATTCAACTGCAAGCCTGATGCTTTTCAAGATATAAAGGAACATGCTGCAAATGTAGAGATCAATTTTGATCTGTGGTTTTATGTCTGATCACGGTGTCCTTTTTTCTCAACTTCTGAGACCATGGAACTACCACTCTTAATAGATTAGATTTTCACTTTGAACTTGGTTATGAAATATTGGAAGAGGATAGTTGAGTGTATTAAGGTAACTCTTGGGAGTTTACAGTATTTCTGAGAGTATTTCTTGTTTTTACCTTTTCTCTACAGCATAAGCAGACAAAATAGTTGTTCTTGTTTACTGGAAATGAAGACATTAATCATTAAACTATCAATTCCTATATTCCTTGGATTTGATCTGTTGTGTTATATATATATATATGAAATTTTAATTTTTCTATCCTGATTATTCAGTCAACTGAATGGTCTCTCTGCTTTGTGAAGTTTGTGCTTTCATGATGTTGGTCTGCTTTACTGGTTCTAGCTCTGATCCATTTTGAAGCTGGATTTGCAAAGGTTGTTTGCATGTTTATTAGAACTTTGAAATCTTAAATGGTAGACAGTTCTCTTTTCATATTATTTCAATAATATTCCTTGTAGCCTGGAAACCCCAGCCCACTCGTATGTTTGTTTTATGTTGATGTTAAACCCTTTTCTTTTACCAGAAAATGAGTTACAGCAACCTGGCAGTCCATCTGTGAAGAAGTCTGAAGAGAAGGGTATTGTTACAGTCCATGAAGTCAAGTGCAAGCTCTATGTGAAGGTAATTGACATGTCATATTGTACTTATTGAGACTGCATTGCAAAGTTTTTATTTTTGGGGTAAGGTTATGTAAATGTATCAACTTTTAATAGTAGAAGAAAGTTGTCTTTTGCTCATGCATACCAGCAAATCTAACTTTCTCCTCACCCTTTTTTTTATGAAATTAGTTAGTTTGGCATCTAATATTTCTATCTAATGCTATGTCAAAAATCTCTTGATTGATTTTGAAGTGAAGATCATTTCATGTTTCATGCATTCCATGAGATTTTAAGGTCCAGCATTAGTAATTAAATAGTACAGGTAACAAAAAGATTATAAAAAATGATAAAAAAAAGCCCTGAACCAAACTCTGTATTTGTGGTTTCAATTAAGGGGTGTGGTGACAAGTGGTACTTCAATTCTCCCAAAATCAGAATATCCAGGATTCTAAGTGTATCAGTTGTTAATGCGTATTGGTGTGATTTGAGTTTGGCAGTTCTGTATTCATCTTGAAATGTTGCCAATGCTGTCCCCATTCTGTATCTTGGTTATGTTCGTAATTGATCTGCCTCATGAATTGAGATGATCTGCATGCCAGTCAAGTCTTGACTTGCATCTCCTGTTTGTGCTGCCTTCTTTGTGGTTGAATGATTTCCGTGGTTTTTCTCTCTTGATATGTTCAGTCAAGTGATCCGGCAGATAAGGACACATGGAAAGATAAGGGCCCAGGGCAGCTTTCCATCAAATGCAGAGAGGGGATTGGCAAGTCCACGAAAGAATCTAAACCAACCATTGTTGTTCGAAATGATGTATGTTCGAAATGATTAGGCATTTATTTTCTTTTGATAGACATGGCATCGTGCTTAGTTGAAATCGCTACTTTAACTCCTGTGTAACTCTCTCTTGGACTTACTGTCTGTAGTGTTTTTGCTGATGGCAGGTGGGGAAAGTGTTACTTAATGCTTTGCTCTATCCAGGAATCAAGACAAATCCACAGAAGAATTCCCTTGTTGCAATATTTCACACTGCAGTAATGCGTTTTAATTCTTTATATTTGCACTTTTATGAGCATATAAACTTTGCCTGGTTTAGCCTTCACCTGCAAATATTTACAGATTCACATAACCATCACATAGAAGGCTGCTGTAATGGCAGATATTAATCATAGTGTTGTGATGAACTTATAGCCGATGGTTCGTCTTATTGTAGGGTGATGATAGCGGCAATAATGATAGTGTTGTGGCTCGTACTTTCTTAATTAGGACAAAAACAGAGGAGGATCGGAATAAGCTAGCGACAGCAATCCAAGAATACGCTCCCACTTCATGAAAGTCATTATAGGAGCACGATTCTTAAAATTTTGCAGCAATTGGCTTGTTAGGAACTGAGCCAGCTTGTCTCCAAAATAACAGGGGTCAATTTTTAGAACTCGGACCCCATGAAATCAAATGTATTTCAATTACTTGTATTATAATAGGAGGAAAAGGAATGCTATGTTTTGTTACAATCTTAAACCATTATTATCCATTTCTAGTTAACTTGTTTATTTGATGAATGAGCACGTCATCATATGACTGGCATCATTCACGGGGAGATAAATGCATTTGAAATTTAATTTGTGCTACTTCTGTTATGTACTCGCATATTGCAGTTTTTCAGAAACCTCATAAATTAAGCCACAAATCAAATCTGTCATCGGAGTTCAGTTCCTCACATCCCCAAAACTTTCCGTGTCGGCCATTATTAGAACTCGTTAATACTGCCAAGGTAATCCTTCCCAAGTGCCCGGTCAGGGTACGAATTGCATATGCACGCCTCTAGGCTCTAGCACACAAGTGATAATCTAAGTGATGGGGCGGTAGGGATGTGACCGCGTGATGCCCAGCGAATTACCGATTCAGTGACCATGACATTAAGTTGATCAAGCTCGCCAAGTCCTATGGTGTGATTTCTTCTGCCGTGGATACTGGATAATTTAGACCCCTTGAACCCCTCCTGTCGAATTTCTATCTTCTGCATCATTTCTCCTAGAGTCCTAGTCCACGGTTAACGGGAACAAAAGTTTCTGACAATGCAGGGAGCTTTCCTAAGAATACTTCTGCACCAGCCAAGAAAGAGAGCTTCGAATAGTAATTCTTGGACTAATCTACTACACATATATCGAAATAGAAGTGGAATCTGGAAACACGTTAGGGACCTGATTGCTCTCATATCTGGAGCCAAAAGAAGCCTATCTTTTTTGGAAAATGTTGTTCTCTAATTCGCAGTTTTTAATGGTTTCCAAAGATGGATGTGGATGCCTATTCATCTAACGTGTATTAACTATGATCTTACAAACAGGAGAGTGATGAAAGCAACATATGTACCTCCATGAATTGCATCCAATTTCGAGTCAGTGACTTTAGCATCAAACAAGAAATCTCCTTTCTCAACTGCAATTCTAGGACTGAAGAAGGTAAATCTTAGCATTGATGAGAGCTCTATTGCACCCGATTCGTCATGGTTGCTAAAAGAAAAACCTTCAGATGCAGAGCGAGGACTGTAGTCGTTAACTAGGAAGGAAGAAAATGACGATGTCAATGTAGGAGATTGCCCCTGTTGATCCTCACCAGTTACAGGCGATTCATAGGTGAAGCTGTAGGCTTGATCCCTGGCAATGAATGGGGTGGAGAAAGAACCTTCAGCAATTTCTAGCTATCCACGATTATGGTTGTCCTGCAGGTAGGATTCTTGAGCTAGTTGTGATACACATTAATTAATACACAGGAAACCAAGAGCACTTCTAGTTTCTTTTAATTATGCACTATCACCCATCTAAGTTATCTAACATATTTAAGGCCTCAAAATAATCTGGCTGATGTCTTCTATAATTGGGTTCTGACAAATTCTAGACTTTTGTTTTAAAAAAGATTCCTTTGATTAAATTGGGAGTTAATTAGAAATTAGTCCCTGTAGTATATCATAATTAATTAATTGTTCCATATAGAAAATAGTCAAATATTCATTTGAACATCGTTGACCATACTTAATTTAGTTGTTTTTTTATCCCAAAAATATCTTCTTTCCCGATCAAATTTTCCTGTCCTATCTAATTATATGTATCTTTAAAAAAATAAAAATAAAATGAATTGAAGAAAATTACCAAGTTATAATAGGATTTTAAGAGCGTAAGGATGTAATAATATTTTTTGAAATTACAAGGACTAACTTAAAATGAACACCTAAACTGGGAACCTAGCAAGGGTGTGACTGATGCCCGGACAAGAGACAGCAAGCTGTGGGTTTTACTTGACTTGAACACTCTGCAGTCTGCACCCAAATAGCTTGGCATAGAGTCCCCTTAAACGACAAGAAAATTCAATGTCAATATTTGTTTATGCTTCCTCTTGTCCATCCTCGTTCATTAATAAGGGGTAGGACCAGATAAAGGGTGTAAAAGGAGCTGAAAAATAATCCCATTTTAGGCTCTTTAAGTCCAGGCAGTCGGCACTTTGCCGGGTAAAAGAAATGCTGGCTTTTGTTGTGGGATCCTCGCATAACTTTGACAGGGAGGTCGCTTAGATTCTGTCTGTAATAAGTGAGGCAATGTGGCGTGGCCGAGTAGCCTGGCCCCATTGTGTGTGAACTGTAATTTATTAGCTCAGGTCCCCTATTGGCGTGATGGTTTTAGTATAACGAATTGAATCCAGTTGACAGCAGTTGTAAAGAATTTCCTAAATTGCTTGATTATGCAGTCTATTAGCAATAACAACAGCAGAATCATACAAGGTGATAACCCTCTTTTCTTGATGACAGATCATTTTTTCTCAATGACCGAGATTGAGAGGTTTAATTACCTTTTAATTACAATTGACTTGCGACTGATGTGAAGAGGTTGATCTTTAGTCAAGTTTTTTATTTTTTTTTGAACAATTTTTGAGATATTATATAATGTTAAAAAAACAATCATTTGCAGTAGTGAGAAATCTCTACACCGTCTGGATTGGAGTGATGGTCGATAAGCACGAGACAAGGACAGAAGATGCATCCACATGCCCGAAACTTGTTTCATTGTCTGTCTCAGCAAATGGGAAATTTGATCGATCTGAAAAATAATAATCACGTAATAATTTCTTTAAAAAGAATACATACAGCTAACATTAATGAGTGTCCTGGAAAAAGATATGCCAGACTGGATTTGAATGGACATCCCTGACATAATTCCACGACCTGAATTTAATTCGGCTAAATCGTAATCTGTGGTAAAGATTTCTGCTCCATTAAACCTGCTGTGGATTCTGTACCTGCAAGTTATATCGCGTCACCATCTTTCGCCATCTCGTCTCTCTTCGTTAATACAGGGTGTGTCAGGTGATAAGGAGAGTTGTGTGAAAATTCAGGAAAGGAGAGAAAATATGACTTTTGACCCTTAACGAGACTGTGTATTGTTTTTTTTAGTGAGTTTGGTAGTGCGGTTGTTGATGTTTTTTAAATAATTTTTCGTGTTAAAAAACATGTTAATGATATTTTTTATTTTTTAAAAATTATTTTTAATATTAGCATATCAAAACGATTTAAAACGTATAAATTATATTAAATTTTAATTAAAAAAATTTAAATTTTTTAAAAACATAGGTTGAAACACATTCTGTGTTATTAATGTCCAAAAATACTCCATTAATTGGCTGGCTAAATTGTGTCACTCTTTCGACCTTTGAGCCATTTAAGAATAAACCTCTTTGAATTTTAATTTAGGGTTTGACCTCTATTGAACTTTGCTAGATTTCATTTGTACCCAGATTTTTTTTTTTTTTTTTGTAGAATTCAATCCACGAAGCAAACTCGGTAATAATTAACAAGAAGTTACATTTTCGCATGCAAAATCCATTAACTTACAGATGGAATCTGACAAGAATTAATGAAATGATTTGATTTCAAGTGAAGCATGGTTTAATGAAGTCTGCTAAAGGTTTAATTTTCAAATGATCTAAAGTTTATGTGACTGTGAGGTGGCACCTTACCTCCCTAGCGTAGTTGATTTTTCATCCATGTCCTGTGCTGGGTCGGCAAATATTGAGGTTGTATTTGATAATGCATCTGAAATGCCTTTGCAAGAGTTTTTTTTTTTTTTTTGTTTCCCGTTCATCAATAGTTTTTAAAACA
>Ga0325402_1002520_pt1 | contig 16146 bp, 8 predicted proteins | sample PopdelMetagenome_22_FD_207212 | JGI IMG/M metagenome (GOLD analysis project Ga0325402, IMG submission 207212) | Populus deltoides microbial communities from Bellville, Georgia, United States - Xylem-PdKOR-R3 | ecosystem: Host-associated > Plants > Phyllosphere > Stem > Wood/Secondary xylem... | reverse complement strand
TACAGTTAAAATTCCAAGCCTTTTAGATTTTTACTCAGTAGGTGCTTATTCATCAACGTCATGCAGTGCTCATTAATACGTTTCCACAATATTACTTGAAAGGGCAATACATCCTTCGAAGGTTTCAAACGACCTCCTCGGCGGCCTGGAGAAAAATAAATAACATTTATTTTTATTTAACTGGTTAGATTTTAAATTTATTTTTTAAAAATTATTAATTCAAGTATTATAAATTTTAAAATTATTAAAAATTTAAATAATTATTAATTTTAAAATTTTAAAAAATTAAACGAGATATATTCAAGATAGTCTGGAGTCCAACAAAAAAAAAATCTGTATTAAACAATTGCATACATGTTACTTAAAATTACTTTGTTTCCAAGCCTCTACTATAACGGCTCATTACACAATCGTGTAAATTAATTTTTTAAAATAATATTATTTTAATTTAAATTAAATTTAAATCAATTTAATTAATCTAACTTAACTGGTGACGTGTATTTTAAACTTTATCGTGGCCATAGCATTGCATGTAATTCAAAACATAGAGGATTGCTCGTTGTATTTAGCAAATTCCTTGAACATGCCATTAAGGCACAGCACACACATTTAATCTTCCAAATCACTCCTAATCATGATGAAATCAATAATCCCATTCAAATCATGTTGAAATCTAGAGTTCTTCTGATTTTATTATCCTGCCACGTCACCCACTTATTCTAAAAGACAAAAAAATAAAAATAAAATAAAATGCAGGCCGCAGGAATGCTCTGAATCTCCAACCAGCCGCCACAAAATGATAAAACGTGCGACCACCTCATGACCAAGTCACGTGCCGCGCATGCTCTTCTCTCAGTGCTAAGTGCCAGGTGCTGAAGCTTAAAGTCAGATACCATTTGTACCAAACATCACATGATTGCACAAACCAAAACAAAAGGCGAAACTTCAATTTCCCCCCCTACATTCTTCAATGTTCTAATTCTGCCTCTGTATTTTTATATTTCTCAAATATTATTCTCTCCCCTACTAGCAATCAAATGCCCTACTCTTTTATATTATTGCGTTTTTTTAAAATATATTATAGCATAAATGGATATTTAAAAGTAAGGAGTGATAAAGAGTATGAAAAAAATAAAAATAAAAAATACCAACTTTTTATTAGTTAATTAGAAAGATTATTTGGGAACAAAACTTATTAGAAATAAAATTATATATATTAAAAAAATTATTTTGATTTTTTTATATTTAATTATTATCTCAAAATCTTAAAAGCCAGAAAATTCTTAATTTCTTATAAAATATAAAAAAGAAATTGATTTTTTTAGCTTGTTTGGTTTTGAAAATGAAACAAAAACTATAGAATTAAACCAAACCTAAAATATAATCAAATGAGCTAAATTTCTTTTGTTCGGTTTAAAGAACGAGGGCACACCCTAAGATATCTTATTCGGTAGTAAAAGACAAAATCGAAACTTCTTAAAGACTTGAGGGGGTGAAATTAGAAAACCTTGAACTATAGGAGCAGAAATGAAATGTTGATGGATTTATAGTAAGTTTTCCCCAAAATAAAAACTATGATTTAAAAATAAAATAGAAAGTAAAAGTAAGTAAGGCTCTGTTTGTTAGTCAGTGAGAGAGAGAGAGAGAGAGAGAGAGAGAGAGAAAGAAGGGAAGCCCAAAGAAATGGGTAAGAGTAAGATAGTAGAGAAGATGAAGAAGAAGAAAGGAAGACCTTCTTTATTAGATCTCCAAAAACGCTCCTTAAAAGAACAGCAGAACCACCAGCAGCAGCAGCAGCAAAAGAAACGCATACATCATCATCGTCATCGAAACGTTTCGCCCTCTCATTCTAGTTCAAGCATTTCAACAACAACCACCCCTAATTCTTCTCAAAATCACAAATCTGCCACCACCACTACAGCTCCTCCACGTCGATCCGCTCGCCGCAACCCTACCAACGACGACAGCTGCCGCGACTCCTCTGATGATGAGGACATCGCAGAATCAAACGGAAAGCGCCGCCGCGAGAAGAAGCTGAAGCTGGTTCTCAAATTGCCCAAATCAGACACTAATTCGACGTCGTTTAACTCGTCTGGAGAGGAATCGAACGGTGAAGAAGAGAAAAATACGGCTTCAAATAAAAAGAAGAGGAAGATCAATGGATCTGAGAGTGAAAAGGTAAGTGAAAAATCCAAACTTTTTGATAAAACAAAGAAAGTAACGTTGGGAAATTAACGTAAGAAAGCTCCTTGAAAAGCGGGCTTGTGTAAGTATTTGACTTGGTTCTGAATATTTCTATTTTCGAAAAATAATAATAATAATGTTGTCTAGTATAAATCTTTTTAAACAACTCGAAAAAAAAAGTCTTTTTTTTTTCTTTTCCGAATGGAATTTAATTTGTCTTTTATGAGAAAAATAAATAACAGAAATAACAGTAAGAGTCATAATTGTTTTTATGGTAACTGTAGTTTCCTTTTTTGGCGGCTTGCAAGTCCCTTTTAACACTTACTCATCGATTACAGCATAAAGTTTTGATAGTAGTTTGTTATTTCTGTTGATTTATTGTTGGGTTTTTTATTTTTTATTTTTAATTTCAGGGAGATCAGAAGTCTACAGCTGGAACAAACCCTACAAGCAATGTCAAAGGTTGGTGTAGTTAATGATTTTGAAGACCCATTTGTCTAAAAGGGCTGAATTTGGGAACTTTTGTTTGATTCATGTCTTACTTGTTTTGCAGATTCTGGACCCTCAACACCTTTACCTGATAAAAAGCTATTGCTGTTCATCCTGGACAGGCTTCAAAAGTGTGTTTTTTTTTTCAGCAGCTTTCGAAGTTTTTGCATTTTTGTTCTTTTGATGTTTGCTTTTAAGGTTTTTAGTGAAGTGGGTGAGATTTATTTCTTTTCAATTTAAAATTGCAGGAAGGACACGTATGGCGTGTTCTCCGAGCCAGTGGACCTAAATGAGGTTAGTGTTTTGATGATGCATTTAGCCTTTTGGACTTGTTTATATGCTTTTGTTATCTGATTTCTGGTCGATGACATCCGACTTGTTATGCAGCTTCCAGATTACCTTGAAGTCATTGAGCATCCCATGGATTTTGGAACTGTCAGAAAGAAACTCTTGAATGGAGCTTATGCCAGTTTGGAACAATTTGAGGTTCGTTTATCATTTTTGTAATGTGATTACGTTTTTCCAACTTTCCCTTTTTTCTTTTATTTAGGTTGCTTTGTGTTTTTAGGTACCTACACATGTCCATAAAAAAACAGAAGAGTCCATAGAATTAAATGTAGACTAGGTTCTGTTGATTGTGCCTGCATTTGTTTTATGGAAAGAACACATAGGTATAAATAGATAAGGAATGAACATCCTTTGATTTCATTTGGTTTCTATGAGACATGGGCATGACACCAGAAATTAATACATTCACATGAGCAGATTTTGTTTTCAACTGCTTGGTTTTTGTTCTTTTAGTATGCAGATAGATCTATAGAGTGTTCTACTAGTTGAGACATTGTGTTTCCATATTAGAGTTTAAAATACTTAAAAGAGTCCCTGTTCCTTCCATTAAGACTGTTAAATTGGTCTTCAATTCTAATCTATCATTTCCATTTCATGCATCGACAGATCATTGTGGTAGCTACCTTTAATTAGATTTCACATTAACAAAAAAGAACTGGTTTCTTTAAGTGAGTCATTGCCCCATAGAAATCGGTGAGCAATTTGTGATCCCTGCTTGTGCCAAGCTATTAGAATTAAATGTCCATGACAGAGGTGCCAATGTAATGCAAATAGCTCCATGCTTGGTCTGATTAAATGGATAAGTGCAAGAATTATTTCAGTAGGTGTTGTGTTTTTAATGGTTGCAAGCTAGGAATGATTTCTTGCATTTATGGATCTCCTACTAGTAACTGGGAGACTAAAAAGGCAGGAGTACTAGTTCTGTGTTCATGTCCATTGGGGGTGTTCACGATCCAGTTCGGTTCGGGCCAAAAAATCTAACCAAACCAAAATTTTTAATTTCTAGTAATTTTAACCCGGACCCAACTGAAAACCGGTTCAAACCGAACCGTTTCAGGTCGGTTCGGTTTGGGTCAGTTGTTTTGCTTTGAAAATCAGGAAACCCAATGTCTTTCACAGCCTTCCAGCGAAAGATCTTTCGCAGCCTTCCATAAACTGAGAGTTCCTCATATGTCATTCCTATGTCCACTTCATCAAGCTGTTTCATGCAGAATGGGCATTGAAATTAATTTATCTCTTGGATAGAAGTATACATAATAGAGGCAGAAGCATCAGTTTGAGACATGCACAATCATGCGATTAAGATCTATAAGATCAATCCCTGTTATATATAAAGTGACAAGTGAATATGGTTAATGAAAGTATGTATTTATACTGTTTTTTTCTTTCTCTATTTAAATTAGGTTGAACTGGTTTGGTCCAGTTCCATTTGGTTTCAACTTTCTGAAACTGAAATCGAACCAGACCAAATAATTTTTCTAGCTTTTCATCTGGTTTCTTTGGTTTTTTTTTTCCTCTGGGTTCGGTATTTTTGGTTATTGTTTTTCAGTTTAATCGGTTGGTTGTTTTTTTTTAACACCCCTAATGTCCATCATATATTGGTTGATATACTCTGCCACTTATTGCAATTCTTCATTTTTGTTGGCCAATTGATTGTGGATCCACTTGCAAGAGGTTTGTCCTAGACAAACCTTCACAGTACTCCAATTCCTGCCTCATGCATGTGCATGTTGACACGTGAAGTTTGCCTTCCTTGCTGCCTCTTATAAGGAAAAAGAAGATTTAATTGGATTCTGAGTTAGGACAATATCCCAATCTAATGATATTCTAAAATCCTTCATTTTCTTTTATTTGATTTTGAAAGAAATTCTTTGGATTTTGATCTTATTGCATGCAGAAAGATGTTTTCTTAATATGTACGAACGCAATGCAATATAATGCCCCAGATACCATATATTTTCGACAGGTAAAGCCATTCTTTTACCTTTGAATTTGAAATTTTCAGGCTTACATTTTTATTTTTTTGAGATTTCCTACTATTGTCAGGCACGATCCATACAAGAGTTGGCAAGAAAGAACTTTGAAAATTTAAGGCAAGATACTGATGATAACGAAGCAGAACATAAAGTAGTAAAAAGAGGGAGGCCACCTTCAGAGAATTTTAAAAAATCACCGGGCAGGCCTTCACTAGACCCTGCTGGTTCTGAGTTTCCCTCAGGTGCGACTCTTGCTACAGGTGGAGAGAATAGACCTTCAGAGAAGCCTGGTTTTGCAGATTCTTCAGAACAATTTCATGGTTCTCGCAATGAAGCTTATTCGCTGACTGACAACAGATTTGAGAGGCATGACGAAACTGCAGGTACAGAACTTCAATAGTAGTTTGTTTTTTTCTCGTTTTCAACTTCATTTGTCGCACTCTTCCAATTCTGTACTTAACATAATGACAAGACATTTTCACATTTATTACAGGTTCTGTACTTAAAGGTAAGCATAGTAAGAAGCCTTTGGCAATTGATGAGAACAGGCGTAACACTTATAAGCAATTCCATCCTTCTGCTGGTGGACGAGTGCCATCTGTGCTGACTACTTTTGACGCAGAAAGGAAGCAGCTAGTCGCTGTATGTATCCCATTGATGTCCATTTTCTATTTAATTCCTTGGAGTGAAAAATAAAGCCTCATTCATGCAAGGGGCTCATACAGATAGTGGGTGGGTCAAGGGTAATTAGAATAGAAATGAAAAAAATAAATAATAATTCCTACATCTCTTGGCTATTTAATTTGGTATAGGTAGTCACTTAGTTTTGCTTTGCAAAATAATAATCATAAAAGATCCTAACAATGATAAGAAGTGGTAGTAATGCTGCAGTTAAATTGTATCAGGTGTTTGGAATGGAATTTTTACTGGCCCTTATCATGGTTGGTTGATTGTCTTTTGTTTTTTTTTTTTAACATGAATTAGGTGGGACTTCTGACAGAGCATGGTTATGCAAGGAGCATAGCACGATTTGCTGCGAACATTGGACCTTTTTCCTGGACAATCGCAGTTAAGAAAATAGAGAGGTCTTTAGCACCTGGAATTAAGTTTGGTCCTGGATGGGTTGGAGAAAACGACATCACACCACAAAGGCCGTTATTTTCTTCACCCCCTCCAAGTCAGCCGGCACTGCCACCACTACCACAAAGGCCCTTCTCTGTTCTTGAAAGTTCAGCTGCTAATGCCACCCGTTGCAATGTTAAATCAAAAGAAGAAAAATTGTCAGTGAAACTTGAGAAAGATGTTTTATCAGAGAAGCAGGCGCCTTCTACTCACTTGTCAGATACACGTTTAACTCCTGTTCCTCCATCCACCTCGATGACTACCTCCTCTGCTGCCAATAAATCTGAACCTTGCACAGAAAGAGCAGAAGCACTTGCGAAATTGAATTCCCATTCTGCATTTAATGTGCTGAACAGTAGTACGGGTGTGGCAAGGCAGAGACCTCCATTTCAGCTTCATCAGAACCCAGCCATTCACCCTGGCATGATTGGATTCAATGCCACATATGGGTTTAACCTAGCAGCAGCCCAAATGGGAAAACTAGTTGGAGTTTCTAGGCCTGCTGGGTTAAACATTCATTCATCTCAGATGGCCGACATGGTCTCTAGAACTAGTTCGAACCTGGTCCATTCAGCAAATGCAAACAGCCTAAACTCAGAGAAAACGAAGTTCCCTGAGAATTCAAGTTCAATAAATTTCAATGGTGCATTGCCAAATTCTGTGAGCGAGGCAGTGGAGGCCCCAAGACCTGTAGACCAACCTCAACCAACTTGGCAAGGGTTATATCCAAAATCAAAACCAGATTCAGGCTCATCACCACATCAGAAATCGGATGCTGTCCCACCTGACTTGAATGTCAGATACCAGTCTCCAGGTTCTCCTAGTTCTGGTCGCATTGATTCAGCACAGCCAGATTTAGCTTTGCAGCTCTAAGAAATAGTAGAGCTATTTTTTTTTGCTTCTCGGATGATTAAGTTAACCATAGAGTGGTGCTAATGCTCCTTGACTGTGGTTTGGTATTGAATCCCAAACCACTCAATCAGGATTCAAGCGTTGGCACCAACACAGAACACTAGAGTGGTGAGCTTGGCATTTGTGCTCCTAGGGATTAGACCAAGTCAAGGTCTCCTCAATAAGGATCCATCTGAGCCACACCTAACTGTACTGTAAAATTGCAGGTTGTTTCTGTACAGATTAATGTATCCTGATTCATAGATTCCTAAGCTTAAAAAAGGATTTCACTTGTGACCTTGGAAACCAAAGAAACCATGATGTTCCTAGAATTTGGTTTCAAGATGTTAGATGTTTATTTCGTATTAACTGTTTTCAACTTTGGAAAGCAATATCCGTTTGGAATTCAACGCTTTCTGGAACGCAATATGCAAGGTAGAGACTTCTTATCTCTATCTAGTTCTTACACCAAATGGATTCTGCTTATTGGCGAATTGTAAAACATGGACTTGGCCATCAAATGTCATTGTTGCTGTCATCCAGAAGTCTTCTCATCTTTAAAAAAAAAACTTGTCCTAAGTCAGCCTTAATCCTAACCAAATTCAGACAACGTAAGAAGAAGAAGAAGACAGGTCACAAGGCACAGAGAAGAAAATGTTAGATACTTTTACTGTATTACTTCTGTATTCACATAAAATTTGAGATCCATCATGGTATCTGTATTCTTAGATTCTATTTGTAAGTGAATTAAAAAACACCAGCTCTTGAGTAGCTAATAATACATAGAACAGAGTACTTGAATGGGAACAGGGGACTTTGTCATTGTTTATTGTCCACCATCAGCCGCAGCCGCAGCCGCAGCCGCAACAGTAGTTACCCGACATTGTTTAACAACATGCAATTTCTATGAAAATCCATTATTATAGGAAAGTATTATAAGGTATAAAAATACCATGAAATGGGCACAAGGAAATTGTCTCCTTTGACAATATTATATTGTTTGAAGATGGTGGAGTTTGGCAGACTGATCGAGTGGTGGCCCATGTAAGCTCGGAGGTCAAAATGGGACTCGGTCAAACTTGCTTGCTTTTATTTGAGAAATGGAAAACAGGCTGTCTCTAATAAACATAGCTAGGGTTTTCTTCAACGCAGTTTGGTTTAGCGATACCCCTTTTCCCAAGGGTCCACCTCCAAGACAAAGCAGAAGACGTTTAACGCTAAGCACTGACTAAATCCTTCTTTGTTTTGCGTACGATTTTTTTGTTTTATTAAAGTGGCTATCGGCTAGTTTCTATCTATCTAACTAATTTTATGAATTTTAAAATTAATAATTATATAAATTTTAAATAATTATTATATTAGCAACTACAGGATTATAAAAAAAACAAGTTTTTTAATAAATCAAGCCTTGCATTATTTTTCATTGAAAAAATATTTTTAAACTTTTAATTAATTTTATATATAACCTAACGTTTAAAATAAATTTTTAAAAATAAAAATATTATTTAAACATATTTCTAAATAAAAAAACATTATTAAAAGTAATTGCTACTATAATAAATAATAAATGAAACTAATATCAAAACTACTGTATTTGTTTTTATTTTTTTAGGGTATAAAAAATATTTTTGAGATATTTTTCTATAATCTTAATATGATATAAAAAATAAAAATAAATTATTTTCAGTGCAACACCGTATATAAACTACGAGGAACTTGATTAATTCCACGAGTTTTAAAATTAATGATTATATATATCTTTAGTGACCATCATATTAACAATTATAGAACTCGAACTTAAAATCATATAAAAAAATAAATTTTTTGATCTTAAATTTTTATACCGGACAATATTATTACTCGACTACATGCTTAGATGGTTAGGAACACGTAACTCTTCTGTCGGTGAATCTAGGTGCATCTTGGACATCTATTTGCCTTTTCAATTATAACCCAAAGCAAGATAGTATGAAAAACAAATACAGTTCCAGCCTTCCCTATTTTTTTTTTTTATCAATCAACGTCAATGAAAGAAAAAATATGAATAAATAATTTAATAAAAACTAATTAAAAATAAATTAATTAAAACATATAATTTAATTAATTAGATTTTAAGTTTAATTTTTAAAAATTATAGTTCAAGTGTTATAAATATCAAAACTATTAAAAATCTGTATAATAGTTAATTTTAGGATTTTCACGGATTAATTGATAGAAAATCCATTCTTTTGACTGAGAAAATTTCCCTGACACGGCAGTTGACTTGGACTAACGTTCTTCTGTCTTAATTACCCGCGAAACCACTTGCCTTCTTACAAAACCACAGAAAGACTCAGTCTATCTCCTCTCTCTCTCTCAATATTAAATAAACTGTCTTGTTCACTGAAAAAAAAAAATTCCCATTCTCTTATATCCGATTATTAGACTCGCACACAAAAAGAGAGTCTCAGACTTTAGTGGATAGAGAGGGTGGAAATTCTAGTCAAGAAAAGAGATTTTAGCCCATTAATTTGGTTGTTGAAGAACAAGAAAGATTTTGATTAAGGGAAAAGGAAAAAAAGGGTAACCCTTTTGAAGAATCTAGATAATCAAGATCAAAGTTGTTTCCTTTCTCCTTTATCCATCTTTGAGTTCTTGAAATTAAGCTGGATACTCCTGCAAGGTTATATCTTTTGCATCTTGATAGAATCCAGCTGGTTTTTTTTAGATGGGGAATTGCTGGCGTTCTTCTGCTCATGGTCCTACTACACCTTCAACCACTGGTCAACTAAGCTCAGGTAAAACAAAACCCTCTTACCTTTATGTAATTTTTTTTTCTTTTCATTAAATGTTTAATCTAGTTAATCCAATTGATAATCTGGGTTTTGCTGTTTTTGTTCTAACTTTTAAGGAATAGAATTTGATGTGATTCAGTGTCAAGTTTGTTTAGTACCAAGACAACTGGTTTTCTCTTTCCCCTTTTGCTTTTGAGCTAGTTTGATATGTCAATCCTTTCGCTAGGAGATTGCCCTGATGCTCTACAGTATCGGTGTGGATTCCTTTTGTATTGTATTTGGAATTTGTTTCTTTCATTCCGAAACAAGGTTGGACTTTATCTCGACTTCTGTCTGATCAATAGTGGAAATTCTTTTTTCTTAAAGTTGTTAACTTTTTTCTTTTGGATTTCCACAAATTTGTTCATTTTAATTGAAATAGAAAATCATTTGATGTGTTTCTAACTTTCCTAAAACTCGTTGTTTTTTACTTTCTTAAATATGTTACCTAACTTAAATTTTGTAACTGCAGCTGGGATATCTCATACAACTAGCAATACCACTTCTTTTGGGGTCAGCAATGCAACATCATCTAGGGGCAGCAACATCTCTGCTCACAGCCGGTTTTCAGCTGGGAGTGGTGACGAGGAGTTTCCAAATGGGCAGATTTTGCCTACCCCCAACTTGCGGGTATTCTCCTTTGCAGAACTAAAGGTTGCCACCAGGAATTTTAAATCTGATACATTGCTTGGCGAGGGAGGTTTTGGTCAAGTCTACAAAGGATGGCTTGATGAGAAGGCGCCAGGGAGAAATGGAAGTGGAACTGTAATTGCTGTTAAAAGATTGAATTCTGAGAGCTTGCAAGGATTTGAAGAATGGCAGGTATTCAACCCAACTTGAGAAAGAACTAATCATTGGTAGACTGTTTTATAGAAAATCATCATTTAATTTTCACACGATTGTTCAATATCTTGAAATGTCGGGATTTCTGATCATTTGGAGAGTAGGAGACTTTTGATGGTTAATAATGGTATTTCAGGAAGTGAAATCGGATCAGCTCAAATGTTCTTTATGATTTTTCTCTTATAGTTGCTGGGAAGAGGCTAGGCTCTAGAGGATTTTCTCTGTTTGTTAGGCATATATATCATGCTTGACCTATAGCTTTGAAACAATGCTTCTTTGGATCCAAATGTTTTTGTGGTTCTACTCTAGATGCACATTTATGCATATAGCACTTGAAAATTGAGTGGCCATGTTTGAGAAGTCAACCTCAGGTTGGTGTGCAAATTTCAATTGGATAGGTTTCTTCCATTGAGCTTCAATTTTACAGGTGGTGGTTGAGGTTCCTCTTATTTTACAATCAGAGTACCTTCTCTTTTCTTGGAGGAGAAGGCATGAAAACTAATGAAAAAATCAATTAGTAACTTTGTACAATCAAACTGCAGAGTACATTGAGATAGTTCTCATGTAATCATTGTCTTTTCATCTGATTTTTGACAATTTCATTAAATCAAAGATCACACCTTCAACCTCATGCTCTTTAGGTTATAGAGAGAATGGGGTGATGGTAATAACTGGTAAAAAAGCAAACACTATGTTGTCTCCTATTTTCTGATCAACTTAGTTTATCGCTAGTGCGTTATTCTAAAAATGTACTTCCTAATTTCTTCATTTGTTGGTGCAGGCAGAGGTAAATTTCTTAGGAAGGCTTTCTCATCCTCACCTTGTAAGGTTGATAGGATACTGTTGGGAGGACAAGGAACTTCTTCTTGTTTATGAATTCATGCAGAAGGGAAGCTTGGAGAACCATTTATTTGGAAGTAAGAGCTAATAGTTAATGTTGATTTAACTAATACATTTGCCCACCTTTCAAGCTCTTAGTTAGGCGCAAAAAGGATTTTTTACTGATTTTTTGCTAGACAGTGAAACAAGATCATTTGATTAATCAAACAATATATTTTTTTTTAATGGCGCAGGAGGTTCAGCTGTTCAGCCACTTCCATGGGATACACGGCTCAAGATTGCCATAGGAGCAGCTAGAGGCCTCTCTTTCTTGCACGCATCAGATAAGCAAGTGATCTACCGAGATTTTAAAGCCTCAAATATACTTATTGATGGGGTACTGTTCTCATTGAATTTAATGATTCTGATCTGAAAGATATCACTTTAGACTTTTTCTTATTTGTGGTTTTAATGCAGTCTTACACAGCAAAGTTATCAGACTTTGGCTTGGCAAAGTTAGGCCCTTCAGCTAGTCAATCACACGTGACAACAAGGGTGATGGGAACATATGGTTATGCAGCTCCTGAATATGTTGCAACAGGTAATCAAGCCCCCTGGATCTTTTGTTGGTTTTGGTTGAGTGATTGATGGTCTGGCTAGGCTAAAAATTTGCACTTAGATTTTATATGTTTCGAAACCGCTGCTTTAAAACCTTACATGACACTTAATATTTTGCTAAAAACAGGGCATTTGTATGTTAAAAGCGATGTGTATGGTTTTGGTGTTGTTCTGGTCGAGATTTTGACGGGCTTAAGGGCACTTGACACAAACCGTCCAAGTGGGAGACATACTCTGGTGGATTGGATCAAGCCATTTTTATCTGATAAAAGAAAGTTGAAAAGCATCATGGATATTCGGTTAGAGGGGAGATATCCTGCCAAAGCAGCTCTGCGAATAGCACAGCTTGCTCTAAATTGTCTTGAACCAGAACACAGGCACCGTCCGCATATGAGAGAAGTTGTGGCAACTTTAGAACGAATAGAAGCAGCCAAGGATAAACCAGTAGAGCCTAGAGCTCGTCCAAAACGTTCTGTGCCTCACCAGAACGTCCAGCAACCCTTGCAATATCGCTCTCCGCATCATCCAGTTCTGACAGATGGAAGTCGAGGCCACCAATACTCTCCACACGTAAGGTAAAAATAGCCATTGCTAATGAACATGTCCTACAAATTACGATCATTGTTTCTTCATTAAAAATTTTCATTTGTTTGTTTATGTAATTCATAAAATCTATAGCTAGTTTTGCTGTTGTAACGGGCTACTGAGCATGAGCATGTCAGCCATGAAAATGTAATTATTTTAGCAGAGATGTGGAGTGGTGGTAAGAAGAAGCATGTAAACAATGTAATCCTACTATCTAGGAGGGGAGTTCAATGCTGTCTGACCAAAATCCCTTCTGTAGTCAGTTTTAAATAGTCAGACAAATCTCGGATTCTAATGTTGTCTTGCGGTGCAAAAGTCATTTGTTTCACTTTTTTCCCGGTCTCCTCCTATTTAATTCATCTGAAGACAGAAGATTATGAACCTTCTGCAGAACAAGATAACTCTCATGCTGTCTTAAATTGTTCCAACTAGCTCGACTTCCCCTCGTTACTAAGAACTCAACCTGTTCAGGAAGGCCGATCAACGATGTATAGTGGGAGGAATGGCCTTGTGAGTACTGAGTTGGTCATGCATTCAAGTTCAACTGAGTTCGCCCCACCTCCTTCCTTTACTGGACTTGTATTTATACTTGAGACAGAATAACGAAACCCATGCACGTTTCTACTGATCTTTTCACTGTAGTTTTAAAACATGATTCCGAGACAAGTACCAAGTCATTGGTAGTATCGATCAATCAATCTAATGTTATATATTAACTCGAGTCAATTAAAATTTTTATTTAAAAAATGAATTCCAATGTTTTGTCTAATTATCCATTGGTTTAAGTTGGATTTTTGACCGGGTTAATTAAATTTTTTTTTATTTTTACTTTTTTAATTATGATTGATCCGGGTTCTGAGTTTGCCAGGTCTCGGGTAGACCTCCTTTCGGGTTGTAAAACAAAGCTTTGCACAGTATAAATAACTGTGTTATAACTGTGCTATAAACAGTAAGCGTTTCTCTACCAATGAAACAATTGGACAATCATAGAAAAACTAGGCCCAGACCAGCCCACTAGGCAAAAGCAAGACCAAATCTAAATTAGCAGGCTTCGTTGAATTTCTAAAGCCCATCAAGACAGCCCAAACCTGGCTGTCATTCATTCCGGCACGAAAACAAAATCACCACGTGGCAAACAACCATCTCTCCTTGTCTACCGACCCGTTGTTTAGATGATTTCCACACTAATCGTCGGTTTAATGCATTTATTTTACTCCTAAACTATTACGGATATGACAAAATAAGGTCTTAACTATCAATTTATTCTATTATAGCCTTAAACCATTGTTTTATAGGCAAATTAAGTCCTTCAAGATAGGAAAATCTAAAGTATAATTTTAAAATATTATCATGGAAGGACGCATTGTTTAGTATAGTTTTATGCGTCATAAAATAAATAAAAACTACTTAGCTCTTGCAAAACCATGTATTTTAAGTTTGACGGTCAAAGTTTTACCATTAATGTTAACAATTCAATCTAAAAGTAAATTTAATAAAAATTATAAAATATAGTTTATTTTATAAATAAAATGTTAAGAGAGAGTTTTCAGCATAGTTTTTAAACCCAACTCGGTCCAAGACCCGGGTTTCGAGTTTTAACCGGGTCACCGAGTCAATTTTTTTTTAAAAAAATCAAAACGATGTCGTTTTAGTAAAAAAACAAAAGTCAACGGGTTGCAATCGAGTTTTTAACCAGGTCTTGCCGGGTCAACCCGCGCGGGGTCAGCTGGGTTACACTGAGTTTTTTCTTTCTCTGTTTTTTCTTCAGTCCCGGGTCGGCCAGGTTCTAAATCGACCTACCGTTCTGGGTTTCAAAACTATGGTTTTCAGTATGATTCATGTAAAACTATGATGTGTGTTAATTAACCAAATATTTTCAAAACTGTAATTAAAACAAAATATAATTTCAACCATTTCTAATTACACTATCGACCAGATTCTAAAAGTTGCAAAACCATATTGTATAAAGTATTTTAAGAACTTGTTTGATATTATGATAGTTGTTGTTTGCTAAAGTGTTTTTTATTCAGAAATATAACTAAATAATATATATTTTTTATTTTTTAAAATTAATTATTGATATTAGTATATTAAAACTATAAAAAATATATATAATTTTTTTTTACAAGCGGTAAGTTGATGGTCAAAGTTTGACCTTTAATTTTAACGGCTCAAGCTAACAAAAGACTTGATTTGTTTAAATAATAACAGTTTGGGGATATAATTGAGCAAAATTGATAGCTCAAGCCTTAATTTCCCATAACCCGAGTAAAAGATGCCATCAAACCGTCTTGCTATCGTGCCGGTAATGCAAGCCGAGTGAAGAGGGTAGGGAGAGATACAGTGCGTGGAAGAGAAGGAAACTAACTAACTGCACAAAAAAAGAGAAATTCTGATTTCAATGGAAGCACAGAGAAGGAGGAGAAGAAGAAGATTCTGGACTTCAAGCTCTCTAGCTCTTCTTCTGATCTTCTTCATGGTATTTTTCATTTTTAATTATCTTATAATAATCATACTCTCTAATATCCGTTTTTTTTTTCAATCTTAATTAGCTAATTAATTAAATCCTTCCTTCCTTGGTGCAGGTTGTTCGTGCAGATTTATCAGATTATAATCCAACTCTGTAAGATCTCTCGCTTCCTCATTCTGACTTAATCATTCCTTAATCCGTCATCTCCCTTTGGTTAATCTATTTATTGATTTATTCTTTTTTTTTTGGTTTTAGTCAAAGAGAGCCCAAAGCGCATCATCGGCGATTACATCAGGTTATTTCTCTTCTCATTGATTCAAAATTCCCATCTTTGTGTGTGAAATTGACTAATTTAGCTTGCATCTATCTTTGGTGATTTTTCCTTCTTTTAAAAATATTTATTTATGGGCATTAAATGAGAAATTTATAATCTTTCCATGAGCTGTGAAGATAGTGAAGACAGTGACTTGGGTTTTTGAGACATTGATGGTAATAATAGTGATCGATTGATGTGTTTCTTAATCAGGGGGTTCACTGCTTCGACTATATTATGTGTAACTGTCATTTAGAGGGTGCTCAGCTTTCTTGAAAAAGGTTAGATTGGAAAATAACTTTGCCCCCCTATCATAGTTTTTCCTTTTCCTTTGTTTTGAGCGGGAAACTTAAACTTTTTGGTGAAGTAAATGTGGCCTTTTCTTAAAAAGTTTCCATACTTTTCAGTTCCAGATGAGCTCGATTTTTGTTGTTTATGGAGGTCATATAGTCTTACTTCTATGTTTGAAGATTGCGTGGTTTTCAGTGGGGGTAGAGTAATTAGGTGTTTTGATGAACTTGCGGAAAAGGATTTTCTGTGTTTGTTTCCTTGAGTTCTTAATTGCAACAAGGATGCGGGGGGGGGGGGGGGGGGGGGGGGGGGGGGGGGGGGGGGGGGGGGGGGGGGGGGGGGGGGGGGGCGGGGGGGGGGGGGGATGGGGGGGGGTGAGGGGAG
>Ga0325402_1002518_pt1 | contig 16148 bp, 9 predicted proteins | sample PopdelMetagenome_22_FD_207212 | JGI IMG/M metagenome (GOLD analysis project Ga0325402, IMG submission 207212) | Populus deltoides microbial communities from Bellville, Georgia, United States - Xylem-PdKOR-R3 | ecosystem: Host-associated > Plants > Phyllosphere > Stem > Wood/Secondary xylem... | reverse complement strand
TATTTTTAATTGTTTTTGTTCTTAATAATTGTATAAATGTTGTTGTGAGATTTGTTTTTTCATATGAGATTAATTTTTAGTTGATTTATTTATAGGATTTTTAAATTTTTAGCAATTGCAACTTCATTTTTTTCATATGAATTTTTTTAGTTGAATTTATTTTTTCATTTTATTTATTTGTTGCAAATTTGTTTGAGTTGATTTTCTCCTTTTTTTTCAAGCATATTGAGTATATATTATACAGTGTTGATTTATGTTAATTTAATTATTTTATAATTTTATAAAATGAATTTTTTTTAAATAATTACCGAGGAAATTACCGATGGAATTTCCATCGGTAAATCCGTTGGTAATAAAAAATATTATTACCGAGGGATATACCGACGAAATGAAGCGGGTAATTTTATTTTTTTATTTCTGATGGATTTACCGACAGATAAAAAATTACCGATGAAGGATTCACCGACGGAGCATTTCCGTCGGTGATGTCGTCGGTAAATTAATTACCGACGGAATATGTGTCTTACACCGACGAAAAAATTTCGTCGGTAAAACTGTTAAATCTTGTAGTGTTGGTTGAGGAGGTTAAAAAATGCAAAGATTGAAATTTGACAGTATATCGTTGACTGATGAGAGCCTTGTTGACAAAGAAAATTCAATTTGAAAAAAAAATATATATTCAAAATCAGATGTTTATGGACTCAATTAAATTTTATCTAAGGTTTAGTTGAAGTTATAGCGGGTTGATTGCAAGAAAAATTGATTTAAAAGTCAATGTAGGCTTTTATTGGAAGAACTTAAAGTTCTAGGGTCAAATTAGAATTTTTAAGAGTTGATTTAATCAAATTAGGGTCTTAATTGCATATTTATTGAAGTTTGATGTCCAATTAGGGACTTGATTGAAACAATCCGAAACCAATGAAGAACACGAAGATACTCAAACTTAAACCCAACAATTTGAACATCAAACTAAACCAAATTTCAAGCAATAAAATGTAAGGTTTTATTCGTAATTAAGCATAGATGAAGAATTAAGTGTTATTTTGCTTCAATTATTAATCAAAAATCACAATGTTTTTTGTCAAAAATGAGTTTCGGTTCAAAATTGACACCTTAAGATTAAAACCTGCAAAAACATGTTATTGATTCATAAAAACCCTAGATTATTTATTAATAATGACACGAACTTGCAGAAACCAAAATTGAATCAAAATGAGACCTAAGACTAGCACTCAAGACAATGTTCTTCCAATAAACATGAAGAACATGAACTAAGATTGCCTAAAAAACCAAACATACAATGTGAACAATGCATATTATCATAACCAAATATACTTGAATAAAAAAGAACTAATAAAAACAACAAATCATCAAAATCATGCAAAAGATTCCAAGCTTCAAAGCTATCAACTTAAAACAACCTATATATTCATGCAATTTATATTCAAAATGTCTTCCTAAACCTTTGACAAGAACCAAACAAAACTCAGAAACCCAGAAACATGCATCAACCAACATTGAAAAAAATTCATAAACTTGCTCCCATATTTGGCAAATTTCAAATCAAACTAAAGTGTACTCTTAACATATTAAGACAATAATCATCATGTTAATACACTTAAAACATTGCATTTAAATAATAAAAAACAATCCAACAGTTAAACAGTAGCCGAACGACACGTCGTTTAAGCTAAACCCTATAAATTAGGGTTTTATTTTGGGATTTGGCAAACTTCAATTTAATCCCTATTCTTCCAGTTTCTTTTAATTTCACTCGTAATTGCTTCATGAACCCTTCATTTTATGCAATGTCACCCCTGCCAAACTTAATTGCCAGCCCCAAATTTAAGTGTCTTTTACAACTTGGTCCTTTGTTTGCGATTTGTTTAATTAGACCGCCACATGACCATCAAACCTTCAATTATCTTCAATTTGACCCCTGATTTCACCAATTTCAAAACTTGAAAAGTCTTGTATGTCTTACAAGTTGGTCCTTAGTTTTTTATTTGTTCAATTAGGTCCCTAATTACCCATTATACTTTGAAATTTATGCAATTACGCACCTGATTTGACTAATTTAACTTTTAAAAATTACAATTTAGCCCTCAACTTTTATTTCTTCTATTTAGAGCCTAAATTAACTTCAAAAGGTTAATTTTCTTACAGTTAAATCCTCATTAAATTCAATTAAACATTTTTAAAAAATTTCAATTGAGTCCTTAAACATCCAAGCTTGAATTTTCCTCGTCAAAATGAATTTTCTTTGTTCATTGGGAGACCTCACTAGTCAAAGATATGCTGTCAAATCCAATTTTAATCTTCCTCGAATAGTCTTTTGCAAATTTCTTGGGCATTCTGGTATTTTTTCTCAACTGGTATGCATTTTTTTTATTTTCTTCCAATATTTCTTTCAATTTTTAATGTTTTCTCTTTTTCTCTTTTTTTTAATTTTTTGTTTATGTGGGTCCCCAAAAATGCGTAATAACATTAGGTTCAAGCTTCAAGTTGAACCTCCACCTTCAACTTGAGAGTGTGTATTGTCATAACCCATTTTTGGGTTATTCCCCAATTCACATGTTTTCTCTCTTCAAAAAAAGAAAATACAAAAAAATATCAAAAACATATTATCAAAAAATATAATAGTGAAAAGAGGATGTCAGAGCGCCCTAAAAATGGTTAAAAATTGGTTGAGGAGGTTCAAAAATACAAAGATTAAAATTTGACAATATTTTGTTGACTAATCAAAGCCTTGTTGATAAAGAAAATTCAATTTGAGGAAGAAAAGTCTAAAAGCAGATGTTTATGGACTCAATTAAATTTTATTGAAAGTTTAATTGAATTTACGGAGGGTTTGATTGCAACAAAATTTGATTTTGGAGTTAATTTGGGCTTTAATTGGAAGAAATTCAAGTTTTGGGATCAAAATATAATTTTTGAGAGTTAATTTGGTCAAATCAGGGACTTTTTGAAGAAATCCTAGTCCAGGGACCAAACTGGAAAAGGCGTGTAAATAAAGGGGTTGTAATTAAAACTGAATCAAGGGCCAAATTGAAGAAATTAGAAGTTTATTGTTCAATTGAGGGTCAAATTGTATAAATTCAAGACCAAGGACCAAAGTGAAAAAGGTTGTCAACTTTAGGGCCGCTGTTTGATTTTTGGCAGGTGCAATTGCATTGATTTTTAAATCAAAATTGCAATGTAGGACTTGATTGAACAAATTACAAATTGAGGACCAATGTGAACTCGGACTCGTTTTTGCTGCCTTTTCCTTTTAAGTGAAACGGCGCGTTTTATCCAAAACGGCGCCGTTTCATGCACTGTTCACATAAAAAAAAACCCAAACGGTGTTGTTTTGAATAGCATTGTGGGTCTTCTTCTTCTCCTGGACGTGTGAGACAGGGGAAGAAGAAGATTGTTTTACCGACTTTTCTCTCCCTCTTCCTTCAAAAAACATCAAAAAGACGCTAATCATAACTCCATGTGTATAACCTCTGACCTGTGGCCTAACACGGGGCGGTGAAAAAGGAGGGAACATGCCCTTCGAGCTGTTTTTGGGGCGGCTGCACAGTGGCCGCCCCTGCCTCTCTCTCCCCTGTTTTTCCTATAAATACAAGGGAGAGCACCAGAAAAAAGGAACACAAGAAAAAAGGCGGGGAGACCGAAAGAAAAGAAGGAAAAAAAACATAGCAGAGAAGAGAGAAAAGGAAAGAAAAAGAAAGAGAAAGAGAAAGAGAAAGAGAAAAACAAAATAGAAAAAAAATAAAGGAGGGAGAGAGAGGAAGAAGAATGCGAAGCACTGTGCGCACGGTGCCCCAGCCACCGCCAGCAGCCGCGTCCTGCCACCTCCACCGCCTCCAGCAGCACTGTGAGGCACCACAAGTCAACCCTCTTCCCTTTCCCTTTCGTCTTCCTCCTCTTCCGCATCTGCTTGTCCACTGTTCATGTTGCATGTGAACAGTGGAGAGGCCCACTGTTTAATGGGATGGCAGCGCCGGCCCAGCCCAAAATGGGTGGGCTGGGTCCGGCTCAATTAAAAAAAAATAATTTTCCTAGTGACCAGAATACCAGGTGGCGATTCCCAGTCTATATTTTACTAATAAGAGACAATAATTCCTTTTCTTTCCATATTTGCCAGTGAGGGTGGACGATCACCGCGACGCCGTACACGTGCGATGTGTATCATAGGATATTACACATTATAGCCTTTTATATATATATAGGAAAGGTTAATTAACTAATTGGTTAAGCCTCCTATTATTTTAAACCACAACAAAAAATCTTTAATATGGATACGGCTCGATACGTGCTTGACAAATAGTTGTGATTGTGAATTAAAATCAATAGACAAATCAAACTTCATAAGTTATATCTAGGAATAAGTGTATAGACATATAGATTCCATAAGATTTCTCCCATAAACATAATGAATTGCCCATTACAAGTATTATTAAAAAAATGCAGGACACTAGTTTGTGTATGTCAACATTGAACATTGTCAGTAAAAAAAAAATGAAAATTTGGCCCAACCTGAATCTAGTTTGTGTATGTAAAAATATGTCGATTTTAAAAAAAAATTAATATTTGTTAATATTAATATAAATTGATTAATTGACCAATCTCACATAAGAAATAAAAAATTTGTGGCAACCTTTATTTTTTTTTTAATATCAAACCTATTTTGTCAGATGCCTTTCCTATATGCGGATTGCAATAAAATTGAAAGAATTTTGTATTGAAATTAACCAAGCCCAATATATACATAGGACCTAAAAACCCACTAAAATAGGCAAGAAAAAAAATAGCATGTACATAAAACATTAAGCTTTTGCGTCTCATCTAACAATTTAAGCTTTTGAGTTGAAATGGTTTTTTGATATTATATCAGAGCCTTATTGATCAAGTGGTTACCAGTTCGAATCTCACCACCCTCATTCTATTTGATAAAAATTAAGTACAAAAAAATATGAGGTTATGCAAGTTTGAATCCCATAAAATTTTCAATTGATTATAAAAACAAGATGATTTTCTAGTGACAATATCAAGCAACAAACGAAGAGTGTGTGTGTGTGTGGAGACAACATGAAAATTAAGGAAAAGCCAAAGCTAAAAAGCTTCTTATTTATTTAAGTTTTATTTATGCCCACCACATGATAGTAGGCAGTCGAGATCCCTCATACAGGATTGCAGTAGCTAATAGTTCAGGTTCAAACATGATAATAGGCAATCGACTTCCCTCAATATCATTCTGACACCATTTTATTCTCGATTTTTGGTGCTCTCTATTCATCTGGTTCAAACATAACAAGAAGAGGGCCGGCACCAGGAACCAAGTTCCTGTCACCGTTGACGCCAACTGGGACGCATGAGCATTCACAGAAGGGTTCGGACATTGGACAAAATGAAAGCTGATAAAAACTATTGTCACCTTCATACTTGGTGATCTTAAACCGATTCAATCTATCAACACCTCCAGTGGTCACAATGTATCCTTTCAGTGTTGTACTGAATCGGATTTTCCACATGGGTGTCACGCCTCCCATTAAGCACATGGCACTTGGCCCTGCAAAGTTCACATTTAGATGAGTTCCTTCGCGGATGACACTATCGGTGGATTGTATAACTGGTGAAAATGTTATTGGGAGGCTCTCGTTCAATGTGGAAAGTATAACATCTGAATTGCATAAGACCTGGCCATTGATAGTGAATGATTCTCATCATGCCTATGCCTTTGATTTCGTTGTATCTGGTAAGATTTGAAATTCACATTGTTGTGTTTACTTCAAATTTAATTAATGAAGGATCTTCTTAGGGGTTGATACTGAAGCTAGCAAGGAAATCTTTCAAAGTATATCTTCACAGATTCAAAACGTGGTTATGATTGGTATTGGTAGGTGAAAGCTGATCTTTTTGTGAAGGTCGGAGTCTAGGGTCTTAGATAGGGGTGGTAATATGGTGGTGCTGTTAAGAAAGGATTAATGAATATCCCAAAGTTACATAATGGTTTAGGAAAGAAATATGTAAACCTGATCTGTCAACTATACTATTCCTATTGTAATTCATATTCCTAATATAGCGTAGCACAATTGTAGGGAAATACTTGTATATAAGTGGCAGAGTATCATTGAATAATATAAGACAAATATTTTCTCTTCTCTGTTTTTCATGGTATCAGAGCTGGTAACCTAGCTCTTTGCCGTTTTTTTTCTTGCTCCAATTTTCCCTGCCAATTGTCCAGTATTATGGAGTATGAACAATCTTTTAAGGAAGGCAAAAACAATGGCTTCGATCCTTTTTTTCTCTACCATTCTGACCACCCAGGATTGGTGCTGGTCTCCAAGCCTCTCAATGGCGACAATTATTCCACCTAGTGCAGGTTTATGACGATTTCTTTGAATGCTAAAAATATGTTGGGATTTATAGATGGAACAGTACAGATACCACCTGCCAAGAGCCAACCAAACCATTATGCTTCAGGGAAGAGATGCAATGACATGATTCTCTCATGGATTCTCAATTCAATCTCGCCAGAACTTGCAAACAGTGTTATATATTCAACTACAACTATTTTTGTCAGATACCCTTTCCTATCTGCTGATTATGATAAAACGGAATGAATTTCATATTGAAATTAACTATTATCACATTCTAGGCCAATATATAAATATTGGCATCTTACATTCCCTTTATGCAATTATAAAGCAAAAAAAACACCAAGCAGCTTACATTCCCTTTATGCAATCAGTCCCTTGCCTTAGAATCTCTGAAAGACTAGTTAGGGTTTCTAGTGACCATAATACTAGGTGGACACTCCCTTATTCACAAAAACAAATAACCCGAAAGCAATCGAGGGACGCCGCACTCCGCCGTAAGGGTGCGACAAGCTCCTTCACAAGACCTCCTGTAAAACCTCTGGGCGAAAAATCATAAATTGACTAGTTTCATGTAAAAAAAAATTCATAACTCTTGATCGGGTTATCAAAAAATTCTGAAAATTTGCATGAAGCCTTCTAATATGATGACTTGCCTTGGGTTAAAATTTCTGAATTTTTAGAGAAATTCAGAAATTTGATGAAAAATCATAATTTGACTAGTTTTACGTTATTAGACGTAATTTTCAATCCAACCATCAGATTGAGCTGAAATTTTATGAGAAATCTTAAAATATATTGAACAGAGGTCGGTAGTGCTAGCAAAAAAATAAGGACCGTCAAATAGAAGCAAAAAGACTCATTAAGGGTAAAATGATTATTTTCCATTAAAAATAAAACAAATCAGCTCCTTTTCTGTTATAAGCTGCCGACTGGGCAGAAACAAAATGTGAAAAGAAAAAAAAAACAAGAGAAGAACATTATAAATCAAGAGAAAAACAAGAAAAAGTGAGAGATAGCTTTGAAACTTGTAAGATTAAAAGACTTGGAACATTAAATTAAGGAAGAACCAAGTGAAGGATGATATAAGAAAGGAGAGGAGGGCTGACCACACTAGGAGGAGAAGAGAAGTTGGGAGAACTTAGATTCGTAAGCATGAAAAATTAAGATTCTTAATTGAATGAAGTGTTTTTGATTTTATTTGAGTAAGTTATCAAACAATGACAATTTAATATAATTTCTTATATTCTTGACTTTTTAAATTAGAGTTCTTATGAGAATTTGGAGATTTTGAGAAAAGTAGTAAACATGATGGAATTGAGATAGAATAGTATAGAAATAGTGAATGTAAGTAGTAATTAAGAAAGAAATTGAATAAGTTGAAGAAATGAACTTGTAACAAAGGATGAGGAAATAAAGGAATAGGTTTTAATTGTTTTATGTTTGAGAAATGATGTTCTTTATCTTATTTGAAGTATTCAAAATATGAACAAGTGAAGAAACATCATAAGAATGTGAAAAGAAGAATTAAATAAATGTTAGGAATAGTTCATGGAAGAATTCTTTAAGCGAGTTAAAAGAAGAAAATTGATTAAAACTATATGTTCAAAATGAGGTGTGACAAATGAATGAAATTTTTGGTCTGAAACCCCATTAAATAAAAGATATTACGTGCTTCAAATTTAGGCATGTAGGAGAAATAATAATGGATTAATAGTGTAGTGCAATTTGATTGATTCAAGAGTTATTTTGAGAGTAGGGCAAAAGGCAGGAGGAGCTGGGCCATCATGAGAAGACGATAGGTGATTCATTACTTTCTTTTAAAATTCAATTTCATTATTAGTTATGAGTTGTTTATGACATATTGATATGGAAAAGGTAGAAGAAGAAACTTGTTTGTATTATAATTCGGATGTTGGGTAATTCGTATAGAATTACCGGTTAGATTGGCTATTGATGGAGAATAGTCAGATGTTGGGTAATATGTCTGGAACTACCGGTTAGATTGGCTATTGATGGACAATAGCCGGATGTTGGGTTATTTGTATGGAATTGCCAGTTTGATTGTTGGCTATCAAAGAGAGTTAGCCGGGTTTGAGGTAAAATTGTGAATTACAAAATTAAAAATTAAGCAATGAGTGTTGGTTGCGGAGGTCCTATAAGTATAGGATTAATAAATTATGAATGGGTTATTAATGTTGATATGTAGTAAGTTAGTGATGAAAGACAATTTGATATATTTTGAAGAATTGTGAACATAATAACTTTATCATTTTTAATGTGTTATCTTCCTTATTTCTTATTAATGTTATGTATATAGGTTTTTCACAAGGTGATGTGGAGCGTTAAATATTGGCTTTGTGTTTAAATTTGTTTATTTTGTGGAATGTAATATCTTTTGCTTTATATGTAATTTGTATTATATATAGATTTTAATATATGTATCCTTAAGATATTTGCTTTTGATATTTATACATTTAGAACGTACGAGTAAGGAACTAATATTAGAAAACTATTCGAAAAGAATACTTAGTAATTATAATCATGCATGTTTAAAAGATGGATGCATGTTAATGTAATAATGAGTTCAATATGAATCCTTTGAGTTAATATGTGTTTGTAGCTAATGTTTTATTTATTGATGATGTAAGGATGAAAAAGCATAATGAAGTATGGTTATATGAAATATTGTATGATGAGATGGGATATGATCCAGGATAGTTGGATCGAAGTGGAAGATTTGAGTATTGTGATTGAATGAAGTCTAGTCGATAACTTAGTAATATTAAAAAAACAAAGGAAACTCTACCAAAATTTTCAAAAAAAAATCTCATAATCTTAGACATATTATTCAATACTTGACATTAGTAAAGAAATGTTTGAGATTTCATGACATTATAATTTGAGGGTGTTACACCTCCCTTCAATCCATAGGTGTTGTTGACAGTGCTCCTTTGTTACCCATGTCAGGTTAACCACCATCAGCTCTTGTTGCCCAATAAAAATTCTCTGGTTCCATAATATTTTACTAACATGAAGCAATTCAGTCTTGCTTCACCAATTGTTATAGTTACTGAGCTTAGAATTTAAGTTTTGGGATTTAGGAGTTGTTCATTATTTTTTAGGCATTAAGGTCCATCCTACCACTATGGGTATCATGCTATGATAAGATAAGTATATTCTTGACATCCTTCACAGAGCAGGTATGTGTTTTTGCAAGCCTATTGATACTCCTCTTTCTACATCAAAGGTTGTAGTGGTATCCGCTTGCTTGTTTTAGGATTCTACACATTTTTGACAAATTATTAGTGCTCTTCAATATCACACTTTTACTAGACCAGAAATTTATCAGTATATGCATACTCCTACAGATGCATATTAGGCTACAGTTAAATGTATTTTGTGTTATCTTAGAGGTACGATTTCTTTTGGTCTCCATATCACTCGTAGCTCTTCTTTTTTCATTGCATGGTTTTACAGATACTGATTGGGCTAGTAATATTGATGCTCATAAATCTATGGGTGGATATCTTGTATTTTGGTCATACACTGATTTCTTGGAAGTGAGGCAAACAGCACACAGTTGCTCATTCTTCTACTGAAACTACGTATAAAGCCTTAACCGATGAAACTTTTGAGGTTATATGACTTCAATATTTATTGTTAGATCTGCATATTACTCCTCCATTTGTGCCTATGATTTGGTGTGATAATTTGAGTGCTACTTATTTGTTTATGAAACCTATCTTCCATGCTCATACTAAGCATTTTGAGGTTGATTATCATTTTGTACATGACAGAGTTGCTATGAAGGCCATTCAAATTCACTTTATTTCTTCCAAGGATCAACTTGTCGATGTTCTTACCAAGCCCCTTTCTACTGCTTCTTTTATTGATCTTAGGTGTCGTGTATGAGCGCGTGACGTTGGGGTAAAGGATTTACCGCCTAGTTTTATAGCTCAGGATAAAGATTCATTTGTGTGAATAAATCTTGTGTTTCAAATTTATTATGGGTTTATGTGCCCAAATGAATTCTTATGGGAAGGGTCTAGGTAGGTGCCTTGACAGGGTTCACCTATCTTGGAAGGTGAAAGGGTTTTCCACAGCTCATATATTGTGGTAAAAAATACTTACAATTAAAAATGGTGAATATTCAAAATAATTTTTAGAATTTTATAGTCAATTCCTGATATTTAAATAGCAGCCTACTTATAGGTTCAACATTTATACCAAAATATTGAGCATTAATCCTCATGAATTAAAATTTTAGAGATTATGAAATATCAGCCAAATTTTCATGAATTCAGTAAACTAGTTATTAAATCCAAAATGCATGTAAATAAATACAAAGATTATTTTTTGTGCTTTTTTTAATATGCTAACATATGCAAATATAGTTTATTTTTTAGAGACTTTGTCACATGCAACACGCAAAAAAAACATTCATATTACTATATTTTGGGTTATTTTTTTATTTTTAGTTATTTTTTGTATTTCTATAAGGCCATATTTAAGAAGACCAATTTTTTAAATACAAAAAACCACCCAAAATATGCATAAGGGGTGTTTGCCAAACACACCCTTAAAAAAAAACTTAACAAAACAATGGCAAACCAAACAGGGTATATATGACTGACTCGGTTTTGACCTGACTGGGTTGACCCGACCGAGTTGACCTGAAAAATCTAAAAAACATTAAACATTAGAAAACATAAAAGCTAATTATTTTCTTAAGCAAAACGAATCAAAACACAAAAAATGAAGAACACGAAGACACTCAAATTGAAACCCAGCAATGTAAATATCAAACTAGACCAAATTTCAAGCAATAAAATGCAAGGTTTTATTCGCAATTAAGCATCGATCAAGAATTAAATGTTATTTTGCTTCAATTATTACTCAAACATCATAATTTTTTTGTCAAAAATGAGTTTCGGTTCAAAACCGAAACCCTAAGATTAAAATCCACAAAAATATGTTATTGATTCATGAAAACCTTAGATTATTTACTAATAATGATACGAACTTGCAGAAACCAAAATTGAATCAAAATAAGACCTAAGACTAGCACCCAAGACAATGTTGTTCCGATGAAGATAAAGAACATGAACTGAGATTGCCAAGAAAACCCAACATACACTGTCAAACCTAGAAAACACATTCTAGGCCTCCAAACCAAACTCTTTTAGCCTCAACAATGCATATTATCATAATCAAATATACTTGAATAAGAACTAATAAAAACAACAAATCATCAAAATCATGTAAAATATTCCAAGCTTCAAAACTATCAACTTAAAATAGCCTATATATTCATGCAATTTAGATTCAAAATGTCTTCCTAAACCTTTAACAAGAACCAAACAAAACTCAGAAACCCAGAAACATGCATCAACCAACAGAAAAAATTCATAAACATGCTGCCATATTTGGCAAATTTCAAATCAAACTAAAGCGTAAACTTGACATATTAAGGCAATAATCATCATGTTAATACACTTAAAACATTGCATTTAAATAATAAAAAAATCCAACAATTACTAAGTAGTCAAACGACACATCGTCGAAGCTAAACCCTATAAATTAGGGTTTTAATTTGGAATTTGGCAAACTTCAATTTAATCCCTATTCTTACAGTTTCTTTTAATTTCACTCGTAATTGCATCATGAACTCTTAATTTTATGCAGTTTCACTCCTGCCAAACTTAATTACCAGCCTCAAATTTAAGTTTCCTTTACAACTTGGTCCTTGATTTCTGATTTGTTTAATTGGACCACCAGATGACCATTAAACCTTCAGTTATCTTCAATTTGACCCCTGATTTCACCATTTTCAAACTTAAAGTCTTATGTGTCTTATAATTTGGTCCTTAGTTTTTGATTTGTTCAATTACGTCCCTAATTGCCCATCATACTTTGAAATTTATGCAATTAAGCATCTGATTTGACTAAATTAACTTTTAAAAATTACAATTTAACCCCTAGACTTTAATTTCTTTCATTTAGAGCCTAAATTAACTTTATAAGGTTAATTGTCTTGCAATTAAACCTTCATTAAATTCAATTAAACCTTACAAAAAAATTTAATAGTCCTTAAGCATCCAAGCTTGAATTTTCCTCCCCAAATTAAATTTCCTTTGTTAATAGGGAGACCTCATTAGTCGAAGACATGCTGTAAAATCCAATTTTAAACTTCCTCAAACAGTCTTTCGGCAATATTTTAAACATTCTAGTATGTTTTTCTCAACTGATATGTATTTTTTTTCCTTCCAAAATTTCTTTTAATTTTTTATATTTTCTCTTTCCCCCCCTTTTTTTATTTTTTATTTACATGAGACCCAAACAATGAGTAATAACATTAAGTTCAAGCTTCAAGTTGAACCTCCACCTTCAGCTTATTATAGGATATTACACATTATAGGCTCATATATATATATATATATATATATATATATATATATATATATATATATATATATATAGGAAAGGTTTGTTACTCCTATATTGTAATATTTACATTAATTATTACATCACCTTACATATATAAATATGAATAGTTGACTAACTAATTGGTTAAGCCTCCTATTACTCTAAACCACAACAAAAAAAATTTAATATGGATAGGGCTCAATACATGTTTGACAAATAGTTGTGATTGTGGATTAAAATCAATAGGCAAATCGAAGATCATAAGTTATATCTAGGAATAATTAAGTGTGTACACACATATATTCCATGAGATTTCTCCATAAACATAATGAATTGTCCAATACAAGTATTATTAAAAAAATGTAGGACACTAGTTTGTGTACGTCAACATATGAACATTGTCAGTAAAAAAATATGAAAATTTGACCCAACCTGAATCTAGTTTGTGTATGTAAAAATATGTCGATTTTAATAAAATTTTAATATTTGTTAATATTAATATAAATTGATTAATTGACCAATCACACATAAGAAATAAAAAATTTGTGGCAACCTTTATTTTTTAGTAATATCAAACCTATTTTGTTAGATGCCTTTCCTATATGCGGATTGCAATAAAATTAAAAGCAATAAAATTGAAAGAATTTTATATCGAAATTAACCAAGCCCAATATATACTTAGGACCTAAAAACCCACTAAAATAGGCAAGAAAAAAAATAGCATGTACATAAAACATTAAGCTTTTGCGTCTCATCTAACAATTTAAACTTTTGGGTTGAAGTGATTTTTTAATATTGTATCAGAGTTTTATTGATCAAGCAGTCACCAGTTCGAATCTCACCACCCTCATTCTATTTGATAAAAATTTAAGTATAAAGAAGTGTGAAATTGTGCAAATTTGAAGCCCATACAATTTTCAATTGATTGTAAGAACCAGATGATTTTCTAGTGACAATATCAAGCAACAAACGAAGTGTGTGTGTGTGTGGAGACAACATGAAAATTAAGGAAAAGCCAAAGCTAAAAAGCTTCTTATTTATTTAAGTTTTATTTATGCCCACCACATGATAGTAGGCAGTCGAGATCCTTCATACAGGATTGCAGTAGATAATAGTTCTGGTTCAAACATGATAATAGGCAATCGACTTCCCTCAATATCATTCTGACACCATTTTATTCTCGATTTTTGGTGCTCTCTATTCATCTGGTTCAAACATAACAAGAAGAGGGCCGGCACCGGGAACCAAGTTCTTGTCACTGTTGACGCCAACTGGTACGCATGAGCATTCACAGAAGGGTTCGGAAATTGCACAAAAAGAAAGCTGGTAAAAACTATTATCACCTTCGGACTTGGTGATCACAAACCGATTCAATCGATCAACACCTCCAGTGGTCACAATGAATCCTTTTGCTGTTGTACTGAATCAGATTTTCCACATGGATGCCACGCCTGCCATGAAGCACGTGGCAATTGGCCCTGCAAAGTTCACGTTTAGATGAGTTCCTTCGCGGATGACACTATCGGTGGATTGTATAACTGGTGAAAATGTTATTGGGAGGCTCTCGTTCAAAGTGGAAAGTATAACATCTGAATTGCATAAGACCTGGCCATTGATGGTGACTGCAAGAGTAGTTGTATTGTCAGTCGAGGGGGCTACGATTAAATAACGAGCACCAGCTTGCATCTCATGACCGAAGACGTCGAGCACTGCTGCAGCATCTTTGGCATGAACTGCCTCTGGAAATGAAGTTCCTATGAAGGCAAAGAGAAGGAAAGAGAGCCCTAGAACTTTAGTGATCTTCATATTTGTTGAATATGAGTATTAGTTATCTCAATATTGTGTCTTATTGATCTTGTTTTGAAACAACGCATGGAGAGCATATATTTACATGGAGCAAGCATATGGATTATTTGTTAGAATTAATTAAAAAATTCCACAAAAATATAAATTGTAGTGTTTTACTCGTGCTGATTTCTGACAAAACTAGAAATTATAGCCCTGTGGCGACGAGTTGTCGTATAGGTTTTGAGCTCTTGCCTCTTGCTTACTTGATTTATCCCACAAAAGAGTTTTACTCGTGCTTAAAATTGATCTGATCAATGAACTCTATGGATAACTTCATTTAAAACTACTAATTAAATCTTCGAAATCAAATTCAAGTTGTCAAGCTAAAATGAGATTACATGTCCAAGTATTCTAAAAACGTTTTGGTTCATTTTTTTGCACTGGACACTTTGGGAAACTTGATTAATTAATAATCTAGGTTAGTTTGCTTCAATAACTTTTTTTTTTTAGTTTTAATCGTAGAGTTTTGTTTTTGCACCGAAACATATTTCGACCAAATTGTGAATATTCAGTGATAATCGTTGATGTTGGAAGCTTGATTATGATTTGGTGAATGATTCTCATCATGCCTATGCCTTAGATTTTGTTGTATATGGTCAGATTAGAAATTCACACTATTGTGTTTACTTTTAATGTTCTTCTTGTTCTTGAGTTTTCTGGGTTTTGATTCGTTTTTGACAAAAAAAATCTTGTGTTTTTATGTTTTTTTGCAAGTTTAATCTGTTTTGAGTTTTGGTTTTGATTTTGGTTTTTTTTTTTGGGTCAAACTAGTGATCTTCGGATCGATATATGGTCGAATTAAAGATTTCAGGTCAACCCGATTTGGTCAAATTCAAGTTAGATGTGCAAGGCCCTGTTTGGTTTTCAACATTTTTTATAAATGAAATTTTGGCTTCAAGGTGTGTTCAGAAAACACGTCCTTAAGCTTATTTTGGTAATTTTACATAAATAAAAAAAAAGGGTTTTGCCAAATAAATTGTCTAAAAAATAATATATTTTTTTAAAAAAATATAAGAAGTTTTTCGGTATATAGCCAAAAATCCTCAAAAAAATATTTAAGCATTTTTAAAATAAAAAAATTCAATACTTTAGCATGTTTTAAAAACTATTACATGGATTTCACTACATGTTTGTAAAATTCCAAAGGATTTTGATCTTAAGTTAAAAAATATTAAAAACTTATTTAGGCAAAAAAAAAAAAAAAACATATATTATTCACTTTTGATATAAAGGATAAAAAAACCTACAAAAGAGTTAATACCAAAACTATTATTAGAGATAGTAATACCAAATCTATATGAGGTCTGTCATAACCCAATTTTTTACCATTTTTATTTCAATCAATATTATTATTATTTCATTTACTGAAAAGGATAAAAAAAAAATAAATAATAATAATGATGGAAAAACAAGTAAAATGAAATAAATGAAGAATGAATTAAAATTTGGGTTAAGGGCAAAATGATTGAAAGTTTTGGGGTTTAATTAAACTTTGAAATTAAT
>Ga0325402_1002517_pt1 | contig 16150 bp, 9 predicted proteins | sample PopdelMetagenome_22_FD_207212 | JGI IMG/M metagenome (GOLD analysis project Ga0325402, IMG submission 207212) | Populus deltoides microbial communities from Bellville, Georgia, United States - Xylem-PdKOR-R3 | ecosystem: Host-associated > Plants > Phyllosphere > Stem > Wood/Secondary xylem... | reverse complement strand
ATCTCTCCACCCTCATCATGAGACTTTTATGCCTCTATAAAAGTCGTTGATGGTTTTAGATCCTTAGAGATATCGTTAATAAACACGAATATCCACACTTTTAAAAGTTATAAATAAACAAGACAAAATATATAATAAGTGATTAAAATTGAAAAATAAGAGTAAAATATATCTTCCAAAGTTGACGGTGAAGGAAGCATGTGGATTCGCACATGAGACCCTTAAAGGTGTATTGATGGTCGAGTTGAATAGATCACATCTTCCTACTCTTTCTCCCCTCGATGGTGTAGTCTACTGTTATCTAATATAGTGGTTCGCAAGGAAAAAAGTTTTAGATATGTTATATGTTGTTGCAACCAGAAATGAGGATTACATGCTTGGGAAGTTGACATTATTACGAAGGTTGTCATAAGTTTGTTATTGATGCTTTTACTGCTGTTGCTAATGGTAGAGGGAGACAACTTTATTGTCATTGTCGCTATCTGGTATGGTCATAAGAATAGAGGACAATATTTATTGTTTTTCCTTTGACGAGTAAAAAAGAAAAAAGAGAAAGATGACATAGCTAGGGGAGGGAGGTGTTTGGTCAAAGAAGAAATTAGTAGCTCTTCTCTTGGTAGCCAACGATGGGAGGAGAAGAGGAAATAAAGAGAAGGGACGATGTTGTTATGGTTATGGTAGGCTCAATGGATGTGGAAGCTACTGTTTTTCGATGAGAGTGAAAGGAAGAAAATGGGCTAAATGGTTTATAGAAAAAAAGAGAAGGAAAGGAAGGAAAAGAAGAAGAAGATGGGCAATAGATTTCAAGAGAAAATGAGAAGGTTTTTTGAGTTCAAATTGAAAGTGAGATCTACTCAATTTTTAGGCTAATTTTTTTTTGAAATCCAATCTCTAATATAAGCTGTTTGACATGAAACATTAATATGATTTAAATTAATTATGATTGAATTAGAAATTGATCTTAAAGACCCTTTGGTTGATATATTTTGGTAAAACAAAAAACTCTCTATCACATATAGAAAAAAAAATAAAACTTTCTTGGTGTTTGTAAAGTGAAAATTTGAAAAGTTAAAACTGATCCCCAAAAGCACTTAAGCTTTTAAAGGAAATGTATCCTAAACAGAGTAGATTTTAGACTTAAACTCACTCATGCACTGGTTCGACACGTGTTCAGGCCTGGGCTTAGGTTTGAGTTTATTATAAAATAATATTTTGGGCTTCAAAAGATTAATTTTTGTCAACTAAAATTTGAACTTAGACCTAGTCCATGAAGAATTATTTTGAGCACATTGTTTTGTCCAGTTCAACCTATGAATGTTAACAGTTTCTTTTAGAAGTTTTTTCTACAAAACCTGAACAATTATTTTCTACTAAAAAATCTAGATTTATGACCACCATGTTCAAGTTTAATTCTTGATTTATGATGGCTAATAAATGTTGATAATGGTATGAACTGATTTTCATTATTATCATAATTAATTCTTTAATTTTTTAGCTTCTAAAATCCATTATAAAAAAAAAGAGGGAGGTGAAGGAAGAGTTTCATACAATATTTTTTATATACACCTTTTCTCACCTTATATTTTAAGGTTTTTTTTTTTTCTCATTTCACTTTTAAGCTTGAGTTTCATATAATGTTTTTTAATATATATATATACATCTTTTCTCACCTTATATTTTAACATTTTTTTTCTCATTTAACTTTTAAGCTTTGGTTTTACTTTAAAATCTAGAGCTTAGATCCATCTTGTTGAAAAATATTTGAGTTATATATTTTTTAGTTCAAATACCTTATTTAGAAATGCATATAATCTAAGTTGGTGGAGTTGGAATCTTAGAAAGTTTATTACAAAAATTCTTTGCACTGAGAAATGAGTAATAAAATATTAAAGATAAATGATTTATTATTCATAACAATAAAACTTCATTAATTTTAAAGTATTTCAACAAGTATTATTTTTTTTATTTTGTTGAATTTTTTTTTCTTTAGAATGTATGTAAGATTGTTTTTTATTCTTTTATGCTTCTTTAAATATATATTTAGTATGCTTGCTAGGAATTTTATATATTTTAGTCTTTGATAGCATTATATAAATATTTATAAGTTTATTTATATATAGCACATGCTTATATCTTTCTTCTATTAAACTAAATAACGTTTGATTTTTTAAATACATTTTATCCCTAAATTGTTCTCCAATCCTTATCCTTACTTCTAAATCTTATCCATTGATTTTGTATTAATTATCCACATTGTTACGTTACAAATTAAAAATAATAATCATCACAATTATAAAACCGACCAATGCCACTTTCACATGAAAGGTCTCATCGCAAAACAAATTTGTAAACAAAAAAACATACAATTACATTATATGATTTAAGAAATATATATTTTTAAAGTTTTAGATGTAAAAAAAACATATATACTCGTTTTGCTCCATGTATGCCTCTTATTTTTTTTATATTTTAAAAGTATTTTTTTAAAAAATTAAATTATATTTTATTTTTTTTACTTGAAATTAATATTTTTTTTATTTTTTTAGATCATTTTGATGTGCTGATATCAAAAATAATTTTTAAAAATAGTTTTTTTTTTATTTTGTTGTATTTTCAAGCAAAAAACATTTTAAAAAACAACCGCTACCATATTCCCAAACACCGGGTTATGTTAGGTATTAAGCCAAGGTCTTTGTCTTTTATATTTCCTTGTCTTTTTTTTAATTAATCATTTTCTTACTTCGAACAACCTTTTAATAGTTATTTTTGTGATTTTGGTTATTAAAGTTATATTCCTTCAATACCTAAATAAATATTTTATTATTTATTTTTTGCAACCTCAATTAAGTGTGCTTAAACTCAAATATAATGATTATATAATTTAACTCCCTTCTTTATTATTTTTCAAATTTGCTAAAAATTAATAGCATTGACTAATATAAATAACTAAGAATAATATATTTTTTTAAAACAAAAATAACTAATTTGTTTTTTTACTTCCTAAGAAATTGGAAGGGCGGATGGACATTTATTAAGGGAATGAAGGAGAAATAATGTTAACAAATTCAAAATTATACCCCTACCAAAAATATAAGGAAGATCTGTCAGTATTGGAGAATGCCAATAGAAATATTAGCAATAAAATACTATCATCAGAAATTAACTCCTCAAGGTTTTTATTTTGTTGGCAATTTCAAATGTCAATGGAATTGTTGATGGGACATTAGCGTGTAAAAATAAGCTTTTATCAATAAAATAATAAAATTAAAAAGGTTGAATTTCCAACATAAATACTGATGGAATTGATGTTTCATTGACGAATCCATAAAAGTTTTCAATTTTTTTAATGTTTAGGGTTTTATAATCCCCAAACCAATAATTGCTTACAAAAATCACAATAACAACAAAAATCATAGCTAGCAACCTAACAAGATTACACAAACATGTGAGTTTTCCCGGTTGAAAGATTTAGTAGCAAATTCATATAAATAGTGTACAATAATGAAATAGATATAATTTCATACACAAACATTAATTTTTTTTAAATGAACAATAAAAGTTACCTGGTCAGAAACTATTAAAATTCTAATTGAAATATCTGGTACATCACATCAGAGTTGTTGAAGGTAGGGTGGAGGGGGAGGAAAAAATGTCAAAGTGGAAGGTACAGGAGGGGAGGAAAAAGTACATCCATAGCTACACTTAATTGAACTCAATACTTTTTATTTTGTTATAAAAGTTGTGCACTCATTCTCTCCATCTCAACAATCATTTGTTCCTAAACCTTTTTCTACTCAATCTCATCAAATTCCAATGATGAATAGCTTGGATCGACATACGGTGTTTTTAAGGTTGAAATAATATGATCCTCTTTTGATTCTTAGGTCGATGCCATAGACAAACTATAAACCTGATTCCTACTGGGTCCATCACGTACAACAACCATCAACTACACATGAGGATCGTAAGGAAGATGGGTGGAATAGTCTTCATCAAATCTCTCAATCATGTTGGTGTAATATGTTTCCTATAAAATGAAAAAAAAAATCAAGTTTTGAAATTTAATTACATATCTATTATTGATGCAGATAAATAATTTTAAACCAATGATAACTATCAAAAAACTTAAATGAACACTTCCGCTTTTTTATCGATAAACTTCAAAGAATGCTTCTAAAAATAGCTTTCTTAATTGAGTTCATACATGAATTAGTTTTTATATTTTTAAAAACTAGTTAATAGAATTTGAGATTATTTATCTAGCCTTAAACTTTACCCACCAAACATCTATCATATACGTCTATTCAGGATGTTAACAAGTTGACTCCATTGAAACAATGGTTCTTCAAATGACCACTTCACCTTAAATGTAATGAAACAAGTGGCTGTAATATTGAAGAACATGAAAATCAATTTAATAAAGTCATTTTCATATAATTTTAAAACTTAAAAAATAATCCAATAAAAACAAATAATATCATAAGATAAAATAATTACATTGGGAGGTCACCATTTCATTATGCTATCCATTTACCTAAAATGAGCTCTATCAATGATAGGATGCCCGATCTATGATCCTCAACTGTTGAACCTTGACCAATAACTTTTAAAAAAGATGTCTTTTCATAATCCTCATCTAGATTCATAGTACGATCACCAACACTACTACTTGATAAAGCAAGAGCGCTCTTATTGGACTTAAACATGTTTTTTTCTTGAAAACTTGGTATCTAAAAGAAAATAAGGAACACAAATAAGAAAAACATACAACAAAATTATCCAACAAATATATTTATAATGCATTATAAAGCACCAACAAATATCTTACTCATACTAAAATGATAATATAACATACCAATAACAAATTCAACTATTTATAAAAAAAATAAATCATAATTAACGTAAAAAAATAATAAATCACAATAACATTTTGATAACCCATCATTTATTTCATTTCAATGTAACTCAATTCCCTCAATTTAAAAAAAAATATATAATCTAATAACTATCAAATACTTCATAAGTTGAAGCATACTTAACTCTAATTTGTTATTAATTCCACACAAATTTAATTTTTTATAGATTTTCAACCAAACCATAAAATCTATAAAAAAATAATTGGTACCCAACTAACAACCTATTATTTATTTAGTTAAAGAATAAATAATATCAATTAATTTAATTTTTCCTAAATCTTCAACAAAACCGTAAATTGACAAATTTTAATTGGGACTCAACTAATTATCCATCATTTCTTCAATTCAAACTTATTCAATATAAATTAATATAGTTTAATTATTATCAATTCAAAACAAAATTATTTTTCCTTGAATTTCAACTTAAACATAAAATTGATAAAAAAAATAATAATTGGTATCCATTAAATTACTCATCATTTCTTAATTCTAACACAAATGAGTTATAAAATCACATTCAATCTTATCAAGTGACAAATTAAATTCATTTTACCCAAATCTCAAACAAGCCCTAAAATACAAATCCTACATTAATACAATAAAATTATCATTATAAAACAAGTAAAACACTCAAATATACAAGTAAATTACAAATACTACAAATAAATTTTAATAGATTAAATTAAAACATAAATGAATGGGTTTATTTACTTGGTAGAGTGAAGCTTAACAATAAAAGAAACCAAAAAAGGGGAAGCTTAGATTTTGATAGAGTTGTTATATTGGTGCTTGTATTTTGTTGTGGTCAGATTTGAAGAGAGAAAATAAGAGGGTTTTGGGTTTTTTTTTTTTAAGTTTTTATAGGAGAGGAAAATGTGTTGTGAAGAGCCTCCTGTCAGGTTGTAATTTCTCTTAAAATCATTAATGATATTTTCTTTGGTGATATAACACATTTGCTAATTGAATTTTTTTATTTCCATCACTGTTTTCATCTGAAGTTATTAATGAAAAATTTCTGTTGCAATTTAAACTATGATGGAATATTTTCCATCGATGTTTTATTTTTTTGTTTCTAATTTTCTAGTAGTGTACACATGTTTTTTTGTTTTCTGTACCCTAATTAAGAATATCATATTTATTATTCTCTTTTTTATTTATTATACATTTTTTATTGTTAGAATAAAAAATTCACCATTTTATAACAATATAATCATATAAAAGCTTTTATACTGTCCAGTGAGATCTTATATCTTATGGGTCTTCTGCAATATGCCACATATATTGTATATTGATTTTAATGTATTTCAAAGAGTTGAATAATTTTTTAATGCAAATCATCTAGTTAAATAGTTTGAAAGTTCCTCGACACTTTCTTTTTTACACTTTATTGTTCCATCTCCACACTGTCATCTTTTTGTCTATAGGACTTCTCATACAAAACAAAAAAGAAGAAGAAGAAGAAGAAGATAACTCTTTAACTAGATTTGAATTTTAAAAAGAAAGAAATATATAATATTAAGTTTCTAATTTGGACTATTGTTAGTTTTTCAAGTTGTTTTTTCTCTCTCTTTCTTTTTTAGTTCTTGTTTCTTTTAATTAATTTTTCTCTTTTATTTTCTTAGCAAAAATAAGAAAAATAATATACAATTGCACAACAGATATACATGCTATTTACTACTCAATATTCTACAATTATGTTTTATAATTTTTTATTCATTATTTATTTATATAACTTATTCTGAATTTCTCATTCTATAATGTAGAATTATTTGAAGAAACAAAAAGATAGAAGTAAAAAAAAAGTATAGTTTAATATTTCAAATCTTTGTAATTGTGATTATAAATATTTTTCACTTGTTTTGATTATGTATTATTTAAATTTAAATTTATCATGATATTTTTTTCTTTTATTTGAATAAATTTATCAAATTTATATTTAAAGAGAATATTTTTTTAATAGAATAAATATGAATGAAAATATATTGTTATTCCTTCTTTTATATATTAAATACTTTAAATAAATGCTTCTATTGGTTTAGTTAGTTTATTTAAGATAATGTTATAATTATATATTTTATTTTTGGTTGTTATGATAAATCTAGTGTTCCTAAAAACACATAACTTTTTATAAGAAAAAGATTTTTAAAAATTGACTTGAAAAACCTCATAACAAGTCTTTTCAAATGTTTAAATTTTTAGAAGTCATGGCAAGTCACTTTGCTAGAATATATGTATGTTTGTTTATAATACACAAATTAAATAAAAAAATTAGTTGTTTAGGCTAGCTCAAATGGCTAGAATTCCTGTCTAACATTGATACTGATCTCAATCTATCCAATCCTATCATTGCACGCCCTTTTATGTGTTTTTTAGTTTTTTAGGAGCCACAAACATAAAATTTTCATGCTAACAACTTTTCCTATACAGAGTAGAAGCCATTTTCTATGCTAATAACATTTCTGATCACTAACATTTTCACCAATAACATGCATGACACAACCACCATGTAATACATAATAACCAATAGTTTATTCCTATACTAAAAGCATGGATAGAACTGACAAGCATACCAATTTATCATTCCATGATATGTCTCCTTCTACATGAATAAAGTTCAAGATTTGTGAGTATAAATACACTCAGTCATTAGGCAAAAGCCAAATCCCATCCTTTAGGAAGGAAGAGTTATAGATAGCAATAAAAAGCCAGAAGCTAGAGCCATTGGCCATGCAAAAGTGCAAGTGCTAAAAAAAGAAAATATTGTTTTGGGCCTTACGAAAATGGCTTCACACTCTTTTATTCCATCAACAAGAAATATAGCATGCAACACCACCATGTGTACTAGAGGCATAAACACAACTTCAGTTTCATGAAGGAACAAGATAAAATGACATGCAAAGTATGCATGATACTCCAACTTTACAAAGAAGCCACTCTCGCTATAAATAACACTTCTTTATAGATTCTTGCCATATATATGGCTATATTTATCAATCCTCCTTTAACTCTTACTTGAATATTCCCTGATGAAAAAGATATAGACACGAGACATGATTAATGATTGTATAACCTTTCAAGAATGAACATTATTCTTACCAAGTAGAAGACTTTATTTTTTCATCGAGTGTTATACACTCACCTCTCTAAAAAATATGCATTTGTAAAGGCCTACTTGGATAACTATGATGGTCTTATATATCCTAGATAGCACATCTAAAACATCATAAAAATCTTAAAACTTGTGATACAAAAGAGTGACGCCATGTGCAATGTTTTTCTAACAACATTTCATTGATATACTAGGGTGTGGTATCACGATCTGAAACCTAGCTCCATCATTAACTTTCATGATCTATGTGTTATGATGATCTCTTTTTCAGTATTAGTATTACAATTAAAAAGATTACGTATGAGCTTTTTACCATCATCTATAAAAAGATGAGAGCACTAGAGCATATCTCTATAGATTCAATAAGAAAATGTAAACATGAAAAATCTACTCAAACTAATTATCACTAAGGCCTTGATTTGTAAAGTCTATAACTACTCATTATAATAACTCAAGTATACTCTCCTTAACATGACTCTCTTGAATGTAAAGCAAGAAATGAAGAAACATATACAAATAGAAGAAGCAAGTGTCATCAGACAGGGACACTCTGATTTTCAAATAGCAGAATCTCTATAACACCATTAATCTTCTATTAGGACATTATCCAATAGGAGCACCAATGGATCCATTCATGATTGCCTAACATTCACTGAGCTTCTGACCACACCTTTTATCACTACACATGTTGCGGTGTTTGCTGTTATTCAGGGAAAGTATTTTATGCAGTATCCACCTTTAATGAATAGTGGTATAAACATAAGGAATCTTAACAAGTTCTATCACTTTCACTGTGACCATGGTCATGACATTGAAGAATGTCATACCCTAGAGATTGATCTTTACAGGATATATTTAACAATTCATGAAGAAAGAGATGCAACATGAAAAAACAAGAAAAAATCCTCATAATGCCCTACTTGAGATTAGATAATTTTCAAAATTGCATCTCTATCTTTTGAACTTTTAAATAAAAATAATGATGTTTTCTCAATGTCTCTATGTAACCATCAAAGTCTTCATGAATTCATTAAAATCTCCACAGCGAGATCCCCATTTCTCCAAATATATCTCCATAAAAAAAAATCCCTGGAAAAATCTTCATGTCTCCATTGAAATCTCCATGACTCAATGAAATATATCCATGACAAGATCGCTTTGTCTCTATTGTATCTCTAATCAAAATCTCCATGGTAAGATTTATTGAAATCTCAACATGCAAAACCTTTTTACATAATATTTTAAAATTGCTTTCGTGATCACAAAGCATTTTTCATTTTCCAAATAATACTATTTTCTATTGGAAATTGATAAAACTTCCTCTCCATTGCAAGAAAAACTCTCATGCTAACAAAGCTACAAAAGGAAAACATTCATTTCTCATGAAAGCACAACCATAAAGGTAAAATTTCTCATGCAAACATAACCACTGAGGTAATGTTTATTCAATAAGTATTTTCTTATTCTATTTTTGCTGGTTAAAATCTTCCAAACATGATTACTTAAAAGATTTAGGGGGAAAATAATAATACATAAATTAAAAAAGAAAATTTAGTTGTTAGGGCCATTAATGTTTCTAGCCCAAACAACAAGAATTTCATTTCGATACTCATAATGATCTTAGTCTGTCTAATCCTACCCAACATACCTTTTTATGCATTTTTTTAGGTTTCTAGGAGCCAGACGCATAATCTTCATGCATATAATTATTTTTTTTCTACATATAGACAACCTTTTCCATACAGAGAAGGCATCATTTTCTACGCTAATGACATTGTCCATCATTAACATTTCCACCAATGATGTGCATGGCACAACAACCGTCGTATGACACAACAATCAAGTGTCATCATAGCTAGCCAATAGTTTTTTTTTCCCTATACATACTAAAAGTATGGACAAAACTGAAAGCACACACATTCTCAATCAATGTCACATCTCATTCTACATGAAGAAGTTCAAGAACTGAGTGTATAAATACACTCAATTATCAAGCAAGAGCTAAATATTTTATCTTTTGGGCTTACAAAGCTATAAATAACCATAAAACCCTAAAAGCCGGGGCTATTGGTCATGCAAAGATACTAGACCATGCCACACATGTTCTTGCCACATAAAAACCAGAGCATTCACAACTAAAGCTAGGCTATTTCTAGCTAACTACTACACATATTACCTAAATATGTACTTCCTATAACTTGATTTTATTTTTCTTTTTCTATACATTATTTTTTCTGTCTACATTTATCATTTTAAGTAATTAAGAGTCTTTTATCCTAAAAGGAGCTAATTTTTATCAGGAACAACCCATGCCATCGCCCTAGTAGCCCATGACACAATCATGAAAAGTCTAATTTTTATATGTAGTATTTTTACGATTTCATATATCATGTGTGAGGATTAATCTACCATTGCAAATGTTATGAAAACTTCAACACTTCGTGGTTCCTGTGACCAATTTTTTTGGTACCAAAAACTTTTCTTTTTTTTATTCGATGTTGTAGCCTATGTTGATTAAAAACCATATGACCATGCTGCTCAGCTAGCTAGTAGCCGTCACCATAGCTCCTGATAAAAATAATTTTTTTTATCACCATAGACTGTAATTTATGGTGACCAAATTTCATCTTCAGGAATCATGTCACGTTTTGTACATAGCAAGGACTTTGATAAAGTCACGTCTCTACCATATATGCAAAAGAAAAAGGAAGGGGAAAATGAAAACTTACTGAGTTTTCAACAAATAAACATGAAAACGGTGTATCTTAACCGAAAAAGAAAATTGATGAATAGAAATTGAAAAAAAATTCCAAAAGAATTATAATAAAGAAATTACAATATCAATAATGCAAACTATAAATACAATATACGTCAAATTAAGAAGCAATATATATTGTGATAAATAGTTGTTGATGGAGATTGAGGTATGAATGAATTAAAGCCTAGATTTTGATGAATGGAGCTACTGCGCGCATCGTTTCAACTTGCAGAAACTCTTGCAGTCTTTATTGGAGATATGTTCTCTTATGATATTATAGTTTTGCAAAGCACTAATTGCACTTAGACTCCTAATATTCGAAGTACAACATGCAAGCCACTTTTTTTTTTTTTGTTGACTCTATAGGCATCATGGCGTGCTTAGGTACAGAAGCTTTGAGTAGACATCTCAATGAACAAGCTTCAATGGCTTCAAACAGATCAATACCATACAACTTATATTGTTTATAATGTTTAACTTTTATACATATTGCTTGGTCAAACGAGTATTATTATTAAAGCTAGCGGGGCTTGGTGGGTCAACCTATGATAGTTAAGAAATTTTTGTCCTTATGTTTAAATATACTGCAAAATACATATATGTATAAGTATGAATGCATGTATGTATTCCAAATATTTCTCTTTATGTTAACTCTAAGCATTTTTATGCAAAGACTTAGTAGCCATCAACAAGCTGTTGTCTTTTAATAAATCTCAAGAGATGCAATGTGGACTCTAAGCATTTTTGAAGATTTGACTGCAACTGTTAACGCACGCGAAGGCTGTGGATTTTTTGTTCTAATTATGGAAGAATCCTGCTACGACATATCATTTTCCATGTGAAAAGTGTTATGTGAGTACAAGGAAATTTCAGATAAAAGTCAGAATATTAGAGAAGAGAATGCCTATGCGCCAAAGAGACAAAATGGAAAATGAAATTCTTCAGACATGGAAAACCGGGGAATGATGTATAAATTGATCAGTACCTGGTTCCTGGATTAACAATGCTCTTCTCCTAATTTTCCAACTGAGTACTGAAAAAAACAAAAACAAAAAAGATATACATCCCCAAGGCCTTATGCAGGCTAGAAATGCAAGATTTCTGGACAAGCTATAACTCTAGTTGACATATCTAACGTTAGCACATCTGTAGACAGAGACAAACACATCATACACACAGACTCTCTCTCTCTCTCTCTCTCTCTCTCACACACACACACACACACACACACACACACACACATATTGAAGGCATAGGCATATGCATACTCTCTCTCTCCCTCTCCCTCCCTCCCTCCCTCCCTCCCTCTCTCTCTCTCTCTCTCTCACACACACACACACACACACATGCACACACACATATTGAAGAAGGCATAGGCATATGCGTACTATAAGCTCCCATGGACTTGGTTATAGTACTGATGAATATATACCATATATAGATGACCTTAAGAAGATCAAGTAAGGATGTTAGGAAAGGAGCTATAATGATCTTTCATGCATGAAAGAAGCAAACCCTAATTTATTATGTGTACCATGAGCTTGCAGCGTGACATGTTAAAATTTTGCTTATAGGTCATTGAGAATGGAGTTTGCACTATGTGCGATTGTTGATGGTTTCAACAAGAAGAGAAAGCCACTTACTGCAAATCATATATCTTTGGGAGCAGCAATAAATTCCACCTACATAGATATCATGAGACAAGCTAGAATCGAAGAAAAAAGTTGATGTAATTTTAAACATTTAAACAAACATAGGTAGATAGAGATGTGATCAGAATGATTAATTAAGATCTATTCAAAATTACAAACACAAACATAGCCAAAAAGCATCAACATGGTTTCATCAAAAATATATAAAATCATAAAAATACCATAAGTAGTACTTAATAGAAGTTTGACATATTAAAAGCAAACTAGTTATATATTTAGCGCGCGAGTGATGAACATGGAAAAAAGAAACAAAATGAAAACCCTTGTAGAGATTTGCTTGATCTAGCAAATTAAAGATCGGACCGAGACGCTTGATTCCCCGAGTAGATGTTGGATCCTTTGGTGAAAAAGACCCTTCAATATCTATAATAAAGACATTTCTAGCTGAAAGGCAACTGGTTTGTTTTTCTCAAAAGAGGGAACCTTTTTTTTCTTGCTTTCCTTTTCTTCTTCTTCGTCTTCTTCTTCTTGTGCCTTTCCTCGTTTTGGTTTTGGGATATGAAGTTGGTGGTGAGTGATAAAGGAGTCGTGGTGGGATGAGGTAGTGGAGGTGATGAGGGGGTAATGATGATGGTGGTGAAGAGAGAGTGAGAGGGGCAAGGAGGAGGAGGAGGGCATGATGATTGATGTTGGGCTATGTGGTTGAAAGGTTGAAGAAAAATCCAAGGTATTGCGTGCCAATTCTCAGAGAAATTCAAGAGAGAGATAAAGACTCACCCTTTCCCCTTTCTCTCTCTCTATGGAGAGAATTATCACGAAACCCATGGTGCTAGCTTTTTCATGCCCCATTTCTCTACTTCTCTAAAAGAAAAGAAAAGGACCCTTTATTGTGTTTTTTTTACCGGAAACAATTATCAGATGCACATCACGTGTTTTGATTTTGGCTACATCCCCCAATCACACAAGGTGCAAGCAAGCTGTCTCCTTGACATTGTAGAAAGAAGAGGAGTTTTGCTAATCAAGAGATTGGTATAAAGGTAAATGATTGGACTTTAGCCTTTGGCATGCAGGAATCGGTATCATAGATGAAAATTTCTTCTGCTTTATCCTTCGTTAGTTATTTTATTCACTACAGTAAAAGGCTGTTTCTGACTGTATATGGAACACATGAATTACAACACTAAGCTTTATTGGGTCTAGTTAAAGATAAGAATTTGGCAGGCCCACACATATGATCACCAGTAAGAAGCAAAGAATGACAGTAGCATCATATATATATATATATATATATATATATATATATAGACCTCAAGAGCTTGAGAGAGATTAAAAACGAAAGAACATCTGTGGGGGAGAGAGTTTGTGGTATTTCGAGGGGGAATATGTGGCCTTGTGGGTGCATTAGGCTTCCCTGCAAAAGCACTCTGGTAAAAAATAGGACTGACGACAAAAATGTTTTTTAGCTGTTCCTCAAATGCATTTCTCTTTCGGTCAATGAGAAATTTTTCGAGCTGGTCTTCTAATTCTGGCTTTTGGGATTTTGAATCAAGGATTACAGCAAAGCAAAAGATTCCCACGTAAGCATATTTTGAATAGCATCACCAGCTCAATATACTCTAACCGATTTGAAGATCTAGCCTAGATACTATTTTTTTCTCTTTTTTATGCCTAAAAGATACATCTTTTGATCTCTAATTTTCCCATTCTACTCCCTTTTATCACATACTTATTGATGTTTCTTTTCTCCTTCAATTATCTTTAGGTGGATTTGGGATTATTACATGAGATTATAATTATTAAGTTCGTAACCTACACAGACACCACTTCTGTCTACCTTACACTTCAAGCTTAGGTTTGAACTTCAAAACTTGATCGAAACATTTGGACTTCCGTTACCTCATAGCTCACTGGTATTTCCAAGCTTAGGTATCAATTTGCAAGGGAAAAAGAAAAAAAAAGGAAAAAAAAGGCACCCACTCATGCCTACATAGACCCTGATCATGATAAAAAAAAATATCAAATTAATTTATTTTCTCTATTTAATTTAATCCCTTTCTTTATAATTATAGCTCCTCAGCTACCCTTTAATCTGGGGTGCGTTTTGATGTAAAGGAAATTAAGATCCTCAAGAAGCTAGAATTCGGGGTTTCATGTAATATATTCTTAAATTTGCTTAGAAAATCTTATATTTTTATGAAAGTTTGAGATGTTCTGTGTTTTTCTTGTTCCATAAAATGTTAAATTTCTAAAAATACAAAAGTTTTAGAGAGCTCATAATATTCTTGAGCTAAAATATGAGAGCAAAGACGAAGCTACTCTCTTATGTATTTTAAAACTCAGTGAATGTCCCAGAGAAAAAAAAAAAAAAGGAAAAAAGAAAACCTTCAAATGCCCCGGCGAAAAAACCCTAGTTTCTTTCAAAGTCATCTCCTAGTTTTTTTTCCTTGACAAGTGCTATTCCCAGAGAACATATTACCAAAGGTTGTAACAAAAAAAATTAGTTAGGAGTACTGGATAAATGTGCTTTGGTAGGGCAAGAAATCGCAATCTAAACCCCCTTTGCCCCTGCGGCAGGCCGCAGGGCATCACTTCATGTTTGACCCCGATAAAGTCACCCCCGCATGGCCAGCCTTTTCTTCGCTCTCTCCTTTACACACAAGTGCAAAATATTATATGGGAAAACCAAAGTAGCTAGCTAGTTCAAGAAAAAGTGGCTCTAAAGAAAGGTGAAATTGTTCCGGAGATTCAATTCCTTTTAGCATCAAACAAAGTCTAAAACCAAAGATCAAAAGTTCACAGTATTTCGTGTCTCCCAAGCCTGCATCGATCACACACATGCTGGCACCTAATCTTTTCGTTCTCTTTTCAGGACTTCTTGCCATTTTCTATGACAATGCTACATCAGTGTCCTTAATGCTCCACCACCATAATTGAAACCATCTTTGCCTGACTATAAGAGTTGTCAAAGCAAGACCGATGAGTTGGGGTACTGCAAGAATCTCAATTAATCATAGAAAATAGAAATCCCATCCCATTATTTTATAGAAACAAAACCTATCTATCCATGGATACTGATCTACTGCTAAATTAACATGATGTGGTAGTTGCTGTTTGGGTCCACTTCGCTTTCTCTTCGTGTGATTCCACTCAGGCAGTAGGTGGTGTGGCCGCTATGACAAAATAGTGAAAAGTGTACTGTTCGGTTCCAAAAACCTGCTTTATCATCATTGCAATTAGGAAGGGGTGTTTTGACTGCTACGATCTCAATAACTAGTGAGATTCATGGGCACATGGAGCTAAGGTGGATCCCATATAGTATACTACTTACTATACAGTACTGCCTTCTACTTTTGTGTTCTTCATGTTCTTGTTATTTCCTCCCCAATGTCCCGTTGAAGTATCTCTGAGATGTTGCCTCAAATTTCATATCCCCTAACTACGTATAAAATTCCCAATTGAATCCCTTTATCCATATTTGCTAATGGGTTATGTGTTCGTTCACTAAGAATAACGCCATTTAGTACGGATTTGATGTTTTCCATTAAAAGGTTGTGAAAGGTATCCATGGAAATATCTAATGAAAAATAAAATAATAAATTCAAGATTCAACTAAGAAGAGAAATTTGGAACTCAAACGACACTTGAGCTATATTTTAGTGACCAGTTTAAGGTTGTCTGAAAATGTTATATGAGACATGGAAGTATGATCCATGAA
>Ga0325402_1002513_pt1 | contig 16155 bp, 7 predicted proteins | sample PopdelMetagenome_22_FD_207212 | JGI IMG/M metagenome (GOLD analysis project Ga0325402, IMG submission 207212) | Populus deltoides microbial communities from Bellville, Georgia, United States - Xylem-PdKOR-R3 | ecosystem: Host-associated > Plants > Phyllosphere > Stem > Wood/Secondary xylem... | reverse complement strand
TCAATAAAAAAAAATGAATTGCAAATTGATTCTAAAAAACACGTCTGAAATAATGTAAGAGAGTGACATTCAGCATCACCATAGTCTTCTCTGAAAAATATTGTGACCCCAATTCTGGATCGACAATTCGACCAACTCCAAAAGACTTCCTCCTTTACAAAACATGGGCCTGTCAGAACCATTAATAAATCCAAATAAGGATGCTATAGTGTATTGGATATTGTAAAATTAGTTTTGGAAGTTGGCACAAATAAAGAATGACAAATGTAGATGTAAGTTATGGCAAGAACTAAGATAAATATAGAAACGCGACTCGCGACTGCTTTCTTCTGCCGATAAGACAACAGCCTTTTATGAGGTTGAATAATTTGAGAATTCATATGAAACATTATATGCAAAATTGACAAGAAACACACAAAAAAATGATTTGTTCATTTGAAGTTAGCATGTGATGTTTTCCAATGAGAAATTAAACTAAGAATAACATCAAATAATTTATAGATGGCAAGGGATTATCACTTTCTGACATAAGGATATAGAAAACTTAAAAAGAGTACAAACTTACCCAGTCAAAAAGGTAAATAAGCTCCTCCTTTACCTTTAGTTTGAGTTGCTCTTTTACCGACTAATTCACTGACGGAATACGTTCGTCGGAATAATGTTCATTGGTAATTTCAAATTATGTCACTAATTCTATCAGTAACAAAAAAAAACCTGATGGTTTTACAGACGGATAATGCGCACAAAAAAAATTCCCGTTGGAAATATACTGACAAAATTATTATGTCTGTATTTCCATTTATAAATTACCGATGGAATAATAACGTCGGTGATTGTTGCATATGCAGTAAATATTTTACAACTCTCTGTAAAATACCGACGAATTCATTCCGTCTGTAGAGACATCGATTATTGTGGCATATGCAGTAAATATATTGCAACTCTTTGTAAAGTATCGACGACATAATTCTGTTTGTAAATCCATCGGTTCTAATTTAAAAATATTTTAAAAAAATAAAATTGTGTAGAATAAATAATATAAATTTGTATAAAATAATAGTACAAAAACCAATTAAACAAATAAAATTGTATAAAATATTAAAAATAAAATAAAATAATATCCATCCAAATATTCATTACAATTTTAGAGTGTTTCCAAAAAAACAATTGAACTAGAACAATGGTGGAGCCAGAGGAGGAGGCTAGTCGTTCCCAGAATCATACGACCAAAAATAGGGCGCACGTGTACCATGCATCTGTGATCTCATATCCAAGATGATCTGATAGAGTTGTTCATAATCTGCCGAGAGTTGCTGATATTACTGGTGAGATCAGTCGTGTGTTGTTTCAAGGTCATGATCTCCTCAGACTGAGTGCGCGATATTGATCAAGAGCTCCCAATGGCTGAGACACTGCGGGCCGCTCATAAGTTATTGGCCGTATTGTTAGAGAGTCCTTACACCTGATTTTTATCGGGTCCACCAGATGATATTGCTTCCATCCACAAATTCGGATCAAAATCTAGGTGGGTCAAAGGATCGTCCCCGTATCTCTCCTCAAATCGACCAGTACATGTCTCTTGAAAATTAGAAAAGAAATTGTCATATTCAATTCAAGAAAATAATAACCTATGAAATAAAATGTTGAATGAACATACCACGAAGTGTTCAGCGCAGTTGTCGATGAACTGTTGCACCCCCCTTTGGTGGTCTTCACTCCGCACGTGAGTCTCTATAAACAGCTCCATTGGGCTCGGCTCACGTCCAAAAGACATAGCCTGTAAGAAAAAAAAATGTTGCAAGTTAAATATATTTATAAATAACAACAAATTAATTAATGATACATTTCATTAAAATTAATCTTACCATCCGCTTTGCATGTGCAGTGACGGAGTCGCTAGTATGCGTGGTGACCGAACCGTGAATTTATCGATTTCAGCTATTGGCACTAGACTATGAGCGTTGTGTGAACTGCTCAGACGTCACGTGCTAGATATATTGCGGTCATATATCCTCTGGGATGTATATCAGCCAGAAATCCCTCCAAACCACCACGTCATACTAGCTTTGTACACCGTTATCTCTAGCGTATTTTTTGGCTTTTTTCTGCGCTTCATACCAAAAATCACGAAACCTACTTCCATCAATGAATTTTATATGAGTTAATGACAAATTACATTTTAAAACATAATTTTTTTTAAAAAAAATATCATATTGCTTTCGAAGTTATCTAGTTGCCGCGTGATTCTCTCACACCCTTCTCACAACATTGTCATGCGCATTATACCACTCGAATTTGTTCTATATATAAATAATTTATTTAAAATAAAAATAATAATTTATTAAAAATAAATAAAATTAGAAATTAACACCAACCTCAAATCTTCGAAATTATACATCGATATAAGGTCTCTAATTAGGATGTCTGGAAACCTGACTCCATTGAAATAATAGAATCTTCATCGACGATTTAAACGCCAATGTTATTACTTAGGCGGCCTCAATGTTTGTGAACCTAAAAATAAATAAAATATTAATTAGTTGTTCACAAATTATGTTATAAGTAAAAAAAAAAAAGCCAAAACCAAATCCGAAACAAATGTGTCTTATACTTATGGGTGAATTGACCCCGCTGTGAAGGCACACCGCCTCTACGCTGTGGAATTGCACTGGAAGAGGCAGCATCGCGAGTCAACGCAGGTGTCTCTTTTTTATCGGCACCTAAGGACAAATCATCCTCACTGCTAGACGAACTAGCTACAACCATATGCTCACGACGTGCTGTTGATTTCATTTTACATATCTACACAAATTGAACGAATAATTACATATTCAAATTTGATTATTTAAAAACAATTCGGCAGTAGCTCCCTTGTACTAGAGACTATCTAAATTTTTTAAATCTGCTAATATTGACAATATATATACCACAAACCAATTCATTTTATTTTATTAATACTAGAAATTTCATATTTTTCAATTTCATCTCATTTTCAAAATGATAATAAAATGTTTCTAACCATAAAATAAAGCAAAAATTATATATATAACCTAACATCTATACAAATTTAACAATAAAAAAACAAAACAAATAAAATTTAATTCTATATATTCAACTAACATCTATATAAATTCATCAAGAACAATTAAAATTTATGGAAAAAATTAAACACTCTAATATGCAATAATAGAGTAAAATTGAGATAAAAAATTAAATTTAATCCTATATATTCAATTAACATTTACAAGGCAAATTCAACAATAACAATTAAAATTCAACAAAATATTCAATTATTATGGCAATACAAACAATAAAATAGACAACAAATTAAAAAAACAACTATAGACTTTAGGAATGAAAAATGCTTACCTTAATAGCGTGTCTATTTCTAGACTTTATCTACGTACAATACAAAAAAACAAAAAAAAAAACAAAACAAAAATATATTGTTAATAAAACAAATAAAGATGAAAAAAAGAAAATCATTAAGTATATTGAATCACAATACATACCTTTTAATTTGTTGAAAATGAACATAAAACTAGATTACAAGAAAAGAAAAAAAGAGTTTGAAATGGATGAGAGAAAAAAAATGGATGAGATGAAACGAAGGAGAGAAAAAATGAACTGAAGGGGCTCTCGGTGGGAGTTATATTGCTATTTTTTTCCGACGACCATACTGATGAACTATTAAATAATATTATTTTTAATTATTCCATTGGTGAATTCAGTTTAAAATTTTAAATTTCACGCTAAACTTTTTTCCAAAATTTTCACAGTCCATCGGTACGGTGAAATAAGTACACGCGATTAGAGATGCATTAATTATCCATGCTTTGGAATTCACATTCTGTCAGTGATTCTGAGAACTTCACCGACATAGGAGGTGAACAGTTCCCATCCTCTGGAAAATACCAACGGACTCATTCCATCTATAGAGACGTTAGTGATTGTGGCATATGCAGTAAATATTTTACAACTCTCTGTTAAATACCAACGGACTCATTCCGTCTATAAAGACGTCAATGATTGTGGCATATATAGTAAATATTTTACAACTCTCTATAAAATACCGACGTACTTAGTCCATCTGTAGATCCATCGGTGATGTGCACAGTGCATGACAAATTATGTTTGTATTACCTATTTATTCTCCCTACAAAGACTTAAATTGCAAACTGCCCGCACAACATAATAACAACAACGATCAATTATAAAATAAATATTTCATGGTACAAAATTTCATCCATAATATTACATTATAAAAAATTCTTTACACTTTCGTGTTCTAATAGTTAGTCCGAATTTTTTTGTTCTTCTTCTTCATCATTTGAATCGTCATCACCTCCATCACAATTTTCAATCTGAATATTCTCATCATCTTCATCGACATGTGTTTGTCTGCTAGAGCTCAGGACAACATTTAACTCCTTTACGTCAACATCAATAAGACTATTATCGAAAATGTGAAAATTTGAATTTTCTTCTAATTCAATTGAAGAAACAACTCGATATGGTTCAACTAACTCAACTTGAAAGATTTCATCTTGTACACTTGTTTTTTCGTTCTCATCCTAAACAACCTCGACATGACCCCTATGTTTCGTTTTTAAAATAGATAACCAATCAATTCTTGATTGGTCCTTTCTAAAGAAAGGGGTTATGTGTAATAAACTTGTTGTCATTGCTTTGTGAAAATAAAGATATCGTTTATGTTGCTGAGTCTAACTTTTGAGTTGATTTCGACCAGAACATAATGAGGATCTACTTTGATTCCTCTATTAGTGGTGTCATACCAATAGTATTTGAATAAAAACACTCTATTTCTATTCGTTATGATATTACAATTCGACGACCTCTTCTAATTTACCATAGTAGTCAACTTCAAACTCACTACAAGTCGATTACTTAACACAAACACCACTATTATATGTCTTTCTTCCATGGTCGTATCTACCGTATGAAAAATATATCCATTGACAAAATATATGTTGTAGCACTTAACTTTTCTTTTAGGACCCAGACTTAGTAAAGACAATGAAATAAGCAGCACTCCTTCCCATTTGATAAACCTTTTATATCAAGTACAACAATGAACAATAAATGAGAATTTTGTAATGAAATACAGTAACTTACAAGAGATAATGAGTTTGTGATAGTACTTACATGTATTTTGAACTACGTGAAAAATTATTCATCTTGTAATCGAAAGATTTGGGATTTAGTTAGCTATGAATTATTGGACAGTAAATATTGTTGATGTTGCCTACAAGGTTTTCAAACTTATATGATTTTATGATATTACAATATATAAATAGTACATTTTTAACAAAGTTTAAGTAATACATATACTTAATAAAAGGTCTTAAAGAGAACATAATTATGTGCTTGTTTGAACTCTATTTCAGACAAATATCTTTTCCTTACGATATTTTTAGGTGTGAGTCGTCCAAGATTGGAAAATACGGACAAGTTCCTACTAGAAGCCATTTCACCACCACCATCATATCATGAAACGCGGTTGATTCTCATTTTTAAATGAGGTTTGAAATAGTATGAGATAAATGTTGAAATCTCCTCAACAATATAGACCTCAAATATCGAAGCCTCAACATATGCCTTATTCTTAATATTTTTCTTAAGATTGAACAAGTACCTGTATGGAATTAAACAAATATTTTTCAATTAAGAAAAAACAATGAAAATACTTTATGAATTACATTGTATCTGTAATATCTAACCTCTCGAATGGATACATCCATCTATACTGAACTGGTCCTCTAATGTTTGCCTCATACGATAAATGTATGGGTAGATACTCCATCTAGTCAAAAAATAATGAAGGGAATATCATCTCAAGTTTGCATATTATCTCGATGATATTCATTTCAAGCCACTCAATGTGATTTATTTGTAACTTGCTGCAGCATATATCTCTAAAGAAATCACTAATCTTCGTGAGTGCATCCCATATCCCTTTTGGCAACAAATCACGATAAGCTAATGGAATGAGTGTTTGCATAAACACGTGGCAGTCATGACTCTTCATTCCATACAATCTGCATTCCTCCAAATTAACCAACCTTGATATGTTGGAGGCATACCTACTAGAAAAACACAGACTTTTAAACCATTGGTAAACTAGTAGTTGTGTATTTTTCTCTAACGCAAAACTTGCTCTGAGTTTTACGACCCGTGACTCATCAAAAACCAACTCCATATTTTTATGGTTACAAAACAATGTTATATCCATTAGAGCTATGATGTTGTCCTTTGTTCTCAAACACGTTCTTTTCTATGTGCATGACTTCAAGGTTATGGTGGAGGAGATTGGTCTTCCAATAAGGAAGCTCCCATAAAATATTTTGCTTTACCCAGTTGTAGGTCAAACCAAAACAAGGAAACTTCTGCTTACCAGATTGAAAACCAAACACAATATCATCGTACTCTGATACAACATCATGCAATTCTTCACCACAAAGGCGCGGGGGTGCAACAACCTTTTCAACTTTGCTAACAAAGAAATCATTTATGTTCTTTCTATACTCGTGATTCATTGGTAAGAAATGACGATGGCAGTAATAAAAAAAAAGCTTTACCTCAGTTTGTTAGAGTGAATGCCTTGTTATTTTCCATGCAGTATGGATATGTTAGTTTTCCATGCGTGCTCCAACCAAAAACCATTCTATAAGCTGAAAAATCATTGATAGTCCACATCAAAGTTGCCCTCATAAGAAAATTATGTTTTCTTAATATATCATAAGTCAAAGTTCTAGAGGACCACAACTGCGTGAACTCATCAATCAACGGTCAAAGACAAACATCTATATTTCAGCCCGGACTGTTCGGATCGGGTATCACCGTATATAAAAAAATAAACTTCGGCCTCATACATATCCTTGATGGAAAGTTGTAAACCGTGAGTATGACCGGCCAACAAGAATAAGGAGCAGTAAATAACCCGAATAGGTTGAATTCGTTTGTACATAACCAAAATGCACGTTCCTTGATTCAACTGAAAACTGAGAATGCACACTATTAAAGTGTTTCCATGCTTCACCGTCAGAAGGATGCACCATCACTCTATCAATCGCATCATGTTATTGGTGCCATATCATATGCTCAGCAGTCCTTGGTGACATGAATAACCTCTGCAGTCTAGGTGTGATTGGGAAGCATCTAAGTTTTTTATATGTCATGAGAGTCTTTCCTATGCCAATTATGGGCTTGTAACGATAATGCCCACATATCATGCACTCGATTAGCTTAGGATTTTCAAGGTAGTACAACATACAAAAGTTAGGACACTGTCAAATTTCTGGTATCCTAAACCAAGGGGTTTCATTATGGACTGAGCAGCATAGAAGTTCTTTTTTAGTCTGTTCTCTTTAGGTAAAATGCTTCTCGTCTATTCGATAATTTTATCATAACCGGCCTCACTCAACCCACAATTCGACTTGATGGTGAACACGTGTGCAACGACCGATAATTTACAATGATTTGTGCAACCATCCCATAATGGTTCATCAGAATCTTTCAACAGATCAAAAAACTTGGCCGTGTCTGCATTAGGTTCTTCTTCTATAATTGGACATTACTGACATTACCGACATTACCTTGATCCATTGTTGCGATGTTGCGGTCGCACAAATTAATTACCCTAGCTTAAATAAACAAGATAAGTATAGAGCAAGGAAGGGGTCGATCCCACGAGGAAGGTTTAGTTTAGATTTTTATGCTATATAATATGCAACTGGTGGGGTTGTGGAGTTATCTATGCTATGCTATAGTAAACAAAAAGAAACAATCAATGCTAAATCAAAGAAAACCAAAATTTATCAAGAAAAACAAACCTTGATCGTAAGTAAACGTCCACCTATATAAATAAAAACTGATCATGGAAACAAAATGTCAGTTTATAATCTGAATATTTATCTTTTCTTATGTTGATTAGTTAACGGATCTGTTGCATAACTAATTCTAACCATCAAACAACCACAGTATTAGTACTAGTAATTTAATTCAATAGCAGCCTTAAGAACTGATGAGTTGATTAATCTAGACAACATAATTATCCGCAGTCCATGTTTGATTTGATCGATCGAATGTTCTCCCTAAGATTACTAATTTGGATCTGCCACAATTATTAATTTCAGTTGCTTGACAAGTTTATATACCACAACACCGGTTTTGATAGCAAACTTAGCAATAGATTATTCACAATTATAACTTAGAGTCCACTCTAGCAATTAGAATAAACAATCATAGGAAATAAGCATAGGAAAACAAACATATTCATTCATCATATAAACTAAAAGGAAAAGGTAAAATAAATCTTACAGTTCTTGAAATCCGAAGGTTTCCGTTTCCTTGCAACTAAGAAAAAGAATTTAGCATTGCATGTCAGTTGAACAACAAATCAAAATAAAGAAGAATTAATGAATTCAGGTTTGTGGAGGAAATGGGTGTTTTTCTCTCTTAGCTAACCTCCCCTCTTCCTTTCTTTCTTTTTTTATTTGATAGGAAACTATAATATCTCTTTCCTACAAAATAGTCCTTACCTAAGTAGACAATTCACATTTAAGTAGTTCAACAACTCTTTTCCTAAAAAGGAGAAAAAGACTTACATAAATCCTTAAACTTTGAATTTGGACTTATAAGAGTTAAATTGCTGAAATAAAGACTTGGATGTTAGTTTGGATGCTTTAGAAAGTAATTTGAACTTGTTTCTTCATAAAACCTGTTTGCCGGCAGAATTCATATGGCATCTTAGAAAAATTATCTCTCTCATATGAGCTTTTTACTAGTATTTGGCAGGTTGATAAGTCTTCGAGTCAGGAATCCAACAAAATTGAGTTTGCATCAATTGAACTTTTGTATCTCAAGATATTCAAATCAGAATGGCTGAAAAGCAACACTGGCAGAACGCGAGATTTGTCTTTGAAGGCTGTGATCTCTATGATCTTTCTCTTTTTATTTTTCTTTCTATATATATACATAAAAATATGGATGTTAGCTTTCTACTTCCACTAGAATAAAAATATGGATGTTAGCTTTCTAATTCCACTAGAATCACTTCATTTCAACCTCTAGAGCTCAAGCTCTGCACAAAACATCGATCAGAGATCAAATCTGCCAATTATCTTCAATTTACTTCTTTTTGAATCTTACATCCAAAAGTGCCTTCAAAACATAAAACAAAGAATATCAAGGCATTTTATATATAAAACATAGGCAAAATACTAGGTAAATGTGGGTAAAACTATCAAATAATATGGTTGTATCATTCATTCTCATTGCATCCATAACCATATTCATGTAAGGATTACTGTTGTCATTTATAACTTCATGCACGTTGCTAGCACTAGAAGTTGACCCAACCATGCTCTCATTATGAGCAAATAGATCTCCGAGTGTATACCAATACAGGTAATCCTCCATAAACCTATTATGTAGAAGATGCATCGTTACAACATCTAGATGTAGATATTTTTTATTTTTATACTTTCTACATTGACACCTAATACCGCCTCTACTAAAATTTCTCAAAATAGATGTTGCAAAATTAATCAAACCCTGAAGCCTATTACAATAATCTATCCTTCACAATTCTTGTGGTGAATCTCGATACATCCATAAACAATCATCCATGATTTCTATCAAACCTTTATAAAATAATGTTGACAATATGTATTAATTAACTATGTTAAGTAAATAAATTTGCAGAAACATTGGTTTAACTCGAGATTATCCAACAAACTAATTAAAACTTCTCTTAAATATTCATTATCAATTATCAACGTCCATATAAATTTATATACATAAATTTACAGAAATTACAACTCCGCAATAGCATTGATAAAAATTAAAACGGTCTCGTTAAACAAGCTATTATGTATTTCATCACAACACATCTAATTTGATAATTCGACATAAGTTTTAACAGTTTACAAACAAATACAATTTTACAAAATCTAAAACAAACCATAATAAGTACAAAATTATACATTCATACTAAAACTTTGTTTGAGAAAAAACAATAAAACATGTACATACACTAATAAAATACATATACTAAAAAAACATTAAATAATAATAAAATTGATATTTTAATGTTAAAATTCAAAGAAGATAGATTTACTTATAAAAAATAACAAAATCCATAATAAATTAGAGCATGGATGTTGTGACTACAAAAGTGAAAGAAGAATGACTTGTGTTGAGAAGAGGGGGATATTATAGGGGGGTGGGTGTTTGCAGTTGGAGGGTGGGGTAGTTTGTTTAGATGCAGGGGTGAGGGAAGAAGAAGGAGAAATAGGGAAGGGGAGGGGAGGGTCGGCAGCGTGGTGATATATTAACTTTTACCAATGGAATCACCGACATAATATTTTCTTCGATGATTCCATTGGCGATTCTGCTAGTGAAGGGGTCACTTTTGAATTCCTTGGTAATTCCGTTGATAAAATCGCCCGCAAAAACTTCCACATCATTGACCTGCTTTTTTTCCTTCAAAATTCTATATATTTTGTCTGTAATTCTGACGGTATATACTGACAGAATTATTCCGTCAATATATACTAATAGAATTACCGAGGGATTTACATCAGTCGGTAATTATCACAGCAAATTACAGATAGGAAAATTATGTCGGTAATTTTGTTGGTTTTAGTTGAATTTCATGTAGTGTTTCCAACAAGCTGAAAGCATAACATGCCATGTAAGGCCCACATAGCCACATTGTTAGTCATACACTCATGCTCTTGATCACTTACTACACTGCTCATTTCCTTCATTATCTATATACTTTCATACTTCATATACTTCTATCTTTCTTATTTTAATTTAGGTTGATGTTAGCCCATTATATTAATTAGTGTTTATTTTATTTCAAGTATATATACTACTTTTGTAAGACAATATTTCTTTTAGGTTGGAATGTATTATTGTTGCATATTGTGTGTGTATTATGAGAGGAATTCTCTTGATATGGTTCTTCATTGAACTACTCTAACTTATAAAAGAATTAACCAAGCTTCATGGCGTCTTCTACACTACTTGCTTGTGTCTTTTCATAGGAATTAAATGGGGGTTCAATTTGTATAGTCTTGGTGCCTTAATATAGGTTAATTACAAGCCTGCGAAAGGATTAATTTGACTTTGAATTTTTGGATCTTTATATCTATAGGGGTTCACATCAGTTGTTATTAAAGTAAGGCTGTAAAATCAAGTTATATCCCTTTATCTTTTAGTTTTTGCATTACTTCATTGTTATCATCATCTAGAACCTAATTGTGGCAAAAAAAAATTTAAAAATTATTAATTATTTGGTTGTTTACAATTCAAAAAAATGAAAGATGAAAGAAATCGTACAAAAGACAAAAGGGAAAAATTATGGTTTTTCCATAAAAAATAGGGTTTTCATCAAATCTTGAATTCGACAACTTAAATTTGAAAGTTCTTGATTCTTGGAATGTCTTAATGACTTATATTGATTTTAGGATTATTTAGATATATTTTTGTTGGGTTATTTTTTAAAATTACAAAATAATTTCATAACGGGAGTTTTTATGCCAATACTTTCTTTCTAATTAGTTTCAACTAAAGTCATATATATAATGTCTTTGCTTAATTTGAGTTATTGGAGTCTTATTTCATTACTTTTCTTATTGTTGTAATATTTTCTCGTGTCTTTGTGTCATTCACATTTTACATAAATTCATTTTGCTATTCATGATTTCATATTCATAGTTTCATATTGATTCTTTATTATTCTTTTATTTATTTTTGAGTCTATATATCATTTTGGATTGCATTACTAAGTTGTTAATTGTTTTTATTTGTTATGAATTAATTCATTAAAGAACTGAAATTTTTTAAATTGAGTGGTAAAAGGTAAAAAATAAGCTTATTATAGTAAAAAGCCAAATATTTATATGAAACACAAGAGGAGTGACATCGTGTAAACACTTGAGGGAGTGTGTGATGATATATTTTTCTTGCTATTAACATAATTTTTAGATCTCGATGATGTCAACCAAAATTAGATCATCACCACCAAAAGATAAGAATAATCTAGAATCTGGTTATTTGACTATGAAATAACAATTGGAGAGTATAAACTTGAGGTTTTGAGAGGTTATGAATGAGATGACTGGATTGTGAACTAAAGTAACTAGCCTTTGAGACAAGTTAGTCCATAAAGGTCTTAAGAGTAAAATGCTTACAAGACAAGCTATTTCACTTTTAGCTGAGTCTATAGCTGAAAATACAAATGAGAAGGTTAATGATTTTAATCATGATCATAGCTTGAACAGATAAGAAGGATGGTTTTCTTGATGGTTTAGACATAAATTTAAGGAGTATTAAGATGAAGATTCTAGCATTTCAGGGTAAAAACAATCTTAAAGCTTATTTGGAGTGGAAGAAGAAAGTAGAGTTGATTTTACATTGTCACCATTAATTTGAATAAAAGGTAAAAATTATTGTTATTAACTTTACTATTATTGTTATTAAGTTTACTGTTATTGTTATTACCCATTTTGAGACCACATATAAATATACAAAAAAAATACAAAATATAAAAAAATAAAAAAAAGTTTGAAAAATAAAAAACCAAAAAATTATGAAAAAAAAACTAGTTAAGGAGGATCAAAATATCCAAAGTTAAAAATTAATGGTTCAGTTTTGACTGATAAAGATCTTATTAACAAGAAAAATTCAATTTTGAAAGATAAATTTGAAATTAAGTGTTTGATGGCTCAATTGGGATTTTTTAGGGTTTAATTGAATTTATTGTGGGTTTAATTCCAAGGAAAATTGGTTTTTGAATTCAATTTAGGCTTTAATTGAAGAAATTAAAGTCTGTGGGTTGAATTGCAATTTTAAAAAGCTAATTTTGTCAAATTAAGGGTTTAATTGCATAAATATTGAACACAGAGATTAAATTGAAATTTTTAAAATCCCAAATTAAAAACCCTAATTTTTAGGGTTTAACCTAGATGTTGCGTCGTTCTGCCACTATTTATCTACTTCTTTAGCAGTTTTGGTTGATCGAACAAGCATCTTTAAACGAATGAATGTGGTGTCTCCGACCACCTAAAATTGATTTAGGTAGGAAACACAATGTAGAGAGACTTGTAGAGAATTGAAATGATATGAAAACAATCATGAGAAAGAGGTTTGTTCTTGGACATTATTATAGAGAATTATTTTAGAAATTACAAAGTTTGGCTCAAGGGTCGAAGAGTGTAGAGGAATACCATAAGAAGATGAAGATTTCCATAATTAGAGCTAATGTTATGGAGAATAAAAAGGTTACAATGCCAAGGCTCTTGAATGATTTTAATATAAAGATAACTAATGTAATTGAATTACAATATTATGTTGAGCTACAAGATATTGTTTTATGGCTACTAAGGTAGAAAAGTAGTTAATAAGAAAGGGCATGCACACTAAGAAAGTAATCTAGGTTCTTTTTTAGCTTATTGGCTAAATTATAAAAGAGAGGGGGTTGTCCCATTAAAGTTGAATACTGTTGCGATGTCGCGGTCACATAAATTAATTACCCTAACTTAAAACACACAAGATAGTATAGAGCAAGCAAGGGGTCGATCTCACGAGGAAGTTTCAAGTCAGATTTTTATGTTGTACGTTATGTAATTAGGGGGATTTGGTTTGTGATTATCTAAACTATAGCAGCAATTAGACTAGCAAACAAAATCAATTAAAACCGAAACTTATCAAGAAAACAAACCTTGGTCACAAGCATCCATCAACGAAAATTAGAACCGATCCTTGAAATGAAAATTGTAGTTTATGTTATGAAATTTTATCTTTTCTTAACATTGATTAATTAACGGATTCGCTGTATAACTAATCCTAACCAATAAACAATCAAAGTGTCTGCACTAATGATTCAATTTAATGGTAGCTTTAAGAACTATATAATTTCATCAAGATTAACATACAAGTTGTCCGCAGCTTGTGCCACTTTGTTCAAATGTTCTCCCTAAGTTCAATAATGTAGTTCCGCCACAATTATCAAGCTTAGTTGCTTCACAAGTTCATATATCACAACTCCGGTTTTGATATTAAACTTAGCAATAGATTGTTCACAACAATAACTTAGAGTCCGCTCTAGCAATCATCAACAACAATCATAGGAAATATGCATAAGAAAACAATCATACTCATTCATAACATAAACTGAAAATAAAAGGAAGAATAAATCTCACAGTTCTTGAAATCCGAAGGTTTTTGCGTCCTTGCAACCAAGAAAAGAGCTTAGCCTTGTATAACTATTGAACAACTACTCCTAAAGAATGAAGAGAGCATGATTTTTTGGGTTTGTAGAGGAGAGAATTTATGTTTATTCTTTGCTGGCTGCTGCCTCCTTCTACTTTCCCTCTTTTCTGTTGGCTACTAGCCCCTTCTCTCTTTCTTTTTATATGCTAAGAAACCCTAGTCTCTATTTTACAAAATAGTCCTCTCTTAAGTTGGCAGTTTATATTTAAGTACTTCAATAACTATTTTCCCTAAAAAGAAAAAATAGCCTTGCATGAAATCTTCAAGCTCTGACTTAGAGAAGCTAAATTGCTGATATAAAACTTGGATGTCGGTTTAGATGCTTCGGAATATAATTTGGACTCATTTTTTCACGAAACCTGTTTGCTGGCAGAATTTAGTTGTCATCTTTGAAAACTCTTATCTCCCTCATATAATATCTTTTTTGGCTGAAATTTGGAGCGTGGATAGGTATTTGAATTAGGAATCCAATAAAATTGAGTTTGCATCAATTGAACTTCTGTAGCTCTGGATATTAAATTTTGAATGGCCAAAGGTCAACACTAGCAGAATGCGAGATTTGATTTTGCAGGATGTGATTTCCATTATCTTTCTCTTTTTATTTTTCTTGCATTATATTTCCAGAAAGGTATGGATGTTAGCTTTTTATTTCCACTAGAATCACTTCATTTTGATCTCTAGAACTCACGATCTGCACAAAACATCAACTGAACATCAAATCTGCCAATTACCTTTAATTTACTCCTTTTTGCATCTTTCATCCAAAAGTGCCTTCAAAACATAAAACAAATAATATCAAGGCATTTTATATATAAAACATGGACAAAACATTAGGTAGATGTGGGTGAAACTATCGAATAATATGGTTACATCAAATACCATTGATAGAAAATTCAAAACACCTAAAACATTTAAGATGGATTCAGCCACTAAACAGAAAGGTAAAACCAAAACTCAAACTTATCTTAATCGTGATATTAAGTGTTTCAAGTGTTTGAGAAATAGACATATAGCTTCACAATATCCAAACAAATAGATTATAATTATGAAAGTATAGGGGGAGATTGAATTTAATAGTGACAAATTCGAAGAGGATGAGATGTACCACTTGAGAATTGTAGTGATGTTGAGTATATAATTGATGGAGAGACTTTGGTGATTAGAAGATCATTTAAAGCTCATATTAAGGATGGTGATGTGAGACAATAAAGGAAGAATATATTTCATAATAAATGTCATATAAGTAATAGGGTATGTAATATTACTATTGATAGCGAGAGTTGTATTAATATTGTTAGCGTTACACTTCTTTTAAATTTGAATCTGAACACAATAAAACATGAATGACTTTATAGACTTCAATGGTTGAATGAATATGAGGAAGTAAGAGTTACTAAAACGGGTATGTAGTATTATTATTGATAGTGAGAGTTGTACTAATATTACTAGCGCTACATTTCTTTTAAATTTGAATATGAACACTTTAAAACATGAATGACTTTATAGACTTTAATGGTTGAATGAATGTGAGGAAGTAAGAGTTACTTAAGAGGTTTTGTTTTGTTTTTCATTTGGGAAGTGTAAAGATGAGGTTTTATGTGATATGGTTCTTATATGCTACTCAATTATTGTTAGGGTGTCCTTGTTAACAGAACCATTAAAGGTGTCATGAGAAGCTTCAAAATTTTAGAAGTCATACATACTATTTAATACTCACTTGAGAATGGTTAGAGATATTTTATCTTATTCTTTGATGACCATACTAGATTTATGTATCTTTATCTCTTATTTAATAAGAGTGAAGCACTTGATGCTTTTAAGACCTCTAAGGCTAAGGTAGAGAAAAAAAAA
>Ga0325402_1002512_pt1 | contig 16156 bp, 8 predicted proteins | sample PopdelMetagenome_22_FD_207212 | JGI IMG/M metagenome (GOLD analysis project Ga0325402, IMG submission 207212) | Populus deltoides microbial communities from Bellville, Georgia, United States - Xylem-PdKOR-R3 | ecosystem: Host-associated > Plants > Phyllosphere > Stem > Wood/Secondary xylem... | reverse complement strand
ATTTTTATTTAATTTTATAAATATTAAAATAATTACTTCAAAGAAATTGAGTAATTGAAATTATAAAGTAAAAATTGTATTTATTCTATTAAAACTCTGTGTTCTTATTTATGCTTCTTTTTTTTTTTTTTTAATTTGACATAGACATGACTTCTCTGTTTTTTTTTTTATGAACATCATTTGTTTTTTAAATACAAACTTAAAACAATTAAAATAACAAAAAAAGAGACAAAACTCTCCTTTCCTTATTCATTCATTTTTTATTTTGGTGAGCAAAGGTTTTTTTTCTTCAGGAAATTAGTTCTCCCTAACAAAACTTATCATAATCCATAAAGTAATTTTCAATCAAGAAATAATTAATAATATTTCGACTTTTCTTATGCAACTAAATTATAAAAATAAATTTAAAAAAATTCAGGTGTTCATAGGCCTAGAAGAACATGCATTCTAATTTGATTATGTATTTTTTTTAAAATAATATAAGAAATGACACGCTGTTTTTTAGTTTATTTTTTCAGTTATTTTTACGGAAAAAATTCAGTCCAAGTTTTAAATCTCTAAAATCTAATTTTGAATTTGTTTTTACTTATTCTAGGAATCATCGAGAATTAATTCAATTTTTGGTTCATATACGTGGATTTGCCCATAGATTCCTTGTTTGTTTTTGCGTTGCAAAAGTGTTTTTGAAAAAATTTAAAATTTTTATATTTTTTTTCTTTGCTTTAAATTAATAATTTTTTAGTATTTTCAAATCATTTTGATGTGCTGATATCAAATATAATTTTTAAAAAATAAAAAAAATTATTTTAATATATTTTTAAATAAAAAACATTTTAAAAAATAATTATAGCCATACCCTAAAATGGCTCGAAAGCTACGTGAATTGACTCGAAAGCTACGTGAATTGATGCTTTAATAATTTGATGCTTCGTCTTTCTGTTAACCAATACGAGAAACAGGTTCCTGGTCCTGGGGAGCTAATTAGTCAACACTTCAATTGCCATAGCTCAAAGCTATGAAATGATGGATGTTTCATAGGTCATCTTCAACCTCTACGGGCAAAACATATATCGCTTTCTCATGGTAACTATTACACTAAGCCAAGCAATCCTCTCGATAGAATATTAGGGTTTTGTAAATTATTGGCTGATTAATATATACCAAGGTGGCCCACGAATTATATGTGCCTTTACAAATAATATTATGTCAAGATCTTGAGTAAAACAACATTGCCAAGACAAGACAAGACAAGACGCTTTTTCTAAAATAGCGGGAGAGTAATTTGTTTTTGAATTCTTAAGATTTTCATGCAACGATCGAAACTCCTTCTAAAATTGATGTTAATTAGGGTTTGTTGGAGCAAGGAAATACATGTAATGAAGAAAAAAATGACTAAAATCTTTGTGTACTATGAAATATGCATAGGAAAAGAATATTAATGATACATGAGATTGTTTGAGCTCAAGAATAAAAGAATATTCATGGAATTACCTCAAACCCCATAAATGCACTATAATTATAAAAACAAAAATAAAAAAAGATAAGTGATGTATTGCAGAGTCAAGACACAAAACACTATGGATTGAAATAATATGATCATGCTTTTGCTCTTCTAAAAAAAATCTAACAAAGCTTGCTTCGGGGATAATAACATTTTTTCCAAAGGGTTCATTGTACATTACAAAATTGATTGGAGGCAAATTAGTTTGCATATATTTTTTTAGCATAGTGAGGTGAATTTTTTTACCCTTAAAAGTAAAAGATATATATATATATATAGCTTTCACAAAGGGGATTTTTTGTCTTTTTATTTTTTATGAATAGTAAATTTATGAAATTACCCTTAAAAGTAAAAAATATAAATTATCATGCAGGGGAAATGTTGTATTTTTCATTTTGGCTTTTTAGTTATAATCAATTTGACAAATGAAAAATTAGGTCTTTTAATAAATACAAAAAAAGATATTTTAATTAAAAAAAAAGAGGGAGGCGTGTGGGAATCCCATATTTTTCTATTAGCGCGCGTGGTGGCGATGAAATTTTCTCATTGACCCCTCTATCTCTAGCCAGCACGTGTGATTTCATTACCTCTAGTTTAGCATTAATGGTCATTTCTTTTTCTTCTTCTTCTTTTTTCCTCCTCATGGAAAGAATAAGAGAAATTGATCAAATAGCTAAGCAACACAAATTTTTTCGCTTATTGGCCAAGTAACACAATTTGATACATGTCACAATTATTAATATTGAATTTGTAAGATTTTTTTAATGTATTGGTATTGTTGTACTCGAAGCTTTGATATGTCTTCAAAGTCTTTTTTTTCTTTCTTTTTTTTTTCTCTCTTGCCTCTCCTCATTATAATTACTCAATTGCTTTTAGATGAAGAGTGTGGTTCACTTCGAGAATTGTTCGTAACCCTTTTTAATGTTATTAGATTCATTTCTTCGAGAATTTTTTAATAGTACTGGTGATGTTATAATCAGAACTTCAGTACACTTCCGGGCTCTATTTTTTTCCTCCTCTCTCTCCCTTCAAGTTTAAGCAATTTTATTTTAACAATTTCTCTAGAAGTCATCATTCTCAATTATGACTTCTTATAAAATCACTATTCACAACCTCATATGTATCTAATTATGTTATTTTGCTAATTTTTTTAATATATTATTACACTAATTTTTTTAAACAAATCTAATTTAAAAAATAAAATAAAAATCAAGCAATAGTTAAGTCATTGAATTTTAATTAGGATCAACTCACAACATAAAACTCTATACGAGAGCATATACCATGAAAAACATGTTTAAATGTCTCTCAAAATTTAAAATTTAAATTTAAATTTATTATTCAACACTATATTATAAATCATACCGGTGGACTTCTAAGATTTTATTAAAAAGCATATCATAAAACTTTTCTTAAAATCTTACATAAACAATTTAAATCTTTGATTATATATATATATATATATATATATATATATATATATATATATATATATATATAATGTTTTGTCTAGTGTATACTCGACTATTTTAATATAAAAAAAAGTTTTCTTTCATTTCCATCCAACTTTTATAATATATAATGTAACTGAAAAGTTATTCCATTAGGGAAGGATTATTGTTTGTTTGTTGGTAGCCATTGGTGGAAATAAACATTTAAGACGCAATGTGAGGGGACGATAAAGCCAACATATATACAGTAACATGATGGATTGGTTTTACTGAACAAAAGTAGAATGGATTAGTAGGATCCACATCAGCATCCAAAAGCCATGGCTGCTAAGTGCCCTAAAATAATATACAAGAATAATTATATTTATAGTGATGTAATCCAAAACATATGAATAATTCTTTTTTTTTTTTATCTTTTAAATAAGTTAAATTTGTTATGATTAAATTTTACACATTAGGTATTATATTGATGTGATCACTCTAATAGCTTCTTTTTTTTTTTTTTATAGAGTTTGGTGTTAATTTATATGCCTTGTAGCTTATCAGTTGATTATATATGACATTACCTTTGTTTATGTAAATATATTTAATTTATTAATAAACAATTATTTATCTTTAACATTCATCAAATATTTGATTAATAAATCTATAGTAAAGATAAAGTTATTGGGACAAAAATGTTCTGCAAATAAAATTACAAAGTTGTTATAATTATGAGATTTCTATTGCATCAATGCATTGTTCCTAAAATATTCATAGTTAATGCTCTATTATGACTAGATATTAATTAGAGTTATTAAGACTCATACATATTATGTTCTTTTCTTTGTGAAATTAATGAAATAGTTGTTCTCATAAGTTAAGATATGAGAGATACCTAGAACTAATATGTAGGTGCTTGTCAGATGACATGTTCATTAAATTGACTTGCATGATAATTTTATATGAAGAGAGCACTTGTGTCTATGATAGAGTTTATGTGACGGTTGTGTAAGTGATCCTTAGACTTGAGATCACTAAGTTATCTTATATAAGGAATGTTATGTATTGATCTTGCTACACTTTGTCCTAATAAAGGGTAACAAATGAGTAGATATTGAGTGTAACATGAACTATATGAAGGTATTTAAGTAATTAAGAGAAGATTCATCACTCTTAGTGAATTAGAAAAAATATTTCATCTATTCTTAAATAGTATTGATTGCAAATCCTTGCGCAAGGTGGAGTGAGATTTGCAAATAGTTTCAAATCTTATTCAAAGAATTAATGACTATGGTGTTAAAAACAAATATGATTTGATATGATAGACACATTTCATGCTTTAATGTCTAAATCATAACACTGTTGATGAAGATATAATAATTACACTAAGAAACTAGTCACTGAAATGTTAAGTCAAACCACTCATAAAGAAAAGCACATATGATTTTTAGGTAATCTTTGTATAAATCCTAAGCATCCTTATATTTATCTAACGGGATCCTTGAGACTTCCAAAAAAATTTTAAATTTATTATTTTCGTTGTGTTTATGTGTTTTGTGAAACCTAACATTTGGAGCTCCATTGATAACAATAAGTATACATATGGTTTAACCTTATGTAAACTCCAAATCTATACATCCATTATTAATTGAGTTCCAAAATTAATTTAGTTTCAAATCTATCCTTATAGCCTTTGAGCTTTGACATTCTTTGTTTTTGACTAATAGCATAGACTTTTTTTCTTGAATCCTTTATATTTTATTTTTAAATTTTAATTACAAATTATTAAAATAAAATAACTTAGAATATATTTAGGATATCATTACATTAGATACTATTCAATTTTGAATTTATTTTTAAATAAAATTATAATTTTTTTAATATTAACAAACACCTTTTTTATATTGTCCTTCGTGATTATTATTATTTTTCAAAAGTTTAATCAAAATATATGATTCAATTTGATATTTCTTTTCAGATAAAATTCTAGCATTTGTTTTTTTTTTTTTTAATAAAAGGAAAGAAGGTTGGCCAGCTACGAAGTATTGGGCTATTGGCTAAACAATACAAAGTTTTATTCATTGAATCTTTATCCTTTGAGGTATTTGTTTCACTGAATAATACCATTTAAGATAAGCAAAAGTAAACTCTCTTACGATGGAAACTAAAGAAAAGGAGTTAATATACTTTAGATCAAGCTTATCTAAAATGTTGGATGATTTGTCTTTTAATATAAGGATTAATGAATCATGATTAAAAAAAAAAATTAATACAAAAGGCAGATTGGTTGTCTACATCTTCTCACCATTTAATATTTAGGACCTCAAAATATATTTATAGAAAGGGAAGAAATTTTAATTAGCTGAGAACTTCTAAACCCTCATGTAAATGTAGGATCAAATGTTTAACCCGACAAGTAATAGAAAATAAAAAAAATGAATAATTGATATAAATAATAGAGAATATGTTATGAAGTGAAGAGAATGGTCTCCATGATTAAATATAAAAGTATTGATAGGTTTCTACTTGAATTATAATTTTAGTTTAAAATTCATAATGACAACAAAATTGGTAATTGGTTTTAATGGATAAAAATATAAGAAAAATGAAAAACTAATCCCAAATAATTAGTGAGATAATAAAGAATAAAGAATAGGAAATTATAGTAGAACAACAAGGCAAGAGTGAAGGTGTAAGCACCAGTGAAAAATCAGCAACGTTATTGTTAAACGATAATAAGCTGATAAAGAAATAAAGTGAGAAAACATATAAAATAAGTATATGTGAAGTAAGAAAATGATCTCAAGGGTTTAGAGGAATAATTGATATGATTTACGTATGGATTGAATAAGAAAATCCTGATTTTTGATAAAAACAAATCACAAACTAATCAATTTTACACTATCGAGCATAACTTTCAATTCGACTGTCAGATATAACTGAAAGTTTTGCATAGAGTATCTTGAAATGCTGATCTACCTTAGGTTATAGTTTTAGTTAAATCACAATTCAGAAAGGCTTTGAAACTTAGGTCGACAGATGGGTAGTTTGTTAGAAAAATACATAAAGACATAAATAAGTGATATAATTATAAACTAGAATAAAATTAGCCTATAAAAGGCTGTTTCTAGCCGGTCATAATTTTAAATGAGAAAAGATGAAAGTTTTTTTTTCTACCTTAATTTTGATAGAAATTCATAAACATTGGTGAGATTAAATGATATTATAGTGAAATTGTGGATGAAACACTATTTATATAAGGTTTTGAGTGAAATCAAGGAGGAATCTAAGAAGAAAAAAAAGAGTTATAAAGCTCGAAAGGAAGAAACTAGAAAGTTAAAGAGAAAAAGAAGGAAGTGAAAAAACCTTATTTTTTCTTGATCCTTTCCCTTGATTCTTTGTTATTAGAAGGTAATAGACCTTGTTCTATGGTTGATTTAAGTTTTTATTGAGTTTTGAAGTATATTGTACTGTGATTCCATTATGGAAAGTTAGGGTTTGAAAGATGAGTTATTTTAAATGATAATTCTGATTTAATTAAGTGTTAAAAAAACAATGGGTATTGTGGAATTAATCTAAAATTTAAAGAAAAATACATGTTTCTCTTTAAAGGAAATTTTGGCCAATGGTTGAATAAGAGGGATTAGGATTGTTTAGTCTAAATTGATATGGAAATTGTGATTGATTATGTTATATGATATGTTTAATGATTGGGTATAAAGCTAATTGAATGAAAATTTGAAGAAAAACCTATGTTTCACTAGGTGTGAAGTTTCAACCTAGACTAATAAAATGAAAATAAACTTTGTTGATTTAATTTTTGTGATAATTGGATTCATTTGTGTTAGGTAAAGTATAAAAATGAATTGGTAAAGTGAAGTTAATAAGAATTTTATTATGGGCGTGTTGTGGTGAAAAAATACCCCCAATTAAAATTGATGAATATTTAGAATAACTTTGAGAATTTTTTGGTCACCTCCTGATATTTAAATACTAGTCTCACTTGGAGGTTCAATATTTATACTATAATATTAACCATTAATCTTCATGAATTAAAATTTTATTGATTATTGGAATTTAGTCAAATTCTGATGGATTCAATAAACCGATTATTAAATCCAAAATGTATGCAAAAAATAAAATAAAACATACCATGTATTTTATTTTTTAAGAAAAATATATAATTTTTTGTATTTTTGAGAGGCTTGACCGTATGTAACACGCAAAAAAACATTGTATTTTGTAGACTTCTTGAAATAAAAACTACAAAAAAAAATCTAAAGGGATTTTGCAATACACATCCTTAAACAAAATATTCAATTAAAATCAATCCAAATAAAGACTGATCTGATTTTTTTTACCCAACTGGGTTAACCTAGAAATAGTTGACTTGATTGGGTTGACCTAATTGGGTTGACTTAGAAACAAACCAAAAAAGCATAACCAAAACCAAAACCAAAACAAATCAAACTTCACAAAACTTAAAAATATTTCAGTCAAAATGGATCAAACACATGAAAGACAAAAAGAAATGAAGAACATTCATCGGCACCTCTATAAACACAAGTTTGAATCCAGACTAGATCTCAAACAATGAGGGGCATGATTTTGTTCATAATCATGCATAGAGCAAGAATCAGGGATTTGTTTGCTTTAATTATCATCAAATTAACACGATTTTACCAAAATAAATTTCGGTTCAAAACCAAAACTCTCAGATTAAAACCCACTAAAACATGTTATTGATGCATAAAACTTCTAGATTATTTACTAACAATGACAGACGAACTTGCGTAAATTGAAATTTAATTAAAATGAGCTCTAAAAGAAGTACATAAGGAAAGATTCATCGGATGAATCTATAGAAACCAAAACCTAGTAAACCGTGAAAACCAAAACAAACCCAGAATGACCATTTTGAGCCTTTAAAGCATGCTTTTCTTATTCCCAAGGACCACATTATCAATGATGTGGACCAAAAAATAAACAAAACTAAAAAAAAATGCATTGATTTTCAATACTAAAAACTGCCAACTCAAACAAAAGGCATGCTTGAACAATCTGAGCTTCAAAATTCATCCTTTTCATTCCAAAAGACTAAACCATGAATCCAAAACATGGAACCATCCCTTCATTCATAGAAAATACCCACTTTTAAGACAAAAACACTCTTTGCTGCCACTTTTGACACTCATCAAATTAAAACAACATGCAATGTAATGTGTAATGGTAATCATTAACATGTCAAAACATTCAAAACTTTGCATTGAACACTAGAAATCAATCTCGTAGGCCTTAAGTACTCCATTTTTAAGGTTTGAATATATATACCTTCTAAGCTTAAAAATATTCAAATTTGAATCGACTTTTGATATTGCCTTCCTTTTCCTTTATCTTTAGACTTAACAAAACAAAGTTGAAGCTTCAAAGTTCTCCTAGATTGAATTTCTTGCACTTTAGCCAAAATTTCTTTCTTCTTCTCTATTTTTCTTACTTTTTGCCCCCTTTTATTTTGCCTCTCTGCTCTTGGTTACCTTTTATTTTATAGGCAGATTCATAGCTTCTAAATAGGTTTGTTAGGGTTTTAATAAACTAAAACTAAGCTAGTTTTGCCATAGAATCAATGGTTTTGTGTTTAGGTGGTTTTGTAAGAAACTTAGAGCTAATGTGAGGTGTTTTTAGCTTTTAGATCTAGAGATAAGGGTTTTAAATCCTTGATTAGAACTCTCTGGGGGGTTTTAAAGTGGGAACACACGAAAAAGTTAGGTGGTTTTATGCAAATAGGTGTTTCGATCAAGGCTGATTGGGTTGGTAACTTTTATGACTTTGCTATAGCAACTCTAACGTCAACATTGTCTGAGACCACCTGACTTGGTTGAGGGGGTGAATACCTTTCGATCGAATCTATTCTTGTTTAATTTGGAGGTCTGTAGCCACATTCAATCGTTTAAAAGTGGCAACTCAAACAGCATGACAACTGAAACTGTAATGATAGCTGACTAGGGATAAGAAGTTATAGAGATCAATAAAGAATATAAGATATAAACATTTGATTTTAAAGACATGGAGTTCTAGAGGGGGTGTTTCTCAGTTGAATGGTGGTGGTTGTAGTCTCTGAAGTGATCGAAAACGTCACATTCATTTGCTTGAAAGTGCCCACTCGATCAGCCAAAAACTCAAGAAAAAGATGCATAATATCCTGAATGATGCTGTTTTGGCTAAACCTTATAGATTAGGGTTTTTTGATTTGAGATTTTATAATTTTTAATTTCTAATTTGATCCCTATTCTTTCAATTTTGTTTAATTTTACCCTTAATTTCTCCCTAAACTCCTAATTTCATGCAATTGCATCCTTGCCAGATTCAATTGCCAGCCTTAAATTGGAGCGTCTTTTAAAAGTTTGTCCTTCATCTCTATTTTTTCAAGTGGACCCTAGATGACCATTAAATTTTCAATTTTCTTCGATTTGATCCCTAATTTCACCGATTTCAGTCCCCGAAGTTGAGCCCGTTTTGCAAGTTGGTTCTTGTTTCATAAATTATTCACTTAAGTTCCTAATTTCTTACTAGACTTTGAATTTTATGCAATTAAGCCTTTTATTTGACCAATTAAACTTTTCAAAGTCCAATTTGAGTCCCCAAACTTTGATTTGTTTCAATTAACATCCAAATTGACTCTAAAAGATGATTTCCCTTGCGATTAAGTCCTTAATAAATTTAATTAAACTTGTCAAAATTTCAATTGAGTCCTTAAACACCCAAATAAAGTATTTTTACTAATAGGCCTCTTTGTTAATCAAAATTTAGGTTGTTAATTTTGCCAAATCTCGAACATTGTGGTTTGTCAACTTTTACTTGGTATTTTGGTCTTTCACCAACAAACTTGGGCAGTCTTTTTTAGGCTTTCTTCATATGTATTCCATTGTAGATATTTTTTATTTTTTTCTCTAATTTTTGGATTTTTTAAAAAAAGGTAGCAACATATGGTTTGATCAAAATTAAGAATATAAGAAAACAAAATTATTGTCTTGATTTGATATGATATTTATGTTAAATAGGGAGTTTCATATGTGTTTGCATGGTTAAACTACTAATACGTTTGAATGGAAACTCATGGAAACCATTTTTGAAGTTTTGGTCACATTGAAAAGAAAAGGGGTGGACTTATTGAATCATATTTTTTTAGTGTGAAAATATGTGTTGATATGTGTTTGGATGTAATTGAAATAACTTATCAAAGTGAGAAACAAAAGACAACATATGGTTAACTAAAGAAGGACTTTTGGCTGAAATTCCCTACATATATGGAAGGATCCAATTTTTTTATTAAATCCTTTTGGAATTGTTGTTAATTGAGGATTTAAATATATGAACCTTTAAGAATAAATATGGCCATAAAAGTTTGAATGTATAGGAAAATTTAATATTTTCTTGTTAATGCCTTGAAATATGAATTTATTTGGAAAATTAAAATTAAGTATAAGATGGTTGACATGGTTATAATGATGGTATCCTTATTGGTACAAAGGTAAATACTAGATCAAGACAGCATCATAGAGCAACAATACAAGTATAGGCTCATAGTAGGTGCCTTGTACCTTCTCTGCTTTTAGGATATCTCAAGTAGATATAAGTAAAAATCTTTAAATGCATATACTTATACATGTATATTTCAAGAATGATTTAATACACTAGTTATTTGAAAGTAGCTAGTGAGTTCTGTTAAACTAATGATTGCGATATTTAATAACCTAGTTGTTTGGAAGGAGCTAGTGGCGTTAATGAGACTGATGACAATGATATTTAATAGACTAGCTGTCCGAAATGAGTTAATGGTGTTAGTGAGACTAATGACCAGGATAATTAGATTGACTAGTTTACCTGAGGGGAACAAAGAGCGTTAATGTGACTGACTGCCGGGATGATTGATTGACTAGATGCTCTAAAAGGAGTTAATGGTGAGATTGACTTTCTTGGATTATAGTTTAACTAGTTGTTATAATTAAAGCTAGAAGTGCCATTGAATTGACTTGTCGATTTCTTTATGAAAAAGTTTGGATAATCAAAGTGTTAATTGATAAGGGAGGGGATATGTTTTTGAGATATCAAGAATTTATACAAGGTTTGATTAGTTGCTTGTGAGTTTGTTGGTAGATGATACTAGTGTGATTGATATTAGAATTACAATATTGCTCAAAAGAATAAAAGTTAAAGAATAGGTTGACGAGGGAAAACAATGGCGAAAAGAACTTGAATGTTTTAAGAAAATACATATCTAGTTTTGAAAAAAGCCAAAAGAAGGAATTAGAGTTGTGTAAGAATGGAATATCAAGGGATTAGTACAATAAATGAATAGAGAAATCCAGAGGAAAAGGGTATCCAAAAGAAGTTGGATAGTAGAAACAAGGACCAAATTAGTAAATACAACCTCGAAGTACTAGAGGTTAATTAAATAAAGGAATTGTAAATATGCATGACATGAGTTAAGAAATGGGTTTGACAGCTCATTAGAGGTTGGACAAATGACAATTGATAATCTAATTGTATTAGAATATTAGTTGATTTAGCAACAAAGTTAAGTGTGATTTAAGGTTATTCCTACAGTATGTTTAAGTGCAAAAGAAATGTCATTTGATTAAGCATCAAATGAATTTCAAGTTTATCTATAAGGCAATATTAAGGCATGATTCAAAAGCTATTTCTATAGTGTAATGTATAAGGTTTAAAGATGGCTTTGGAACCATATTGAGGTTGTGTCTAAAGGGTTGTTTGACTGCTTAATGAAAGAAATGAGGATCATTTTAAGGGCTTTTGGGCAATAAAATTGCATTAATTTACGAAATTGTTGAGTTAGTTTTAGGGTACTATTTTGACAAATGAGATATGGATCTAACATTAAAAAAGGGATGTAAATCATGTGATAGATATTTCATGGTTAGTGGGTATAGCCAACTACTTGAGACTCTAATTAAAATTTCTAGTAACTGTAAGATCACACACACGATGGTACTTGTTCTTTGAGGAACTATATGATGTATGTCTGAAGGACAGACTTACTGTAATCTTAACATGATGATGAAAGATAATGTCACAAAAGAATAAAATATGTAATGAACCTTTAAGAGGGGATCCAGAAAGCATGCCTTCGAATGACCATGAGTATGAGGCGTGATTTTAGAGAAGTTACACTTTTTAATTGTCTTGAATAGAAAAACATACAATATGCATGTTGAATTGATATTTATGTACAATTTCTTAATGATAGTATTAAGATAAGGAAATAAAGGATTATGTTGCTACCCAATTTTTTACCCATCTTTTTGATAAAATTTTTGAAATGTTAAAAAATAGCAAAAAAAAAAAACATTGAAAATCCAAAAAATAAGTTTTTTAATATATTTGCATCGTTTTTAGCATTTTTAGCATCGTCTTAAAAGAATTTAAATTTTCAAAGGTTTTTGGAACGCGTTTGACTTTTCACATGTCTTTTTTAAAATCATTGATTTTCCTCATTGATTCGACGTTGATATTGCTCGTTTTCAAAAAATACAAAAAAAATTAAGAAAAATTAAATTTACAAAAAAAGAAAGTTGAGGGACCAATTTTGAGGCCCAAGCAACATTTTGCCTATAAATATTGGTCTTCAACACACACATAAGTGGAGAGGGCAATTTTGCAAAAAGGGCGAAACCACAAAAAACCCTAAAAACTTAACTCTTTCTCCCCACTCACCCAAGCTGCCGCACAAAGCCACCCCCTGCAAAAAAAAAAACCCTTCTTCTTCTACTGAGCCGCTGCCCCCCGGACTCCTTTCTCCCCTTCACAGCTCCTCTCCCAACTACTCTCCTCACTCCCTTCTCCCCCTCACGGCTCCTCCCCCCGGCTTGAATATTTCTCCTCTCACTGCCGAACACAGGACATCGCCTCAACACAGCCAAGACAACCGCTTCACCACCATCTCCCACGCCGGGCAAGCCCCTCCACCAGCCGCTCGCTTCAGACCGACCGTCATCGTCCCCCATAGCAGCTCGGGATCTGTCCTTTCCTCCTATTCAATCGCAGTAATCGTCTCGCAGCTTCTCCATCCGAAGCTTCCCCCTCAGCAGCCTCTTCTTTGGCGGTTCCCTCAATAGCAATGACCAAAACAACAACTCCGCCAACCACTTAAAGCGAAGAAAAAGACGACAAAACCCAGAAAAAAGCCGATCTGCAGTGAAGCAGATCTAAAAGAGAAGAAAGAGGCAGACCCGAAAACAGTGAAAGAAGATTAAAACAGCTTGTTGTTGCGTTTTGTTCTTTTTGCAGGTGACAGTGGCTGTCAACGCCGGTGTAAGAAGGGAAAGGGAGAAGAAGCTGAGCAGACCCACTCGTTTTCCGGCTTTTCTAGTGGCGGCATGTGAACCCACGCAACGCCAGTGGCGATGGCGCGTGGGACAGACACGCCGCCACTGTTCATGTGGTTCTAGAAGGACTTCCCTGCAATTCTTGGAGTTTTAGGGGCTGTTTTGTAATTTTTAAATTGTTTAATGTAATTTTTGTTTAGTTTTGAATTTTTATAATTTGTAATGTGGATGTAAAAAAGAAAAGAAAAGGAAAAAGAGAGAAAAGGAAAAAGATATAGTGAAAGTAAATGTGTGGTTTGTATTTTTTATGAATTTATTTATGGATTTTTTTTTAATGATAAAATTGCAAAGGTAAAAAAAAATTTAATATTTTGATTTGCTCACGGTCAAGAATTATTAACTTATACGTAAGTTGTATTTCTGATATCTGATGAAAAGATAAAATTTTTAAAACTTCTTTAACACGTCAAGATCATGAAGTAGCTTATTTCAGGTAGGGTGCGTTAGGGGTGCTAATACCTTCCTTAACCACAACCAGTCCCTTACCTGCGAATCTTTGACAAGACCAGTACATCCGGATTTTCTAGTAGCCCTCAACTAAATACTAGGTGGCGACTCCCAACCAATCAAGCAAACGCATACCGAAAAATCGCCAAGCAGACGCCGCGCAGGTGACATGCGACAAAGTACATAACTTGTACTAAAGATAAAAGGAGTAATGACTTGGTATAGACTATGGAGGAGGGGTTGTTTGCTACTATATGGTTAAAGTGATTAAAACAAATCTATAAAGTATTGTTTTGTATCTTACATAAAGTATGGTAAGGAAAATTACCCAACATTTGTTGTTAAGGGGTAATTAGAGTGGAACTTGATGTATGAAAAAAATAATTATATAATTGTATATAAGTGTTGAACTTAGAATGATGAAGTAAATAAATATGTGTATTTGATATCAAGTGATTTATGACATTGCATACTTATATTTTGTGTGTGTGTGTATTTGATTTCAGGTGTTTCTCAAATTTGAGTAGTAGTAGATTTCTTATAGTTCTTTTTAGATAAGAAACGATAATGTAATTAGAGACTTATTAGATTTCTTTTGTTACATAATAAGATGTCGACCCTTTTATAATGTTAACGAAATAAGTATTAAAGTTGCAAGTGACTTAGTTCTTGCTTTTATTTATTATGTTGTATTTTAGCATTCAACTTATGTATATTAAATTAACTATGAATACAAATAAATTACAATGGTTTTTATATACATAATTATTAATGTTGTTATTGCAAAGTTAACGATGTGCATGATGTATGAATTATAATGGATACTTTGATGGGGTAGAGAATGTATACTTTTGACTTGTGTGGAGAATGGAAAAGCTCCGAGATGATTGGACAATATGAGTTTTTGATGTTGATATGTATATAGGTGTTGGTAACTTGAGAATATCCATATTTTAAGAAAGACTCTGCCAAACTCTCGACATAATCATTATTCATATATTAAGTATGAAAACTATGAAACTAGTAAGTTTGATGGATTGTGAAACTAATCTGGAATGTATATGCATAAAAGAAAATTACATTGTTTTCCTAAGTTTAAGGCTTGAAGCTTCTTTTTGACATTATAACTTTTAGGTTGTTATAGAAATCCTCCTATCTTCCCAATTGATTAGGGCATCATAATGAGACAAAGTGAGAAAGGTATATTAAGAAAGGTATATTTATCTACAAAGTTGTTATTCCGATCAATTATATTTTCCTTTGAATCCAAATTTGGATAGAAGAAGGACTTGAACCAACCTTTACTTATTTTTGTATTTTCTCTCTAAGAATTTAAGAAATTTGTAAAATAAAAGAAAATTTTCAAAGATTAATTATTATTGTTATTGTTATTATTTTAAGAATGAAAATAAGTTTCCTTCTAAATGAACTAAAGGAAGTAAACCTTTGGAAATGTGTAGTTTACGTCTTTATCATAAATTTATGAAGGAGTGATACTTTCTAGATACAAATATGTTGCCTCCAATAGAATCAATAGTCAACTAGAAAAATTAAACATTAAAGTATTTTGTGCTTGTCCAAATTTAGAACAAGATAAAAAAGACTTGAAATTGATGTTTGAACTTGAATATTATAGAATGTTATCCATGCATTTGCTACAATAAAAATAGTTTTGTCACCTCAAAAGGGTAAACTTTTATACAAAAAACTAAATATATGAGACCGGTACATAACCCAACATATAGAAAATTTAAAACATTATGAAGCACAATTTCTAACACACAACCTAACATTAAAATGATAAAAGAAGGAAAAAAGATTAGATTGTTGAAGAGCAGAACAGAAAAAAAAATCTAAAAAAAAACTATTCCAATAAATAGTATTTTGTGAGTATGACTTTAGTGATTATCCTTTGGTATTTTGTTAATGATCTCTTTAAAACTTGAGTAGTCAAGTTGATTAGTACTTAAAAGTGCATTTTTATCAAGGTTCTATATCATTATTTTGCACTTAAAGTATCAATAACTCCTTAACTAAAGCATGTTTTATACTAACATATCTAATAATATAAGATACCTTTAATTTATGGTAAATGTTCATCTTAAATGCAGGCCTATCACATAAATGAAAGAATTGATTGATGAGTTGAAGTACTGAAATTGAAAGGACAAAGAGATGGCCAAACTTAGAAAAGAGATGTTGGTGCAGTCCAAACTGGAACATTGTTCGGTAATCGTGTCATATCTAGAGCTGTAGATCTCGGATTTAGGTCTATTTTATATGGATGGAAAGATAAGACATAGGCCTACAACTTTCATGTGGAGCCCAAGATTTACAAAGGCTGTTTTCAAGTCCAAATTGCAGCAACACCG
>Ga0325402_1002510_pt1 | contig 16162 bp, 7 predicted proteins | sample PopdelMetagenome_22_FD_207212 | JGI IMG/M metagenome (GOLD analysis project Ga0325402, IMG submission 207212) | Populus deltoides microbial communities from Bellville, Georgia, United States - Xylem-PdKOR-R3 | ecosystem: Host-associated > Plants > Phyllosphere > Stem > Wood/Secondary xylem... | reverse complement strand
TTGGCTTTTCTATCAAATTGCCAAGATCTTCCCAACAATAAATGAGTAGCGTGCATAGACACAACATCACACAACATTTCCTTCTTATATTTTCAATAAAAAAAGAAACCAAAACCTACTAGTAACTGTTACTTCTCCATAATCATTCAATCATTGAAGTCTACAAGGCTTTTCATTTTTAATAATGTTCAAATTTAATCTTCTAACAAGTGTAGTACTAGTGACATTAACATAACTTTCACTATCAATAATCATATTACATATCTTATTGTTTATGTGACATCTAGTACTAAATATGTTATCTCTTTGTTGTTCTACACCATCTTTCTTAATCTAAACATTAAGTGCTCTCCTGATCACCAAAACCTCTTACTTAATTAGATACTCAATATCATTACAATCTTTAAGTGGTGGTATCTAATCCTTCTCGGATATGTCATTTATAGACTCAATCTCCTCATGCTCCCTCCTAACCATAATCCTTTTGTTTGGATATTATGAAGCTACATGTCTACTCCCCAAACACTTGAAACACTTAATATTGTGGTTATGATTAGATGAGATCTTAATTTTATCTTTTGTTTGAGTGGTCAAATCTTTCCTTCAAATCTTATATGATTTGGCTTTATTGCCCATAATATTTAACTTTAAAGTGACAACCTCTCTCTTTTATAATTCAGCCTCCAAGCTTAAAAGGAACCTAAATTACTTCATTGACGTGTATTGTCTTATATCTTCGACTACCTCTCTATCTTGATAGCCATATGAACCATATCTTCAAGCTCAATATAATACTATAATGATTGAAAACTATCTATACGAAATTATGAATATGAAATCGCAAGTATTAATATGAATTCATGCAAAATATGAATGATATAAAGACTCGAAAAAAATACTATGAAAATTAAAAAAACTAATTAAATAAGATTTAAATGACTAAAATATTCCAAATTAAGATTTATCTTAAAGAAACCTCAAGAATTAAGATTTTTCCAGAGTTAAAGTAAGTGGCCGAACTCTATATTTCTTTGAATTAAAATTTACAGCGAACCTTTTTTTTTTCTTTCGATTTTATTTGTTTTTTTTATATAAAACTTTATTTAATCAAGAATACAAATAATTTTTTTAACTTGATGTCGCAACTAGTTTTTAGAGAAAATAAAAAACTCAACAACAATGAAGTATACGAAAACTTGAAGGAAAAAAGAATATAAATTGATTTGGAGGTCTTCTTTAATACTAACTAATATGAACCTCATGGATTTAAAAATCCAAAAACCCACAGAAATTGACTCTTTCCGATAAAGCTAAGATCAAGTTTGAAATTAAGCTTGATATAACAATATCCTGTATTGAGGGATCAAAACTATAAGTAACTAAACCCCCACCCAACACTTATAAAGAGATATGAACAAAAAGTATAAAAATCGCCATGAAACTTGATTAATTCTTCGATAAGTTAGAGTGGTTCAATGAAAAACAAAAAAGAATGAGCGAAACCTTTCATACACAATACTAATTGCTGAAATTAAAGTCTATAAAAAAAAACTAAATACAAGCAAATTAACCCTATTTATAATAGGTAAAAACATCTTAAACAATGCTAGAAAAATAATAAAAAAGTTCTAAATAAAATAGGAGAAAGAATAATAAATTAACTAGGAAACTAATACAATTCCCTCACAGCTTGTTGACCTTATTACAAGGCCTTTTGAATGTCTTATTACCTTAAAACTTTAATCCAATATAGAACAAGACCTCTGAAAAATTATGGTAAACTTTAAGTCCAAACTACTAGTCGGATAAAAATAATACTTGTTAGAGTAAAATTATGCATTAGAAAAAAAAACCTCTAACTACTGAAATTAATTAGCCCATGAAGTAAATGGATCATGCTCTTTTTGTGTATGAATTATATTGACTAAATTCTGATCTTCACTTGTTGATGTCTCCTCTTTGAAATCCACCTTGATCCAAATATTCTAAATAAGTCTACTGAATGCATTTTTGAGTTTTTTTGCCTTTCTATTGTAATTTGCCCATTTAAAACTCGTAATAGATTTTTTAGTGTAGTTTTGATTATATCAAGCAACCTCTGTAACACCACAATCCAACAATACATACTGTGAAAGGCCATTATATGTTTAAGTGTGTGTTTGATATTGTGGTGCATATTGCTTTTTAAAAGTGTTTTTCACTTGAAATTGTATCAAAATATTTTTTTTTGACATAAACTTATCAAAATTATTGAAACACACTAAAAATACATTAATTTAAAGTTTTTTCAAGCCAAGCACAGTATTTAAACGCATACCAATAATTGAAACCTTTTTGGTTTGAATTTCTAGACTTGTGTCTTTGTAGGATCAGTAAGCTAGTAGATAATTACTTTAATGGTTTTTGGTGTTTTAGTATTGATTTTGGACCGAGTCTTTGTTTTTGGAGAGATTTTATGTTGATTATGGAATGAAATTGAAGCTGAGAAATAAAATATGATGAATTGTTTGATGATTTTTATAGGGTGTGTTTAAAATTGTGGTAGCGGTTGCGGTTTAAAGTACTTTTCGCTTAAAAATACATTAAAATAATTTTTTTATTTTTTAAAAATTATTTTTGATATTAATACATCAAAACAATATAAATATAAAAAAAAATTAATTTTAAATAATATATATTTTTTAAATTTAAGCCAAACAGGTCATAAACACTATCACATTATGTAAAGAGAGAACATAAATTTTATTTTTAATTAGAAAATTAAATGTAAGAAAAAAAGGCAGGATTGTGAAGGGAAAGATGCGTAAACGGTGGTGGGAGTAGGAAGATACAAGACTCACGAAAGACATTTCGTGGCATTAAATTAATTATAATGATAAATTTGTAATATTTCAGGTTTTTTTTGGTTAATAGTTCCTTTCAAAAAAAAAAAAAAAAATAATAATAAGCGAATATAGAAGGCGTTCTTGGTCCGAGTGGCTGTAACCTAGGTTCCTTGCTACCAGTGCGAAAAAGCAACAGAGAGATATAAAATATCTTCTTCTCATCACAAATGGTAGATATGGAAACGCCACCTTCAATTGCAAACGACGCTGCTGATAACACCATCTCCCCTCGCAATCTCGATGAAAATCCGGAGGATGCGTCCTCCATAAATCCTGGGTACTACTTTCTTGTAATTTCTATTAGTTCCACTTGGATTTCTAGAAAAGAAAAAAGGGGAAATTTATGTTTGGTCATGAATTATTTGTTTTTCTTCGATTTGCTAAGAAAACAAACCAAATTATTGGATTGAACTCTTAAATTAAATATCAAACTGCTAAGGCACAGGCCTTCATGTCCCTATTGTTGGATTGTACTCTAGGCATTGAGCTTTTGAACCTTTTTGTTTTTTTGGAACGTAGAGAAAAAGAATCCAAGGCTGAGATTGCTGGAGAAGAAGACGAAGAAGAAGTGAGAGGCATTCTACAAGTTATTGCATCTACTGGCAAATTTTGGTACTGCACTTTTGATGTTTCCTTTATTTTGATTTCAATACATAGATTTGGTGCTTTTTATTTTTTCACATGCTAGATAGATGCAACTGCACAAACAAATTTAGTTACCCGTGCTTGATTTTAAAGACTAAATCCGTCACCTTTATCACATAAACCACCGGATTCTGGAGCCATAGCAGTCTCAACATACCCATTAATCACCGTGTCATGATGCCCTTTTCTTGCGCAGGGATGGAAATGGATACCCATGGGTCAAGTTTGCACTATCCATACCTGAACCAGAACCCCAAATAACTATCCAAACCTGACCGGGTATGGATCTTTGATACCCGAACATGGCCTGATCGGGTTTTGACTTCTCATCTGTTATCCATAACCCAAACCTGATCCGAGCCCAAACTTGAATGCTATAATTTACAACTATTAAGTACACAATTAACTTGGTATACATGTTATCTTTTTCAAACTTTAAAGTTATTTATTTATTTCGGGCCGGGTTCAAGTTAGGGTTTAGTTTAGGTATACCAATATCTGTACCCAACTTGAAACTTGATTTTTGCCTTTGGCATTTACCTGAAACCAGCAGGCCTAAAGATTTCCTATCTATTCTGGTCAGTATCCATTGCCATCCTTATTCATGCCATTACCACCTATACCATTCTGTTATTGGATGTTTATTTTCCATGATGTTATTACATTTTTTCTTCTCATATATCATCTCACAAGCATGCTTTATACCTACATTTGAAACACCATAGTTTGTTATAATTGAGGCTGTACTTGTACTTTTACTCATCACCGTGAACCATTTCCAATTGTTTTTTCACATCATCCTCATAAATAATTCTTCAAAGTTCCTAAAGTAGTCATATCTCCACTCTCCCATCAACCTTCTTGAGCAAATTGATGGAAAAATGGTTTCACCACTTGTCCATTAATGTATTTTATGGATATTTATTGAAAATAATTTGAGCCTTGTGTGAAGTCTTGCAGTTGTTTCATTACAATTTTTCTTCTAGGCATACTTTTCCATTTTTTTGTTGCAAGGATTGTTTTTCCTTCCTTCACCCCTTGGGGCCCAATGCATTGCATAAATACATCATGGATTCTTTAACTTAATAACACATTTGCCTTGATAATGCATTTTCATTTCCAAAATAAATGTCTTGACTCCTCTTCTGTTCTTTTCCTTGTTAGCACACCAAATTGGAAAATCCAATTATTAATCTCCTTCTTCTCTCTTATGACTCTTAATAATAATTTTTGATTTAGATTTCCAAAATAAACTTCAAGGATCGAATTGAATTTTTTGGGAAAAAACACTATAGCAATCCAAAGTGTTATAGTGAAATGAACAATAACTTTGAACAATAAAAATCCCATGTCTTTTAGTTTATAGTGTAATAAAAGCAGAAGAATACATGCTTCCCTTATAATGAACATGCCTGCTTTTTTAAAAATAATTCTCTACCAAAAACTTCTACTTTTAAAAGTTGGACCAAAAGTTGCTTAATAACTGTGCTATTACGTGTCGTGGTTGTTTCCCCTTCAGATTATGCAATTGTAGGTTTCTAGCTCAAGAGGTTATATGCTTCAACATTGTGAGAGTATTAGAAAATTTGCACTCAATAGTCCAGAAGGAGGACTTTTAACAATTATTGTAAATTTATTGTGATTTTAATAATTTTATAAATTTTCAGCATGATTTAGGAATTTCCTTGTTTTTGTGATTTGATCTTATGTAGGATCTTTGAAATAAAGTTTTATTTCTTTCCTATTCTTTTTGGGAGTTTAATGGCTCTCATAAGAGAAATCCAAAAACTGTATTTTGTTGTAAGCTATATTTTTATGAACCAGCTTAGTTAAAAGTTCATACAGTAGTCATCTTTCACCTATTGGGTGTGCTTTTTACCCTCTCCTTGTGGTTTCAAGGAACTCCTAGTGATTTATATGGTCTGTGTAGTTTCCTTAATCCTTTCCTTCTTGTTCCACTGACCACTCACAAAATAAGAAAAATTACACTATATATTGAATTTTTTCCATTCTCTCTTCAGTTAAAGGTTTGTCATGATTGAATTAGTTCTTTAGGTACATGATCATTACATTCATAATGAAATCCAAAGGGAAAAAAAATAAGATACTACCTTATATAGTTAGTAAACGTTGAATTTTTAAATCCATCATTGGATATGCATAGTCTTGCTAGTTAGATATCAACAACATATCTCTTACTGTATCACACTCCAACTAGTCTTAAGCATGTTATAGTTTAGAAGTTTATTGCTTCATGTTCTTTTCTTCTTCATTTTATGACTGAGAAGTAAAATGATTAATAAAATTACCAACTCCCATTAATCACATGTGTATTTTCATGATTTTTATCTCAGGCATGATTGGGAAAAATTGAAGAGTGTGCTATCCTTTCAGCTGAAGCAGGTATGGGGAGGTATGCTTGCATGTGGTCCTCTTCTAACTTTGCAATGGCAAGATAACTGAAGATATCTATTGTTTCTAATGATAGTGCATTGTCTGAATGATATCTGTTTCCTTGGTGTTGATGCTCACCTCCCTCTCTAATTTATGAAGGTTCTGTCAGAATATCCCGAGGCAAAAATGACAACTAAGGAGCAGGAGGAAACTTATCAAGAGCTGGTGAAAAAGTTGGATGAAGGTATCTCATCTTTATCCTTGCTTTGCTTTTCTCAGCTGTCTATAAGGTTCGCTTGCATCTGTGATACAATTTGAAACTATGAATTAAGGATGGGGATAATGACTATGCTGCACCAAGCCTCTTATTGAGTTTGGCTGGGAGCAATTATTGTGGACTCAGATGCATGGTTCTTGGGGCTATAAATCCCAGAAATGGCTTTGGTTTAGCCTTAAAAAGTTATCTCTCTCTCTCTCTTTTTTTTTTCTTTTAAGCATTTGCTTTTTTTTTTACGGAAAGATAAAATGACAATCAACAAGAAAACACCGAGAAGTCCCTAAATAACTCCACGCAAAATGTCAAAGTCTATGACAATGGTCTAGCTGGGTCAACGATGCATATGCTGGGCATGGGCTGTTCTTCTGAGAGTGTGAGGTCAAATTTAATGTTTAAATATGTAGTTTTATGGCCCATTTTATTATCCAAAACAAAGTAAAACTGACAAACTAATTAACAAAATAAATGAGTGTGTAAAAGACATTAACATGATGTAGTGAGAATTTTTATATTAGTGACCTGATGGATTGCTTGTAAAAGCACTGGTTACAGCAAACTCACAGATGAACTAATTCTAATCTATATGGTCGAAAGTTTCCTACTAAGACTTGTCTACCCCATACTGAACAAACCAAATGAGTGCAGCTGAACATGGACAAGAGAAGTGTATTTTATTTTTGATTTTTTGTGTAGTAAAATGTTATTTTTTGTGTTTCTAAACCAACAATACGGTTCATTGCATTTTATAATGTGCTGAAGTTACCTTTGTGCTCATTATTCTCCCCTAAACCTTGCTGAATAAATTTGAACCATGCTAAAACCTCAAAAAATTACAGGCATGTCATGATGTAGGACAGCTTTGGATTTGTCTTGCAAAAGAGTTGGAAGAAGCTAGGTTAAGATAATTAAGGATTTTAGGTGGGAATTAGGGTTAGAATTGATGTCTAAGGAACTAGAATTGTTTAGTTATGTGTTTTAGAAGAATGTGGGACTGAATTCAAGGCTGTGAATGGTAATTGTGGGACTGTAACAGCAAGCAGACTTTTAGAAGCCAGAAGAAGAACAAGGGGTATATAGGAGGAAAAGAGAAGGCAAAATCCTAAGCATGAAGCCTTCAAGATAACTCAAATTCTCAATAATGTTCCATTATCTATGTCCTTACAATCACACAGAATGTCCTTTTCTTTATAGGCACCAAAGCCCAATAGTTCTAAACCAGAGAGGAAATATGATGCAAGACAAATCTTTAGTTGTTGTTCACCTGACTCTAGCTGCTTTCTCATAATTAGGGATTTTTCCTTGTTCATTTGTGTGCTGCTTAATATGGAGTTTTGGACGACTAGGTTTTGGTTATTTTCAAGGGCCACAATTTCTTTTTATTTAGGGTCTTACTTAGTATTTAAGGCTGCTACTGCTGTAAAAAAGAATGATATGATATTTTGAGAATTTGATAAAGAGCTTTGTTCTCTTTCCTGGCTGTACAATCCAAAAAACTATCCTTTGGGTGCATTTTCTATTTTCCTGTGTCCTACATCAAATAGAAAAGCCAACAAGAAAAGGAAATCATAAAATAACAGAAGACTCCAAATTAATATGCTAATTTCCCAAGCAAACCATAATTTCTAAATAGTATTAAGATTCTTAAGTAAGATGAATTCCTAAATAGACTAGGTTTGCAAGAAAGAAATCTAGAGATTTAAAGATCCCTTTTAAATAACTGACATCGCTTTTTTTGTGGTTGGAGCAGTTTATTAAGCTAATATGCTATGCATAAAATAAGAGCCTAGTTGCCTTTCAAAACCACAATCTTAATTGAAACAAATGTACCATAAAACTTAGTTACTAGTTGTTTGCATGCAAAACTTAATTTAAATTTATATTAGTATTATGATTCGGTGAAAGGAGACTAAATTGAATCCATGGGTTTTGGAAGAGATGTAGATCTAGAGCAGGGGGATTTGGTGACAACATGGCTTGTCAATGTGGAGGGGTTGCCACTGGGAATGTAAAGTTGGTGTAGTTGATTGCAGTAGAGATCGTCAATTGTATGCGTGATGGGGTGAAAGTGGAACTAGGATTTTCTTGGTGGGTTTTGGCCAGTTTGAGTGGAACTGGTTGTGAGACAGATGGTGGTTCTTAGGTACAAATGTCCTTGAGGACTCAGCAGTGTGGCACCAGTATCAGGGGAAACCCCCCTCCTCAGGTTTGGTAGTTTGGATCTCATAAGCAACCCCTTCTATCTACCAGTGCAAAATCCCAAAGAATCCCAGCTTAACATAAAACACTTCTCTCATAAGTTTCTAGTATTGAGCTTTTGTAGCCTAATATTCTGTTACCCAAGTTCTCTTGATCTTCTGATCAGAAAAGTAGCAACTGATGCTGGAATGCTTGGAAAAACAACCATCTTTGGGGTCAGTTTTTATGTCTCCAAACTCTAAATCTTGAAGGTTGAATTTAACTGAAAAAGGTGATTTTCTAAATTGGCCATATCTCTTGGATTAAGTAGCCCTACACGTCTTCTGGAAAGAGTCTTTAGATCCTTCAAAATCAAGTTTGTGCAAAAGAACCAGGGGAGCCATGGCCACCAACCAAGTTCTTGATAAGCAGTGAATACATAAAGAAGGTGAAAGATATGTATAAAAAGAGAGCTTTAGCCATTAAAAGAGCTCTTTTAAAACTAAAATGAAATCTGAGGGGTACAAATGGTTTAGCGAAGTAATTATTTGTCCATTTCATCAACAAATTAAGTAGCCCAACACATCTTCTGGAAAGTCTTTAGATCCTTCAAAATCGAGCTTGTGCAAAAGAACGAGGGGAGCCATGGCGACCAAGTTCTTGATAAGCAGTGAATAAAGAAGGTGAAAGATGTATAAAAAGAGAAAGCTTAGCCATTAAAAGAGCTCCTTTTAAACTGAAATGAAATCTGAGGGGTACAAATGGTTTGGCAATGTAATCATTTGTCCATTTCATCAACGATGTTTTATATTTGTGTCAACTTTTGGAATCTATCTAGGAGTTCATCAAGAAGGAAGATCTTGGCAGAGAGGAAGATTGTACAAAAAAAGACTGTCAATTAGGGATCAGAAGAATAGAAGTGGAGAAGAAAGTGTCTGCATCAAGCATGTGGCTTTATTGTGCAGCATCTGGATTTTTTCATTATTTCTATAAATCAAAGTCAGCAAAAAATGATTTGGTCCAATGATTTTTTTTGGGTTATCCAAGTCATTGCAAGACGGACCATGCAAGAAAATCTTTTAAATTCCCCCCTTTTACAGTGGTGTGGAATTAAAATACCCAACATATTTAACACATCATGGCTATCAAAAACTTTTTGCTTCATTCAGTTTATAAAATAAAAGATTCAAATCCTTTTTGCATGATTTTAGTTTCGAAGACCTAAAACTGTAGTAGCGTAGCTAATTGCAAATTTGAATTTCTTATGTTACTGTTATTAAAACTTATGAATTAGTCTAGTAATGCAATTATGTGGTTGAGTAAGAGGTCAACCTCGCTTGACATTTTCTAATGCGGGAATTCTCGGCATCATGCATGTTAGGAAATCATCCCTCATTTCCTTGTTTTTACATTTCATGCTTTCTTATTTGACCAATTGTAATTTACTAAACCTACTAGCATGGGCAAAGAAATATAAATTTGTGTCTATATGGCATTAGATATAGGGTCAACTCTGGAAGGCTGCCAGGAATCTGTATTTGTAACACATGGTCCTTGTTTTCTTGCTTCAACTTTCAGACTAAGTTTGTAGACCAAATTTTTGTACCCTAAAGTTCTTTCTGATGGAAATTTTGTACAAATACTATAATGATTTTTTTTCTCTTGTTTGTCTTTTATGATATTACTCACAAAGTAAATAAAAAAAAGGAAGCATCAACTTGTTGAAGATTGTTTGAAAGGAATGCCCATCTATCTGATCTCTTTCATTATAAAAGTGATCATGTTTACATGCATGATCAAATGTCAGCTATTATCTTGTTCCAATTTCTATTTATCCTAATTTTAGCCATTATGCTGCTTTAATTTCTGTTTTTTACTGTTTTCCCCTTCCCACATTATTACCTTTTATAAAATGGCATTCCCTGATGTTGACTTGGGCCTCATGCATTAATATTTAAATTAAGCGTCCAATTATAATTGGGTTTATAGAAACTTTGCTCCATAATTAGCCATAAAATCAATATAACTGATGACCGCCTGAAATTTTATATTTTTCAGATTGTTCCAGTCTTGCTTAAATGTAGTTTGGTAAGGGGCCACAAATTTGTGATGCAAATATTGTGCACAAAGTTTATGGAAGAATGGGGAAACATAACACTAAATCAAGCAAATCTATTTGGCTCGAACCCCAGCTGGAACCAGCCTATGTAGTGTTTTTCACTAGCTCGTATTTTGGGATTCGGGGGCCTAAACTGCCTTGGCAGTTCTATAATATTTGTCTGATATGTGTAATGTTGTAAATGTTGATGGTCATCTACTACAGTAATAATAGCTGAAAGGCTAGATGGCCCCACCTAAAGAGCATCTCCTTAGGCACCCCCATAGCGCACCTGTTTTTACCAGGTGATGTAATTTAAAGATCCTACAATTTGAAACTGAAATTTGCAGTTCTGAGAGAAATATCTTGAAATTTGCACTATTGACTAAATGTGTGCTCCTACATTTTTTATTGTCTTTCAACTTAAATTGCACAAATTTGAGTTAATGTCACAACAACAAGAGCTTGAAAACAGAAAATTAATTTCATAAACATGTAAGAAATTAAAATTGTGAAGGGAAATGAAGAAATTAAATGCTATGGAATAGCTAGAATTACGAGCTCTTCACCATAAAACTATTATTTAAATATCTACCTTTTATCAGAAGTGAAAACAGTGAATTAAAACAAGAAATCTAAATAATAGATGAGAGAGTCTTAAGAGAGCTTTGTTGTAATGAGCAAACTGTATCTATCAACTTCCATGGGTGTTTAATGGGCTGGTTTGTAGCTTTAGTGTAGACATGGTGCTCACATTTGGTTTTTTTTCTTCTTAATCTGTGAATGGACTTGCAATTTGTTTGGTTTTGATACAGGGTGTTTAATTAGCTATATTGATAGGCGGTGTGAATATTCTAAATTATTGAGTCTTATTATTGCCCTTGGATGAGATAATTTGTAATTTTTTTGTCTCTTGTTCCCCAGCTCTCCACAACTTCGAAGAAGGTCCTCCTTTTACCCTACAGAGACTTTGCGAGGTGCTTTACTTTTTATTTTTGGGCTTTATGTTTCTTTTGATCTTTCTTTGCTGTTTGCATCTCTCTAGTTTACCAAGTGTAGTCTTGCATTGGTTATGGCTTCAAAATCGATGTGTACCTGTAATGGGATCTTTAATGTGAGGCCTAGGATAATGATGACTTGATTTCAATTTGGGTCCACGATAATGATGAAAGTTGACTATTCAGTAGCTTTTGTTCCTTTTGACTTGTTTTGGCCATTGTTTGAACACATGAAGATTTGTGCATCACCTAAACCCATGTAAATTTCAGAAATTGCTATGATTAGAATATTTTAGGTTGGGTGATTCTTAGGGTACATGTATGGTGATTCATGAGTCTGGAGAATAAGTATGACAACTTACTCTTTGATTGTCACACTTAGCTTTCAGAGAGAACCTTAACACATTGTTTGGGAACCAAAAAAGACAAGCATGAAAGTGGAAGGATTGAAATTGAGGGAGATAAAGTTAATGGAAAGAACTCTCTTTTTTTGTTTGGATAGAAATTTTTTTGAAGGGAATGGAAGTGTAGGGTAAGTTTATGAGATTACATTTTCATCCTTTATTTTTGTGATGGAAGAAAATTTATTATGAGGTAAATTGAGTAATTGTATTTATTTTCCTTGCACTTATTTGGTGAGTCCATGGAAGTATATGCCCTCACTTCCTTTCCTCTCATCTTCCTTCTTTCCCAAACAATGGAAGGTAACTTCCTCCCCCTCACTTTCCTTGCTCCCAAATGTTTTCCTTCTACTCTCCATCCTCATAAAGGTAGTGAAGATCTTCAGAATTCTTTTTCTACATGAAAGATTGAGAAATACTTAGGATGGGCAGATCATCCTTGTTCTAAACTGATTAATGTCTTTTAAGTGCATTTATGAGGTGGTGGTGGCAGTGGTGTTGGTGATAGAGTGATAGGGTGGTGGTGGTGGAACGGTGGTGGCAGTGTTGAAGGTGGTGGTGTGTTGGGTGCTGGCAGTGGGGTGGTGATGGTGGTAGAAATATTTGTATGATATTGTGAGTTGATCACTATTAGTAAAATATTTTATGCAACTTCCTATGCTGAAAATATTGTCTAAGAAATGAACCAAGTTTATAGGTTGATCGAAAAAGTAAACAAAAAAAAATCATGGCATTTGGAGGGCCTTTTCGATTGAGAATAGGAATATCAAATATTGTTCGTTCACCAATTTTCCTTATAAAATACTTTATGCCAAACAAACATGGGAAAATCAGGAAAACATAAAATGTTTCACATAAAACAAATGCCACCTTATATAATACACATCTTCTCAATTGTACACTTGTATGAAAAAAAATCTATGAGTCATAACCTTTAGATATCCATATTTTCTGTGATATATGCTCATCTATCAATTTTTTTCTGTTAAAACTTGCTCATTTAAAACATTCGTTGTTTCCTTTTACATACTCTTGTAAGGGAATTTACGTTGATTCATAAGAAAGCTACCATGTGCAATGCCTATGATTATTAATTTCAAAAAAAAAAAAATTATCAAATGAGCATATTAGAGAATATTGATAAACTAAGTGTTGCAATTGATTATTTTTTTAACAAGGATATAATTGAGTAAACATGTATCATATAAGGGTACATTGATAGGTTTCCCTTTATGTTTTTGTTATCTAAACTAGCAATTCAATGAGAGTTGGATGTGATGGAGTTAGTGAAGTATGTGCCATCAACTTTTTTGTTGCTATTTCATGTTATCTATTACACGATGAAATCCTAGTTGTTAGTCATGTGTGATGTATGATTTTACTCATATATTCAATGTTATCTTTGTGGCAAGTTGATCTTATTGAATAAGAGACAGAAAGGTGCATCAGTTGATACAAATCATGATTTTAAAACTATATTTCCTTGTTCTTCCTTTTGCACCCGTTCATCCTATTTATTGCTGGTCATTGTCCAAATACTACTGAACAACATCATGTGATATAATTCTATGCTTTCAACAGATTTTGTTGGCAGCAAGACACCTCTATCCAAATCTCTCAAAGCTTGCCCTAGCCCTAGAAAAGGTGTGTTCGTTGATCTTTGACACTTTGTTTGTTGAATATAATGATTTGCTAGAGGTTACATGCTTTCACGCTCATGTTAACCTCTTTTATAGTCCTTTCTTGATATGTAGAGTGAATAATATTTAATCCCCAAGTCTAATTGCATTATTCAATATCCTGTTACCTGTTTCTAAATTATGCTTACCTGTTTTTTATTATTATTTTGATCTGTTGTCAAAGTGTAATTTGTGCACAAATAGATTTCTTGAAGTCTAGATTTCATATGAACTCGACTATCATAAACCAGAGCTTAACTTGCAAATAAGTAAAAAAAAAAAAAAAAAAAAAAATTCTAGTTCTTCAACCTCCGTCCTTTATAGGACATGTTTCTGGATATTTTTCTAAATCGACACAAGTAAAGCAGGTTTTTTAAACATTGCTGTTTTTATTTAATGAATGATGAAAGCAGAGCTTAAATTTGGGGATTGATCTCAACATGAGCAGTTGTGGGATGGAATTGTATTTTTGGCTTTGTTGAAGTGTTCCGCTTGGGGAAAATTTTTGGGGTTTCTTTTTATGACATTCCAAGGGATTAGACTTTTGAACTATTGAAGGGCAGTTTCTCTTTAATAGTTTTCAGTCATATTTTTGTATTTTCTTAGTTTTCTCAACTGATGTTGTTCTGTTCTCCTTGATGTGATTTTGTTCTTTTTTTTTCTCATTGTTGTTAAAGTAAATTGTATTAAAAAAACAGATGATTATGGAAACTTGATTTAAGTTAAAAATGGAAGATCAACTTTTATTTTCCTGTTTGAGCTTTTAGATTTCTTAATTTCACCTTATTTATTAGACTGTTTTAGTTTCTACAGTACCTATAAAGTCACGAAGAGACCCATTTTTGGATTGATGCTGTTTTTACTATTTTTGTTGGATAAAATTGTCAGAGAAATGCTGAAAAGTGTATATAACAATCATGATAGTGTTGTTGAATATCAATAACTTGCAATTTGTTTAATAAAATGGTCATATAATAGTAATATGAAAAGCTGAAGACGTTTGTCTGCTGTCAAGTAAAAACTAAAACGCAGTTTGAAACAGCACTGAATTAATTATTTTCTGCAAATGTTGCACCATAAAAGCTCAAAAAGTATGTATTCCTAGGTTATGAAATGTTTCTTGGCAGTGCCATGGCTGGAAAAGCACCTCCCAATTGCAGTTTAAAATAAATAAAGATAAAAGCTAACCCCAGGGATTTCAGAGAAGAGGACATAGTAGAATAGGGAGGATGATGCATCTTTCAAATTATTAATACAAAAAGCTTTAATAGAAAAGAGCTCGTCGATCTCATTCAACTTCCACTGAGGAAAACTACCCAAGCATTAGAAACTGTACATCATAAACAAGCCCTGAAACAATGCTATATCCAATTAGGTGCATATACTAATTAGGATTCTTCAAAATATTCGTGCTTTAGGTGAGAATGTAACTGAGGACTCCCCTTTGCCCTAGATGGCTTCTTGTTTACTGAAAAGCTCCTATCTGGATTGCAAATGGAGGTGATGAATTTTGATTGAATAAAATTGTGGGAGAGCCAGTTCTCATTCACTTTACTCTTTCCTTTGAGCCCTGGATGTGGGTTGTTGTCCTCTCATCTCCTCTGATTCTTCTTTTTCTCTAATCAGTTTCCAATTATTAGTAAACCGTTATTTGGCTGGTTGCATAAAGCTTTGGATGGATTGGAAACATTTATAGCAAATTTGTTATTCAGGAAGGATATATTCAACAGCATTTTGTTGGTACAATGACTTCTGGTAGACTGGGGAGTTCTTGCTCTCTTCCATCATCACATGCACATCTTGTTATGTACTTGATTGGCGTGTTGGATATGGAAGTTGTGTTGGGAGAAATACTGGGAAATGGTATCCTTTGCATCCATTATATGATACAAAAAACATAAATGAATAATAGAATCTATGTTGATAATTTGAGATTATTTTCACCTCAAATGTTTAATATGAAAAATTTCCCTATCAACTGAATGATTTTTTTTTAAAATTTTGTTCCTTTATGCTTATCTTCCCGATGCATAGATATGCTAATATTCCCCAATTCCTGTTTCTAGAATTTATTGGTTACATCCACATTGGCTGTCTGTACTGATCCGTATCCACAAGCATTAGAAAAGCCGGGTGAATCTGATAAACCAAGTGAAGAACTGCAGGTGCAATCCAGCGCGGTACAGAATGGGGTTGAACCTGTGGTAGGAGATGGTGATGAAATAATGACTGAGGTTGAGGAGGCTGACATTGATGATGATATGACCATTGACATGGAAGCCTTGGAAGAAATAGTTGCATCATCAGAAACAAATTCTACATCAACCGGAAATTCTTGAGTTTTTTTTGTCTTTATCCGTCAGTACAAGTCAGTCCACTAAGCTCACATTGATATATTTCTCTTTAGAGAGGGAACTTAAAGACAAGATTCATATATGTTTTATGGACAATGAGGTGGGCCATGGTTTTCTGCTCATGAGTCTCAAGTCTGTCCATGTTAGCGGCTGTGAGGGAAAGCATAGACATGCCATTTGAATTTAATACGATGTTCGAGTCTCTATCTCTTGCTCGAGTGCTCTATTTATACTCAATGTTGTAAACACCACATAG
>Ga0325402_1002502_pt1 | contig 16186 bp, 8 predicted proteins | sample PopdelMetagenome_22_FD_207212 | JGI IMG/M metagenome (GOLD analysis project Ga0325402, IMG submission 207212) | Populus deltoides microbial communities from Bellville, Georgia, United States - Xylem-PdKOR-R3 | ecosystem: Host-associated > Plants > Phyllosphere > Stem > Wood/Secondary xylem... | reverse complement strand
TGTGATATGGGAGGACAGGGGAGGGTGGGTAGACTAGTGAAGAGAGGGTCCTAAACTGTTCCAAAAACAAATTTGACTCAAGGTTGATAGGCCCCATCCTTCCCTACTGGGGACAGTGCTCTTCCGATCTAACTCCAAACCCAACTGGAGGTGATGAACCATGCAACAATTATGACACAGTTGCAAGCCAAGCTGTCAAAAAGGTATCGTGGGCCACTATCTAACAGGATAATAACAATTATGACACAGCTGCAAGCCAAGCTGTCACAAAGGTGTCGTGACTGTCCCTATTTAACAGGATAATACAATCTAAATGTACCAAATCATGGTGGTAGTAGCAATAATAATAATAATAATAAAAAAAAAAAAAAATGGGTCATCTAGATTATTATTTGAAGCAGGAATTAGATTAAGAGGTGTGTACACGCTTAATGGTTGTCGGTACATATATTGATTACAGAAAAAGCACAATGAAACCTTGAATGTCAAAGTCCTCTACATATTATGTACCAAGTAAATAAAAACATGAGACTAAAAACAGCAACTGCACTGTAGATGGTGTTCACCTGCATTATCTGAGGATACCAATCACGAAGATTACTGAGTGCAGCGTCAATCTCACCATTTCTGATTAGCTTCAATGGAGAAAAAAGTCAACAAAAACAAATCTCAAATTCAAAAAGAAGAAAATAAACAATAAATAAAAATAATTCAAATAGCATAGAAATATTACAAGCATCAATACAGATTGAAGAATGTGAATACTAATAGCCAGAAGAATGATGATCATGACAGTTCAACTAATTCACAAAAGACACCATATGGGATGTAATCTAACATATCAGATCTTCTCAAACTTAATTATGACCACCATAGCAGAGTATATGACTACCAACTTAATCCTTCAACATTTTTTTGCAAGTGGCTGATCTCAAGACTCAAGCCTACAATGTTGCGGGTGCAAGCCCAATACTTTTAGAATTGCACCAAGCAATCATCCCTAAGTTTTCCAACTGTACACCCATGGAATATATTATCCAAATAAGTACAACTTCTGTACTATAAAAGCCTGATTAAGTTATTAATTAGCTGTTACCAGCATCCATCACTACACATCTCTCTCGGTCATTACATTACCTGCACATGAAACACACACAAATCTACTCCTCCTGAATAACAAGGCTAAATTAACACATAGGCATTGCATTCACTGAAGCTGCTCACCCTGCAGATCCTACCCCAACTAAGCTTAGCATCATTCTGCATTGCTTGTGCATTTCAGAAACACTTCTTTAACCAACATATTCCTAAAAGAATTTAAACGGGTGGAGCAACAAAGATGGGATGCACATTAGAGAATCATTGAGAAAAAAAGTGGCGCCCAGTGAACTCGTAAAATGATATGGGAATGAATGCATCATTCAGGGGCTCATAAGCCCTATCACCACTAGATATCAATACATCGAATCCAAGGGAAGCTCTAAAGACGCTGATGAGCTTTTAACCAAAACAAAGACAGGAACCTCCAAGTATTACACACAGAAACACATATTCCGTACAACAAAGGGTTTACCAGCATCTTACTCGTACATAACACCACTTACATTTATCATATACACTATGCCTAAAACTCAATGCCCGCCAATGTGAACTATTAATTGAATATAAACACCTATCACCAACAATTTCATACCTGTCGAAGAGTTTTTCTGTGTGTTAAAGCATATGCAATGTCCTGTTCACCAGAACCATTTTCTTGAGCTATACATATCGGAGGGATAGTACTTTGACTAGCCACATCAAAAGCATTGAGTGTCTCTTCATAGCCATAGTGTAATAAGTAGGAGCGAACAAGTCTGCCCATGCAATACAAACTAATATTAACTGAAGTATACAGAAATAATGATGATTAATGATAGCTGACTAGCAAGATCAAGTACTGTTATTAGCAAGTTTACTATTATTTCTAAATACACCAAAGGGCTTTTTCATACTTCTAAAACCTTTTTTTTGTTGTTTTATAAGATTTTAAACCAAGACCTACAGCAGCCCTGCCCCATCACAAAACCCAAGGCGAAAAATTTCAGATGAACAAGATTAAATATTGGAAGAAGAGAAAGAGGAGCTGAAGAAAACAAGAGATAAAAAAGAGGAACAGCTTGCCTTGATCCATTCTTTATTTTTACTATAAATTTCCACCCGACTCTTCCGTTGTTGAGGTGCAGACATCATATTATAGGTAAATGTAGTTTCAATTACGAGGATATTGCAAGTTACACTGACTCAAAGCAGAAACTAATTTATATAAAAGAGACTCAAATCTAACATAGACTTACCCATAACTAATATTTGGCGGTAAAGATATTTTGTCAATTGTCGATTTTTGCTTCATAGCTTCTTGTCTTTCATATTCCTAAGGAAGGATACAAAGAAAAACATAAGGAAGCATCAATAATAACAAGAACTTGTGTAAATTTGTTAAATCTGTAGTTGCTGTTTTAGAAACAAAGTTTCAGACAACTAAACCAGGTGATAAGGAAACCATTCACCAAGAGAATTATAAAGCAAACCCAAAGTGCAAAAATCTATGACTATCGAATCATATCACTTCTTGGAAAGTGAAGGTTGTCCATTAAACTTTATTTCCTTCCATACAAAACAACTTGACCTTCCCAAGCTCGAGCAATGACCTTGCACAGAGAAGAAGATTTTTGCAACCCCACTTAACCAAAAAAAGAAGGTCCATAAGAAAGAATCAAAAGAATAGATATCTTGCCTTAAGATCAAAGGCAAATTCTCTCTGCCCAAAGTTGACTTCAATCCTGCCAGGTTAACAAGCAACTGAAGGTATCAGATCCTCTAGCATCATGATAAAACAAGCAAAATTAGCAAAAGAAAAGGAAAAATATTAAAATATAGTTTGAATTCGTTTTTCCATATATCTATATAATTAATTACAGGTCATTTGCTGTAAAGCATGCGACCAAAATGGATTATATGAGTGATCAGAACCTTGGATAAGCTAGAACCTTAATCACCGTAGAGACAAAATTTTCTAGATGGCAATACAATGTATCTCTATGATCTTGGTAGCAAAAGTTCAACTAAAAGCCATGGTAGCCACAGGATAGTCTACCACATCTGCATATTTTAAATCTAGCACAAGAATTGACAAGCAAACTGTCTCAGAATAATAGTTAAATATTGTAACTAGTTGAGGGAGGTGCCACATACTCCTCATTCTGGCTGTGAACAGCAACAGTAGGAAACAACGGACCCTTTATCTCCTTGTACACTCCACCAACTACCGCTCCATTTTTACTGATATCAGCACAAAGAGAACTTGTAATAATGAGTAGCATAGTAACAGAAGAAGAGTTCAGAAAATAGACTTATTAATTACTCAGTGTCCACATGCAACAGGAGTTTGATATCAACAACACAAACTAACCAAAGTGAGCAACTTCCTTACGTGAAAAAGAATTCCTGTGAAGCATAGTTGATACCAGCACCAACTGTATCATTGGTCGTGAACGTTGGGCCAAATGTCTCTCCCTTCCCATGTCCGCTATAAAGATTCCCATCATCCCCGTGATATCCACAGCTGTTTGTTTCCCACCTGCTCAACCAAATAAAAATTTGAAAGAAACAACTGGTGAATCGCAGCATTATTATAGTTAACAACTCATTGCAATTCAAACTTGCAAACAGTGCACAAGAACAAAAACCCACATTTCCAATCAAGAACTTCTGCCTATTATACCTTCAAAAGAACATTTAAAGTATAAAACACCCTTTTTTTAACCTTCTTTTAAATATTCTCATGAACCAAAAGTATTTAATAAATAAATACTTAATATCCAACTTTTTAATCGCTCCAAAATGTTAAATCTTATAAACCTAATCCATTACCTCCCGTGATTAGCAACTAAAATTCTCTGAAGAGCCAGAGAAAACACCCTAATTGCATTTCTCACTAACTCTACATTACAAATAACAAAACAAATTACTTAAAAAAAGAAAGAAAGAAAGAAAAGCCTTGCCCAGGTTGTCTCCTCATCTTGAAACCCTGACTAGTAAAACCAATAGCAATCTGTCCTTTAGCACCAGCATTCTTTACAAAAATCTCAAAATAATAAACAAGTCGTTTATCCGGCACTGGTTTATCGGCTTGAATAACACCAACGTCATGACCATGAAGATTCACACTTGGGTATTTAACACTCAATTTATCAGTCGATACAACAAGAAACCCTCCAGAGCTGTTCAACGTGTTTAACTCCTTTGGTTCAAGCTCTGTTTCTCCGCCAATTGGTGATGAGTATTGCCGTGCTACGTCTATGAAGTAGGAGCCTGGATCTTGATTGCTGCCGTTCTTGGAATTCGAGTTGATGGCGGTGCTGTTGGTGGTTGGGGAAGTGGTGGTGGTGGAGCTCATATTTTAGGGTTTGGTTAATGGAACATCGAAGAATTGGAATTGAATTGGGATTCTGTTTAGGAATTTGGAGATGGAGTTTGTTAAAAGAAATGAAGTGGGGTCCTTTAACAGTGAAGAGAGAGAGAGACTGTCAGGCTCGGTGGTTCGGGGAATCGGGGGAGGACTTATAATATCACGTAATCTTCTAAACGATTTCGTTTTTATTTTTCTAAAAACAATTTTAAATCAAAATATTAAAATAATTTAAAATTATAAAATAAAATAAATTTAAATTTTTACAAAAATTTTTTAAACAAACAAGCTGATTTTGGGCATGTTTAAAATAGTGATTATGGTTATTTTTTAAAGTATTTTTTATTCTGAAATGCATTAAAATGATATTTTTTTTATTTTTTAAAATTATTTTTGAGATCTGTACATCAAAACGATCTAAAATATATAAAAAAAATTAATTTTTAACAAAAAAACATGAGTTGGCTTGCGTTTCCAAGCTCGTATGATTGGAATAAAGATTTTAAAAAATATTTTAAATTATTTTTTTATATATATTTTTAAATTTTTTTATATGCTAATATTAAAAATAAAATTTTAAAAATAAATAAAAAATATTATTTTAATATATTTTTAAATAAAAAATATTTTAAAAAATAAAGCTATTATTATCTCTGATATCTGCATGTAACTCTTGAAGTGTTTGAGAGGGACTGTGTATATTTTTCCTTTGCATTATCTTTTAATAAATAGAGAAAAGTTATGGGTTGTCGGGTATAGAAGAAATCTTAATAAGAAATTATATTATATCTCCAAGCAATGCAAGAAAAAAAAAAGGAGAAAAAGATGAGAAGAGAAAAGAAAAGTGAAAAAGGTGTGGATGGTGGCTAGGGTTTTTTTAATTCGATGATAAAATTATAATATTTAATATAATAGTTTTTTATTCATTAATTAAAATATAATTGTAATTTTTTAAATAATTTTATTTTTTTTTATTGATATGTTTGTTTTTATGTTTTAAAAGTATTTTTGAAAAAATTTAAAAAAAATTTACTTCAAATTAATATTTTTTAGTGTTTTTAGATAAAAATAATTTTTAAAAATAAAAAAATATTATTTTAATACATTTTCAAATACAAAACACTTTAAAAAATAATCATAACCATATTTTTAAATAATTGCAGAATAAAAATGTAAAGTATTACGAGCTGCAGGATATTAAACAGCTTGATTTGAAATGTAAACTATGGAGCCTAAGTGAAAAAATAACGATTAAACAGCATGATTTGAAGTGTGATTTTCCCTTCAATTTATAATTAAACTCAATTCTATTATATAATTTTTCTAATTGTTCAAAAATTAGAAAGAACGAACTAAATCGGCATGAAGTGGAATTCCAGACACTGAGAATCTCATTCCACTGAGAATCTTCAACTACTAAGCAAATATCAAAATCTTAGACTGTCAAAAGAATGATTATTGATGAAAAGTAACATTACGTTGACCAAATACCGCTTTAATATTTCTGAATCAGCACATGGGATTTCTAAATGCAAATCAAAGATGATATTTTTCCATGATTTTGAGATTTCGAGATTCCATGACAAACAAAACATGAAGTCCCACCTTAGTATCTTAAAGTTGAAGGCGTTGAGAGCCCTACGTCTCTTGTACAAATGCCACCCCAATCACTTGCCTGCATTGAGATAAAACCCTAGACATGTTCATTTACCTACCTTCTTGTGGCAGCCCCAATGAGGCAAGAAGGAATTTTACTGTCTTCAGTGTGCTGTTCTCAACAAATGTTCCAGATTGCATCTGTGAATAGTGATGAAGCCAATATCCGGTACGACCTAAAAAATAAATCAACACAAAGATCTGGGAAGAGAATATAGATTGAAGAATTCAAAGTGAAGAATGTAATTCAACAAATATTCCAGATTGCATCTGTGAATAGTGATGAAGCCAATATCCGGTGTGACCTTTAAAAGAAATCAACACACAAAGATCTGGGAAGAGAATATGGATTGAAGAATTCAAAGTGAAGAATGTAATTGAATACATGGAAATTCTGTTCAAGTACAGTTTCGAACACATCATTTAGAGCAATTTCCGACAATTTCAGTTACAATGAGACAGTGAACCTCAAAAAATCAAAACTATAAACCTATCATCTCAATTCTAATGAAAGAAATAATTATAATTGTAGGAGTTTTTTTTTGTGGTTGTTAATTTTGATGATACAAAGAAAATTATATGCATATAGAATCTGTAATTCTAGGAGTAATCTACTATTCCAGTCTTAAAATCAACTGTCACTGTCTTGTTGTCTAGCTTCAGTTTGTTTACACATGCAATCTGGCATGGGAAATGTGTAAAGTGATGCACTGGGCTTTCTTAATTCAGAGCCCTTCACATCACTGTGGCGAAGCATATTTTGCATCTGTCGCTTGAAGACCTCCCATCTGCAAAACAAAAAGACAAAAAGATAATAATCCTTTTCTAAATAATGCTCAAAACGTGGAGGGCTGTTGAAAGATGTGTGTGAGAATAGATCACAGAATTTTGTATTTGACTAGCAAAACTATTAGAAATGTCATCAGGAATCTTTAAAAGCACGCCAAATTTTATGTCTGAGTTATGAAAGGTAGATCCAGCAAGTGTTTCTGTTGAAATGGGGACAAAATAAAAGTCCAGAATGTATGGAATTGTTGTCCACTTCTCACTCTTCCTTTTACATCATGATTTGAATCTATATTTACTCAAGTTTTGCTGTCTCTATATCTCACCAACAACAGGAACAGGTTAACAATCCTGTAACCAAGTAGATTATTGGCTAAACAGCTTTAAGCCCCCACATAAGTGCTAAATGTGAAACTAATATCAGACTAACTAGCACAGTTACGCCATTGTGGTGTACCCAACATTCACCAGGAGATTAAAATGTCCATGATAAACATTACCAAAACAACCACATGGAGATGAAACACTGACCAAGACAACATGCACAATACTTTTAACAGGTTGCACGGATTTCAGATTATTAATTGGGATAATCCATGCAAGGACACAAACTAGTGGGACACAACTCTATGCACTGGGGGGGGGGGGGGCAAGGATATTTCAGATGAAATAACAATAACATCATCACTTACGGTGATAAAAAAAGACATGAATATCTTTCAGTTATGAGTTGCAAAAATTAAGAGCTACACATAAGGTTCAGAAATGAAATAGAAACTGAATTGCATACCTGATAGTGGGTTTATCAAATAAGAGAGCTAACTTTCTCTTGTCAGGATTGATTGTCTTGGCATGCCCTCCATACAAATAGCGCCTGTGACCCATTAAAAAGTGTGGAAAGTTCCCACCTTGTGTTGTGACAAAGACTTCACTATGCAGGCAAACCGTGTAATCAAGAGCAGCCAACCTAGATGAGTGGCCCTACATCACATACTTCAGTATTACAAAGATTGATTTATTCACGTCTTTTACCAATTTCTATTTTACTTTTCACAGTAGGTGTTGACTCAATGATAGTCGGGAAAATTACAGACTACAAGTGCATATAGACCTAGTTTGATACCTTAAATGGCACAAGTTCTTCAGTGGTAGCTAATGTGTCCTTCGTTTCTAAACGTGGAAACATCTGTTTAAGTGGAGCCATATACTTCTCTGCTTTATAAATATTACCTGCTGCGACATATACTGAGGTGGTATTATCAAAACCCATTCCCCTAAGCATCATCCCTACCTTCAATAGCAAGCAAGGTGATCCATGTTAATTGGTAAGTCTTCTAAGAACTTAAATCACAAATTACAGCTTTGTTTGAACTAGATGGATATGTAAGAGAATAAATTTCAAAATACATGATTAATAGAAAACAGCAAAGGAATTTATATTTCAAAGTTAACAAATCAGCATATAAGATAAACTTCCAAAATTCATTTCAAGGAAAAAAAATGATTGATAATGCATGAATCTGAACAAAATGACTGCCCTTTATAGCATCAGGAATCCTCCTTGACCCTGTTCATTAAAGAGCCACGCTAGTGACAGCCCCCAATTCCCCCCCTTTTCTTGTGTCGTAGAAAAGTTTTAGCTTGCAATGTTAAGAGAAAGGGCATACGCTTTCAGGTCTGTTCATGCTCATTAAATTAACAAATCAGATGGAAACCAATAAAATTGATTTGTATAACATCATGTAAACTGCACCATCAGACAATTTTTACAAATTCAGACAGATTTTCAAGAATGAAAGAAGAATCCTACATGTTCATTGAATAGACACTAGTCACAGCCCCCAATGGCCACTCCTTGTTCTTGTGTGCTTGGAGAGTTAAAACTTTCAGTGTCAGCATAAGGGCATAGATTTTCAGGCATGAAGGCAGAATTTATATGTGCTAACTTGATTTGCTAATCAGATGGACATTCTGTAAAATGATATATTTCTAGAATATCACACAAAATGCATCATTATATATTTTCACAAATTTGAAATTTGCTTTAAAAAAATTGTGACTAAAGAATATTGGATGGGCCTTACAGCAATAAAGGGATTAAGTTAGTCGAATACCTCCAATGGAGTTAAAGGGCATTTTCCATCCACACGATTTGCTCCTGGCCTTATTACTCTACCCCTTCTCCTAAATTTTCCTCTCCAAGCACTTTCTCGTGCAATATCCATCTCTCGTTTCTCTTCTTCCCCACCATCATACTCACAGCATGAAAATGCAACCATATCCTTTCATAAAAATATTGACATTTAGAAAAACATGGGACATAGCTAGAAAACCAACAACAGTACATCCTTAAACATAAGGAAATGAGAATGGCACCGTTTCAAACCGCAGATGCACCGAGACATATTTTCCCCCACTTTGAGAACTATTCTTGATCATCCGATCAACCATCTGCTCTGCAAGCATTCTTATGGATTCTGAAAACCTCAGGGCTTCAAAATTGGCTAAGCATCTAAGACCCTGGATATTTGGAGGAACTGCATGTGCCAACCTGTTGGAGAAAGGTGCAATACGTACTGCCCTGCATCATAGAATGAGAAAACTACTATCATACTAATGCCAACGAATATATCTTACGTTCATGAAATTGACTGCGCACATTATAAAGAATAGCATCAAACTGCAAAAACTTGAAAGCTATCTGGTCTGACTGGGAGTCGGCTTTGATTAGTGCATACAGGCAATGCTTGTGCCTTATTTGTTTTTTCTCTTTTAAAACAAGTGTTTACTAGTGTTCGTTTGTGTGTACATGTAAATACCATGTTGGATTGGCACACGTGGTCCAAAACAACATCCTCTTTTATGTCTAAGAGGTTTCTTTAGTACAAATCATCTGCAATTTCATTTAAAGCACCTATTCCTTTTCTTGTACATGTTAGAAGGAAAGTTTTTCTGTTAAGGGTTTGCCATGTGTTCTACATCACATTTATGTATCAAGAAGCGGGTAATCAGAAGTGTCCATTTGCAATACAGAACAAGTATAACTGATTATGTCAACATTAACTTTGAATGTGTTCTCCACATGTTCAAATGTGTTAATTGTCGCAGCAAAGATGCTTTTGCAAAGTAGTTTGGACTGAAAACACCTATTTGATCGTTTTTTATGTCCTTTCCAATGTTTACTAAGACAATCAGGGCACACCATGTAAAAGTCACCCAAAAAACATCAATCTGGTGCCTTTTCAGCCTAAGAGAACTTGCAATTGCATAGACAAAGGCACACAAGTCATGGACAGTTATATCTTGTAATATACTATGAGCATGTATAGTTGCTTAAATTTCCTATTTAACATTATTCTAATCAAAAGAGTCTTGACATAAATAAAATAAGTCCTTGGTTTTCCCAAAAGCTTTAAGAGTAATTTTAGGTAATAGTGGAGGTTAGATTCCCTCAAAACAAATCACCGGCTAACCAAAAAACCCTTTTTTTTTTATCTTCTCATCTATCAAGATAAGGAATGGCAAGAATAAGAAAAACAAGTCATGGGATCCCAATCTACTCAAGATGCACCAAATGGGATTGAATGAACCATGGTCTTCACCTTCATCTATACCATATTCTTAATCATCTGTCCAGCTACCCTCTTCCCGTGATAAAAATAGCTTTCAACACTTCTGACTTGCTTCAAACTCGTCCTTGAAGTTGAAACAAAAATAAAGGCATCGTCCCTTCACTCCTTCAATTCTATAATAATAGCTTTCCTAGCAAATAAAAATTAGCTTGATTCTATCCTTCACTAGTTATGGAACCTTCTTGCCTGTGATAGAAGTAGTACATCATGGTGGGACACCAAACTTGAGATGCATTTCACATGTGTATCATCTAAGACAACAGAGGATAGCTAAGCCCGTCACTCCTTGGTTGGGAGATTGGGCTTAAGCTTGTGTTATTAGATTTTCATTTGGTTTTATTATTGGGCTTGATTTATGTTATTGTTGGACATTTTATTTGGTGGGCTATAAGCTCAATTTCTAGTTATGTAAGGTTTTACTATTTATATGTACTCTTTTGGTGGACATTACAGATAGTTTATAATGAATTAAGAAAAATCTGTGGATTTCCTCCTTCCTTTCTTTTCCCTCTCTTCTCCTGCTCCTTCTCTTCTTCTTCCCAGCTCCCTCTTCCTCTTCTTCCTTCCTTTCTCTCCCCTTTGTTTATTCCTTTCTCTCCTTTCCTTTCTTCAAATCTTCATGTCCCGCATCACACCATGATGTTACTCTCAAGATCATATCATCTTGAAACCTTTATCTATCAAGAGATCTGAAAGTCCACAAGCTTCCACAATTGTATGAATACTTTCCTTCAGCCCAATCACAAAACACCCAACTTGAAGTACCTGACCTTGTGACTCTTTTCAGTGGTAGTACTTGATTTGTATTTAGCTTATCAAGCTAAAAGTCATATAGGATTTCTTTTATTCTTACCTTCTCTATATTTACAGATGAGAACTGAGAAAGTAAAGGAAAATGGATGTTTTGTTCCCAATCATCGTTAGTGACTAAGGATTATTCATGAAGCTTTTGGAGAAAAAAGTTATATTTATTTAAATGAATGTTGTCCCACTTATCAACATATGCATGTGCTGTAGAATAAACATGGCAAGCACTCTTCATATTTTTTTCTTTCATTACTCCCATTTTTCACAAAAATATAAAACACTACTGTTGTGCACTTTTAAGACAAACAAGGACCAGCTGTAAAAGAAACAAACAGGTGGGACATGTGTAAAACTCATAAACTACAGAATCACACCATCCCCAGCCATGTCCTCTACCTAAATGTCAGAGGTGATAGTGTATAAGAATGATAAGCAAACACAGCTATTCAGTTGAAGTAAAATGTCCACATATCATTTAAAATCAAAATTGTAATTTCTTTGTTTCCTTGGAGCTTTGGGAAACAGTCCCCGGTGACAATGTCAACAACAATAATTAAGAAAAAGTAAAACTGCATACCTCATATGCCTCAGCTTTGGAAGAACCTTCTGAAGATAGTAGGTCGGGCTGGACCAAGCTTTTACCCTTAAGTTTACTATGCTGCTTATGTTATTATCAAACTGCTCAAGTACATCACTTGGGAGCTCTCGAACTACTTTCACATTATTCTTAAGTGCATGTATGAAGAAATCTTCATCAAATATTTCTCCAAATTTACTGTCATTGAAAATAAAAAAGGACAAAAAAAATCATGATAACAAGAACTGTATTGGCATTAATTCTCACAAATCTGATTATAGAAAATAGTGAAATATTTGCAAAGAAAAATAATAACTTCACCATGAAAAGAAATTGGACAAATTCCTATTATATAACAAAACAAGAAACGAGTTACACAAATATTGTATGGTGACAAAACTTGCTCATGTTGTGATATATTTATGTAACAGCAACCAGAATGTATCAAGTTTTATTTTGTTTATGTTCTAGTATAAAAGATATATGGTTGTATTACCATTATACTAACTGATACACAACAAACATGCAGAAAATCCTCAATTGTGTGTTCAAAAAGAAGAGCTGGCATTTGGTGACAGCAAATGTCACATAAGTTGAGTGTGAAGAAAAGTCATGATGACCAGAATGAGGGTGGAGGAAAAAAGATAAAGCCACCATTTCTCAGAATGCTTGGAAGCTGTGTTTTCTTATATTGTTGAACATAATCATGCACCATGCAAGGATTGCTTAAAACAAGCAGAAAGGTGTCATTTGATCCAAAGATTCTTGACAGCTGTCAGGAAACTGGGAGAAAAGGAAGTGAAAATTGTGATCTTTGCCTTGGCTCCAGCATATTTTTTTCCATTGCAAAATTGAACAAACAATTGGTTGTAAGAGAAAGCTTTTACAACTTATAATTCCTAAGATAGAACTTTATTATATTCTAAATGCACTGGTTGTTGGCCAAGGTAGAGACATATTTGAAACCAACAAGGAAAACTTATGACCTATCATAAAGCAAACTGTTCAATAAGATGGGATGGTCATGCATAATAACATTAATAACATGGAATAACAGTAATTACCTGGAATCTCTCCAAACACTATTTAGATGAAAAAATGGAATGACCAAAGTAGCATTCAGCAATCCTGCCACAGCAACTGCATCGCATATCTGTATGCATTAAAAAGATTTTTTTATAAAAGAAATAAAGTGAATGATATGAATTATAAGACAGATGATTTGACAATAAATAGACCAAGAGCGCATTCAAATGTAGCCTTTGAATGATTAAAAGCAAAGGATGAAGTCAGCTTCACTTTAAAAGACAAAACATACCGATAAGCGTTGTTGATTCAAACCACCATTCGCTTCAATTATAAGGAAACCATTAGACTCTGGCAATTCTAAAAACCATTGAAGCACAAAAAAGCAGTTAGTTTCTCTTGATGCTTTAGCAAGCAAAAAAGAATGGCTAATACCATAAGAGATACTAATGTCTGAAAGGAGAGCTACATCAATAATGACAAATAAACATGTTTCCCTGCATCAAGCAAGTGAGCCCTATTTTACCACCATATGTAATGAGTAAGTTATCACTACATTAGTGCATTAATGTTGCTTCTCCAAAAAATAACAAAGCCATACAAATTGTCTGGATTATAAGATACATAACCAACATGAGACCACATGGCTATCCACAATGTAACTCCAAAAAGATAGCTCAAGCACCAAATTTAGGCACTGCATACAAGCAAACATAGCTATTTGCAGATCTCGATGGGCTATAAAACCCACCAGCTTAGTTTCGATATTTTTGCTTACCATATTGAGATATCTATTCCTAGCAATCAAATAAAAAAATTCATTGTAAGGTTGGCAGATGTCATATGGGAATCCTACCTGCATCAGAGTAATTGCTGATACCACTGGGCTTCCAAGCTTGATGCAGTTTTGGATCCCATGCTGTCATCAACTGCATGATTTATTATTTGTCAGTTGTACAGAGCACAGGGAATCATCTCAAGGGGAAGAAAAGATGAAAAGAAAAGGAAAAGGAACAACAAGATGTTATATTTCAACAAAAATTACACACTGCACAGAGATGAAGTCGAAAAGGCAGAAAAAATGCAGCTCTTATAAATATCCATCCGCAAAACATTGCAGTAGACACTATGCCCCTTTTTCATTATTTGTAACCAAGGCATCCTTCATACCATTCAACATTTTTATTTCAAGTGGCTGCTCTTAAGAAAAACTCACCTCCTAGAGTTGCAAGGTAAGGAATAGTGGTGCACCTGTAATGGCACTTACAAAAAAAAATGTTCACATGCTCCCACACAACCCAATCCCATTCAACAATGGCTTAGCTGGAAAATCTTTCTATGAGTTGCTAATACAAAATCATCTCTTACCATTTCATCTCACGTCCCTTTTCTGCCTCTCCTTTAACTCTTCTTTACTCCTACTATTTGGATCCAAGCACCCCTTCATTTCATCTCACGTCCCTTTTCTGCCTCTCCTTTAACTCTTCTTTGCTCCTACTATTTGGATCCAAGCACCACTTCACACTGGTGCCACCCATAGAGCCATATTGCATTGGAGGCAAAGCCATCTCCAAGTACCTCTCATCTCATCCAATCAGTAGTCACCTCCACCTCTTCTTCATGCGCTCTATTTTTATCATGTCCTTTCTTATCTTAGCAATCCTATCTTCAGGACATGTTACTTCACAGACCAGCACTCACTGTCACGTAGCATACCTAGCCTAATTTTAGCTTTAAGAAATTACCTTGCTGCTTAGCAAGTATTGTATGATCACAACGCCCTCAAGTCACATTCCTTGATTTCAAAAACCCTACTTTGATTTAAAGGTAGCATCTTCCTCCATGCCTCCTTCCTTCCGTATGGCAAAACATGGCAATTAAACTTAACAGATAAGACACATCACTCCATCATCTACACTCTGTGTTAAGACTGCTTAACCTTAAACCAAAACTCAAACCTAATAACACACTTCCATTCTTCGCCGTCAAGTTTTTACTAAACAGCAAGAGCTATAAATATCAGAAAAGAAGAGAAAAGAAAAGGGAAGAAACGCTACCGCATTGTGACTGCCATTGCTCTCAGCCTCCATATACGGCCAAAGCTTGTCAAAAACCTTAGGACTCCGGTACACCGTACCAGGAGGTGCACGTTTCCGTACAACAACACCGCCATTTTTCAAATTAACATCAAAATTCAAAGAACCCATGTACAAAACCATCCCTGCAACATACAGCAATGGCGCAAACAGCAACAATCCTCTTCGCCTCAAAACCACCGTTACCACCATAAACATCAACCTCTCCACCACATGCTGCTTCCCCCCTCCTCCCCGACCGCCACCGCCCCCCGAAAAACCACCGCCAGGAGACGAATTGCTCTTTCCGCTGCTGCGGCTGTGACGGAGGCGAGGTGAGGAAGGAGGAGACGGCGTGGGGGTGGTTGTGACAGCGCGGCCGGTGGCCCCGGCGTTTCCGAGGCGACTGTAGCCGTGCATGCTGACCGAATTAAATTAAATGAAATCAGGGTTTTAGAGAAAAAAATAAAAACAAAAGCAGAAATTCTAATTCTGTAGAATTGAAAAATAAAAAATAAATAAAAAACAAAGAGAGGGAGAGAGACAGAGAGAGACAGAGAGAGACGAAAAGGAGGAGGAAGATCTGAAAACGATTTTGGAGGATCTTATAGAGAAAACGATTGCATTTGGGAGTGATAGTTGACAGAAATTATTATTATTATTATTATTATTTAAAAGAGAGAGAGATTCTTTTTAGTTTAATGTTCTACTTTTTCAATAGAATTTTGAGTTTTTTCTATAAATCAAAGTCAAAAAACCATTTAAAAAAGGATTGCAACGGGGTGTGGGTGTGCTTCAAGTGGGCACTGTTGAGAAGATGCGCCTTGTTTGCTTTCATAGGCAAGAAGACAAGAGAGGATGTTGTCTCCTCCGAGGGATGATTTGTATTTGGAAGTATGAATTTGAGGGGTTTCTTTCCTTACTTTAAAGAGAGAAGATCAAAATAATTAATTTCACTGACCAAATTGAAATCCATTTTTTCATGTTAATCATGAGAGCGTGTGTTTAGCATTCTTTTTGTTCAGTTCATGAGCTTCTGTTCTGTTACAGCAGTGCCAATAATAGTAATCTCCATGGCCTTCTCTTCTCTCAGATACCTTCCACTGGTGATAAATTTCATGGTGATCAAGTACTAGCAAGAAGCATCTATTATTTACTCGTTGATCTTTTATTAAAG
>Ga0325402_1002501_pt1 | contig 16187 bp, 15 predicted proteins | sample PopdelMetagenome_22_FD_207212 | JGI IMG/M metagenome (GOLD analysis project Ga0325402, IMG submission 207212) | Populus deltoides microbial communities from Bellville, Georgia, United States - Xylem-PdKOR-R3 | ecosystem: Host-associated > Plants > Phyllosphere > Stem > Wood/Secondary xylem... | reverse complement strand
TCTTATGGGTGTCCTACCCAGGGGGAAGAATGGCCTCATTATAATGGGTGACCTACCCAGGTAAAAAAAAAGATGGAGAATGGTCTCATTCTAACGGGTGACCTACCCAGAAAAAATGGTCTCATTATGATGGGTGACCTACCCAAGTGGAAAGGGGGAAGAGTGGTCTCATTCTTATGGGTGACCTACCCAGGGGGAAGAATGGCCTCATTATAATGGGTGACCTACCCAAGTAAAAAAAAAAGATGGAGAATAGTCTCATTCTAATGGGTGATCTACCCAAAAAAAAATGATGGTCTCATTATGATGGGTGACCTACCCAGACGTAAGAGAAAAGGATTTTAGAAAGGGGTCTCAATATTTTGAGACCTGCCCATTTTATTTATTTTTTAAGAAAAACTCATGTTTTTTTTTTATAACAAAATGGTCTTAATATTGGGTGACCTGCCCGTTTTGAACTTCAAAAGAAATCATCTTACCTGGAGGAGTGAAACAGTGCTGGTTCACAATTCCTATCATTTTTTGTAGTTTCGTTGACCTGAGATTTTGTACCTCAATGGTTTTCCCAAAAACTTGGAAATATTGTGGCTTTCGTCACACCTTTCCTGCCAAGTTAGTGTTATGACAATATAGCATGCATGTTTTTGTTACCTATCTTGGAAACGTACGTCCCCTCTTTCTGTAGTAGACTTCTTCGAGTTCCTGTTTCCATTTGTTTGCCCGACCTATCCTCTTGAACTGGAATATGCTCCATGCGCTATATTTCCTATCCTTTTTATGCTTGGTGAAGAGATCTCTAGTTCCTTGTGGGGCCCTTTGTTGCTCCATTGAACGTTGCTTTGTATTATACTTTTGCCGATGTTTTAATTGTCTTTTCCATTTTTTTGAGAAATTATTTTTAAAAGGAAAACTAAAAAATTTGGGTTTGTTCATGAAAACTAAAACTTTCAATGCAATCATCATATTTTGTTTTTTAAGCAACTCTCATAAAAGGTGTTTCAGAAGTTCTATGATGATACCCTTTTTGGGCTTTGGTTCACTATAGACCCCTATGTGCACTTTTTGCCCCCTAGTGTGGTGTGCAATACCTACCATGTTTAAATCTAGTCTGGATCCCTCCAATTTGAGAATTGATGGAGTCATCTTCTTAGTCATTCGTAAAAACAGTAAAAGATTTTGAATGCTATAAGATCATGCGCTTTATAAAGAAAGGGTTCTTTACAGAGAGAATTCATGGCCGGACTTTTTTATTATTATTGATTGGGAAGCATAGTATTTCTTTATGGAGTTAGAATTCATAGGTCTAACTAGATTTTCTCCATCCATTCTGGATAACAATAAAGCTCCTCCCGAGAACGCTTCCTTTACCACGTAAGGGCTCTCATTGTTTGGCGCCCATTTACTCTGATCTTTTCTTGGTAAATGCAATATTTTCTTCAGTACAAGATCTCTTTCATGAAATTCTCGAGGTCGGACCTTCTTGTCCTATGATTTGGCCATCCTTCTTTGGTATTATTGATGATGGCAGATTGCAGCTATCCTCTTTTTATTGATCAAATTCAGTTGTTCATATCTAACTTTTACCTTTTCCACCTCTTCTAACTTAAAATCTACCAATACTCTTAATGAGGGGATTTCTACCTCTAAAAGCATCAACACCTTCATTCTATATACCAAAGTGTACGGGGTGGCTCCTGTTGAAGTTCGGACCGCAGTGCGGTACACATGAAGAGCAAACGACAACATGTTATGCCAATCCTTATAGGTGACCACTATCTTCTAAATAATCTTTTTGGCATTTTTGTTAGGAGCTTCTACCGCACCATTCATCTTTGGCCTATACAACAAGGAATTGGAATGCTTGATTTTCCATTTAGCGCAGAGTTCTATTATCATCTGCCATTGAAGTTCTGGGTATTATTAGTTATAATTTTTTATAGTGGACCATATCGACAGATCAAATCGCTTTCCATAATTTCTTCACCACTTTTTGCCTCCACGTCATCCAAACATCTCAACAAAGTTCTGTCAGATGATTTCTTATACAAAGTTTCCCCATCAAAATAGAAATCCATTGCCAACCTCCTCAAAGTCTTATTGTTGATTTTGGATGCCCCCATGGGATATGTCTGGTTTTAGATGAAATTCTTGATATCATAGTACCAAGGGTTTCCATCTATTTCTCTTTCAACTAAGCCGGATACTGTTTCTTATCAGGAGAGATTAGCACTGCCCCCACTCCGTTACCACATCAACATCAAAGTACACAATCCACCAATCTGTTTTCCCTTCCTCGACTGAAAGCACATCTTTATCAGAAAAAATCAAAGTTTAACAGCTCATAATCTTTCATAGCATGGTCAGGTAGGTGATCGGCGATGACATTCCCTTTCATGGCTTTCCTTGTCATATATACTATATTGTACTCAGCCAGTAGAACTTGTCATTTTGCAATTCGACTTGATAGATAGGGGTGGATTCAATACGTATTACTTGATTTTCTCGAAAGCTTCTTCACACTCTATTCCAAATTCTGAGATTCTTTTTCCTTAACAATCGAAGATTGAGTCACAAGTTGTGGTTAATTGGGATATAAACCGAGCAATGTAATTCAACCTTCCCAAGAACCTTCTTACATCCTTCTCGGTCTTAGGAGTTGGCATAGATTGAATAGCCTTTACTTAACCGGGGTCCATTTCTATCCCCTTGTCACTCATCATAAATCCCAACAACTTTCATAGATTTCACCTTGAATGAACACCTTGCATGGTTAAGCCTCAACTTATATTTCCTTAGTCTTTCAAATAATTTCTTCAATATTTGGACATGATTCTCTCCCTCTCTAAATTTAGCAATCATGTCATCAACGTATACTTCAATCTCTTTGTGCATCATGTCATGAAACAAAGTCACCATAGCCCTTTGATAGGTGGCCCCAACGTTGTTTAACCCAATGCATGACTTTGTAGCAAAAGGTTCCTCATGGTGTTACAAAGGTTTCTTCTTCTTATCCTCTTGTCATTTCTATCTGATTGTAGCCCAAAAAATCCATCCATAAAGGAATATGTGTAGCTACGTGATGCATTGTCAACCAACATATCTAGGTGTGGTAGAGAAAAAATATTTTTAGGGCTAGTCCGGTTTAAGTCCCTAAAGTCCACACAAACTCTGATTTTATCTTCCTCTTCGGGTACTCCCCCTATGTTGGACACACATTACGGATACTTGACTATTTCTAGAAAACCAACATTCCACTACTTTTCAATTTATGTCTTTACCTTGATCAAGACATTCAGATTGGTCCTTCTCAACCTTTGCTTAACCGATTTGCATCCTTCTACTAGTGGCACCCTATACAAACCAGGCATATCCTTGTAGGACCAGGAAAAAAAAATCTACAAAATCTTGGAGTAGTGCAATCAACTCTTCTCTTTCTTTAGGGGTGATCATAATCCCTATGCTTAGTTTTTCTCTTAATTTTCATTGCCCACATCTATGGTTTCAAGTTTCCTCTCTAGCAGGTTTCCAAGCTTGTTCATGCTGCTTTATTAATTTTGTGAATCCTAAAATGTTATTTTTCTCTTATTCTTCTTCTTCTTCAACTAATATGTATTCTTTAAAGTTCGGCCATTCATTCTCAGTGTGAAGTGCAAGTTTTGTTATGGAAGATCTGCTTTTAGGGTTTTTTAAAAGCGGAAAGTGATGTGTAAATGCATAGTAAAAACATAAAGATGAACTTTTGAAAATGCATGATCTCATTAAAAGGAAAAGTTTGGCTAAAAAAAAAATAATAAGGATAAAATTCCATTGACATTTGGAACCTCGATTTAAAAAAGTGAAAAAGGCAAACAGCACAATATCATGATCAAACAAGCGTTGTTGATTAAATTTGAACACCTATGGAGCTTCTTGGGTCTCCCAACTCTGGAACATCTCTCCCTTGGCTAGCTTTTGAATAAAGGTCTTAAGATTCAAGATGCTTTGAGCTTAGGCTTGTTTAGATGCAAAACGATATTATGGAGCATACATCCTAATGATAGGTTCTAGTTCCTTTATGTGAGACATAAGGTAGGTTTACTACTTGGTCTCTAAAAAGGGTCTCTTGCTGTCCTAGTGATCACCATCGTAAAGGCAATATGGGGGTTCAGCAGATAGTGGGATGGTACATGTGCCAATCACTATCAGTCTAAACACTCAGCAAAGAGTTGGGGTTTACACAAACTTAAAGCTTGACTCAAGTCATAAGGCAAGCTGCTAGTCCCCCACTTAACTTAAAATTTAATGTGTGTGCTCTCAAAAAGAAAATAATAATAAAGTGATGGATGAATAATACCATGTATGACAGAATGTAAAGATGCATGCTAAAGCTTTTAAACCAAGTATCATTCAGAGAAAAAAAACAACAACACATAGCATAAAAAAAACAATTACCAAGCTTAGTCCAAGGGTCCCCAGCGGAGTCGCCATTCTGTCGCACGTCCCCCACGCGACATCTGATGGCGAATTTTGGTTTGATTTCGGGTTTATTTGTTTTTGTGAATAAAGGAGTCGCCACCTAGTATTATGGTCACTAGGAAACCTAACTGGTCTTTCAGAGATTCTAAGGCATGGGACTGGTTGCGTAAAGGGAAGATATTAACACCCCTAGTACATCCTACCTAAGGTAAGCTGCTTGGTGTTTGGTTTGTCTTATAATTGCTATGGTGTTGGTGTTTTCCTAGGATACGTTTTGCTATGATGAACAAACTTGGACTTGAAAGTCTAAAAAGAAAGAACCCTTGGTCAATGTGGATCACACCCTTAGATATGTCTACAAAGTACCAAGGAGAACCAATGCAGATCTCTTGAAATCTGTGTTTGATTCAAATTAAATTTATTAAGATAGAAATCCAAGGAGATTCCATGTGCTTTAAAAGCTCATTTTTCCCTTAGTATTTCATACTCTCACGGCTCGTAAACTGTGGAGTCAAAAATTAAAATGTCCTCAATTATAATTAGGGCTTCTTTCAAGGATGTGTGATGACTTATTATTTCTAGAAAAATATTTTGGATATTAACCACTTGGGGTTTCTTTATCCAAACATTAACAGCGAATAATAACAAATTATTCCCAATAATATTTTGGATACATCCCTTTGGGATTTCTTTATCCAAACATTAATGGTGAATAATGGATAAATTATTCCCAATAATATTTTGGATATTCATCCCTTTGGGATTTCTTTATCCAAACATTAACGGTGAATAATAGATGAATTCCCCCAAAAAATAAGATTTTTATATTTTTTTGAAATATTGGCCAATACCATTTGGAGTTTTACAAACATGTTGTAAAATTCATAAATGCAAGAAAATAATTTTTTGTTGTGTTTAAGAAATCCATGCGAAAACACATTTTTGAAACTTCAAATATATGTTTTTTTTTTTAAAAGGAAATTCAAAAAGATGTTAGGGTATTGGCCGTATGCATGAAAATATTTTTTTTGATATATATGTAAATTTGTCACATTGCGTCGAAAACCAGGTATTCTAAATACAAGATTTGTATTTTTACAATATAAAAATACACAAAAAAAAACCACAAAAAAAATACAAAAAAAAAAAAACGATATTACTCGTTTTTTTTTTAGGGGCTGGGTCCAGCTCGGCCCAAGTGGCTGGGCTGAACCCAGCAGGCATAGCCGGGTCACTGGCCCAAACCAGTGACCCGGCTGGGCAGAAACTCACGCGTGCCCTGGCTGGTTACTGTTCAAGTGAATTAAATTTCACTTGAACAGTAACAATGCAACCAAGAATGCATGCAAAGCTGGTAAGAAAAGAGAGACAGCTTACCTGGTCTGCTGGTGAACCCGATTTCTTCCGTCCTCACTGTCTGCGCTCGCCCGCTGTTCTCTCGCGTCTTTGTTCTTTCCGGTTTATTTTGCTTCCGTTTCTCTTCTCTCCCTCTCCTCCGTTCTGTTTTCCTTTCTCACAGTAACGAAAGGATGAAGGAAAGAAACTCCCTCTGTTCTCGTGTTGCTGGAAGGGAAGGATGGCTTCTGCTGATTCTGCTACTGCGGCAGAGGAAAGGTGTGGCTTCTGCTGGTTCCATCACTGCGGCTGAGGAAGGATATGGCTGCGGAGGAGGCTACAGCTAGGCGGGTGGCTCAGCTCGTTCCTGGTTGCTGTTGGTGCTGGCCATGGTTCAGCAGAGGTGGTGCTGCTAGCTGCTGGGATTTTTCGAGGGAGGCCGGTCTGAGGTTCTGGTGTTGCTTCCCTGTTACTGTCGGGGGGAAGGGCTGGCTGTGGCTTCTGGTTTTGAATGTTTATCAGGCGGGGCTGAGCTGAGGGGGAGATGGGATGAGTGGAGAGCCGTTTCCTGGGGTTGTGTTGACAGAGAGTGAAGGCTTGTAAGTGGTGTTCACAGTGGTTGTAAGCTGGGGAAGTGAGGTCTGGTGAAGGGAGAAGAGAAGCTTGTGTGCAGAGGGAAAGTCTTCTGAGAAAAGGGGAGGAGCAATGACGGCAGTTGTGGAGAGGGAGAGCGGCGCCGGCTGCCTCTTGGTTGGGAAAGAAGACTGTGAGTTTGTGTTCAGCTGAAAAGGGAAGGTCGTGCGTGTGGGAGCTGAGGGAGGAGAAGAAGATAGCTGGGGGGAAGACTGCAAACCCAAAAAAAACAACAGGGGAGAGGGGGCGATGGCTTGGTTTCGGCTGGGAGAAAAAATTAGGTTTAGGTTTTTTTTGCTGGTTGCACTAAATTTCTCTCTTTAAAAAAGATTTGTCCTTTTTCTCTCTCTTCCCCGTGCTGGATGTTCATTTATATAGAAAATCTCTACACATTTTATTTAAGGAAATATTGCAATAATTATTGTAGAGATTGTCTTCTATAACCAACACCAACAAATCCTATATATATGGTATTTTTTTATTGCAGTGATTATTTTCCATAACCAGCACGAATCAAATCATATATCTATGGTATTTTATATTGCAGTAATTATATATGATTCAATAATTATCTCCTTGACATATTGCTTCTTTAATATTAGCCCTGATGCTCTATATTGTCGCCACATGTAAACCCTTATTTTTTATTTTTTTATTTTTTTATTTTTGAAAATTATTAAAACATGGGTCAAAAATTGGGTAGCAACAACTGTCATATGTCTCAAATGTTGTATGTGAGGAATACATTCAGCACATGACATCCACGCATTTCACTCGATAGTCACAGTCCATTATGGATAACTAGAACCGACATGTTTATGGTTCTATGACCACGCACATCGGCGACTTCATTCCATTTGTTTTTCATGCGAAGGGGATGATAGGATTTTTTTTATTACATCCATTTTTTATTAGTTGTTTTTTATAAATATATTTAACTAACAATATTCTTTTATTGCAGGCTATAATTCTTGGACCCGAGCCAAGCCCGATGAAGCTTTTTGGAGTGATGACCTCCAAAAGGGGTGCAACAGTTTCTTGATAGCCGAGCTCAGTACTTTGTGGTATGTTGGTTTTCAATTATTTTTTTCTTGATTTATTTTTTCCTTGAATTTGATATATTTATTTTTTCTTTCCAAGATGCATATAACAGTCGGTTAACTGAGGGATACGAGGAAAATCCTTCAACCTATCTAGATATTCATTCGGATTTATGGTTGGAAGTAACCAATGGGGTTACCGATGACACAACATCATCAATATATTACAGAGAGTTGGAAAAGAATTATTACAAAAGCTATTGCTATATTTTTCTACTTCTGATCAATATTTTGTTAAAACAATATTTTTAAAATATTACCGACGAAGTTACTGATAGCACAACTCCGTCGGTTTATTCCAAGAAGTTGAAAAGAATTGCTGCAAATATCACTATTACTAGTGGGGTTATCAACGAAACTTATCATTGGTATATTTTAGAGAATTGCAAAAGAATTGTTACACATGTAACTGCTATTGTTAACGCACTCATCAAATTATAGATGGTATTATGTTGCTAATATATATATATATATATATATATATATATATATATATATTAATTAGAACTATAATAATTTTATTCATGAAGTTCTTTTTTTTCTTTAGAAAAAAAAATTATCTTTTTCTTTGGGTGAGGCATTGTTTTTTAAGTATAAATTTATTATGCTCATGAAAATAAACTTTGATTAAAAAATTAAAAATCATGTCTTTAAATTTTATTTTTAATTGAAGAGAATAAAGAGTAATTACTCTAAGAAATTATCTAAAACCATTATTGTTGTAACCCATTTTTGAGTCCCCACACAAACATAAAAATATAAATATATAGCCGGAAGAAATTAGAAAAATAATAGGAGGTTGGAGCGCTCAGAAAAGGATCAGAAAAATTGATTAAGAAGGTTCAAAAATACAAGGATTGAAATTTTTTACAGTATATACTTGAATTATGAGAGCCCTGTTGCAAAAGAAATTTTATTTGAAGAGAAAAGTCCAAAATTGGATGTTTATGGACTCAATTGGATTTTATTGAAGGTTTAATTGAATTTATAGAGGGTTTGATTGCAAGAAAAATTGATTTTTAAGTCAATTTGAGCTTTAATTGGAAGAAATTAAAGTTCTGAGGTCAAATTATAATTTTTAAGAGTTGATTTGGTTAAATCAGGGGCTTAATTGCATAAATATTGAAGTTTAATGGCCAATTAGGGACTTAATTGAGGAAATCCGAGACCAAGGACCAAATTGGAAAAGGCGCGTAAATAGAGGGGCTGTAATTAACTAAATCAGGGGCCAAATTGAAGAAATTGGAAGTTTATTGGTCAATTGAGGGTAAAATTGCATAAATTAGACACCAAGGACTAAAGTGAAAAAGGCGGCCAACTATAGGGGCGGCGATTGAAGTTGACATGGATGCAATTGCATTAATTCTTAAAATCAAAATTACATTTGAGGACTCAACAGAACAAAGGATAAATTGAGGACTGACTTGGAAATTGACGCCTTTTGGCGTCTTTTTTTATTTTAAATGAAACGGCGCGTTTTGTCCAAAACGACGCCGTTTCATGCTAAAAAGAGAGAGAGAGAGAGAGAGAGAGAACAGAACGTTGTCGTTTTGAACGACACTGTTCCTCTTTCTTCTTCCCCTGGACATGCAGTAGGGGAAGAAAGAAACTTTTGTTTTTCTTCTTTAATTCTTCATGCCTCTCTCTCTCTCTCTCTCTCTGCATGCTTCTGTCAAAAACCCGAAGCCCAATGCCCCTTCATTGATGAGACCCCGAGAGTCGCGCCCTGCCAGCCACACCGAGTGGCCACCTCGTTCGGGGTCGCAGCAGGGCAGGAAGTGGCTGCTCCCCATGCACAGCTATAGGGCGGCGATAGGGACGCCCCCGCTCCCTTTGCCCTATAAGTACCATCCAACACCAGTTAGCAAGGGGAGAGGGAGCAAAAGAAAAACGCAGAGAAAAAACAAAAACAAAGGAGGAAAAAAGAGGAGGAGAAGAGGGGAACGAACCGAGAGGACGAACCGAAAAAAAAAGTGACCGAAAGAGAGGAACGAAATAGAGAGCGAAAGGAAAGATTAATAGGAAGCTTGAAACCGGGAGGGAAATTTAAAAACAAAAACAAAAAAAAAATCGAGAGGACAAGGGGACGACCGCTGGTAAACGAAACAGAGAAAGAAAAAAAACGAAAAACTAGAGGAAAGGGGAAGAGGAAGACTCTCTCTCTCCGTCGCTTGAAACAGCAGCATCGCTGCTTGGAGCTGTCGTCTGTGAGCCATGACACCGCCACCGGCCTCCACCACAACACCACCAGCGAAGCAGTCCGACCAGCAACATTGCCTCCTCTGCGCCAGGTACCCCTTCTCCCCCCTCTTTGTTTTTGCTTTCAGTGGCCGTGTTCCCTCCTGCATGCAGAACGATATTCGTTCTGCATGCAGGAGGGTGGTGGGAAAATAATTCCCCCCGCCAGTTTTGTTGCTAGGCCAGTCTGATTCTGGCCCAGCGTGATGCTTTTTTTCTTCTCTGGGCCAGGTTGGTTCTGGCCCAGCCAGTTTATTTTCTAGGCCAGGCTGATTCTGGCCCAGCCCTTCCTTCTGGGTCGGGTCTGGCCCAGAAAAAAATAAGAGAATTATTGAGCCGAGATCAGCCCAACTCCTTTTGGGCCAAGTCCGGCCCAACCCTTTTAGGGTTGAGTCCGGCCCAGTTAGTTGGGCCAGCCCAGCCCAACCCACTTAATATTATATATTATATATTATAATGTTTTTATGTTATATATATATATATATATATATATATATATATATATATATATATATATATATATAATAAAAAAAAATATATGAAAAATCCTTAAAAAAAATTGTTGATTTTCCTGGATACTTTTATCACAATTGCTTAATATTGGTTTGTATTTTTATACCGTAAAGATACAAATCCAATATTAAAATACCCGGTTTTCATCAAGACATAAAAAAAAATGTTTTGTTTTCATGCATACGGCCTAGTCGCTCCAAAAATAAAGAAAAAAAATCATCGCATCATATTTTCATACAACAAAGGAAATTTTTTAAAAAAAAATATGTATTAGCATGCATTTTGGCTTTAACAAGAAGTTTGTTAGAGCCATGAGAACTAGGCCAATATTTCAAAAATTCTAAAAAAATCTTTTTGTCTTCTTTTAGTATTTGGGATTACGAATTTATACGTAAAATGTATTCCTAATATTAAAAATATAGTTTTTTTTTATATATATAGACGTTAGAACAGTTAGGTTTTTACCCGATAAGATAAGGATCTCCTTACTAAGAAGGATTTTTCTTGAACCATGGACAAACAACAATTAGAAATGCAATAAACTTTAGCTTTTTTATTAGACAATCAAACAATGCAGCTTACCTTAGGTAAGACGTATTTGGGGTGCTAATACCTTCTTTTTATGCAACCTGTCCCCGTACCCGATCTCTGAGACCAGTTAGGGTTCCTAATGACCAAAATACTAGGTGGCGACTCCCATTCCATTTTTCACTAATAAAAGACAAGAATTTCTTGTCTCCCTATATTTCCCAGATAGATATATTTTAGATTTAAAGTTGAACATATTCGCCGTGACGCCGCACACGTGCAACAGAATGGCGACTCCACTAGGGACCTTGTCGACTAAGCTTTGTTTTTGTCTGATTTATTTGTGTTTTCGTGTGTTTATTGTTAATATGCCTTTCCTTTTGTTGTTTGCTTATACGCTTTAATTTTTTTACACATATTGTTCATGCATTGTATATAATTGTTTCATGCATTACATACTTTGATTTGGAGAAGCACACACAAGCCTTAAGTTAGGTGGGGGATTAGCGATTTGCCTTATGACTATTGGTCAGGGTTCAGATGCGTGAAACACCCAACTCATATCTGAGTGCCTGCTTGGTAATGGTGGGCATACGTGCCTTAACTGTTCCTTGCAACGCCCCTTTACTGTCTTTACAAAGAACGTTACTAGGCAGATATGAGACCCTTCAAGACCAGATAGAAAACCTACCCACTCTCACTTAATAAATAGAGCTTGTCCTTAGGTTATGTATCTTACTTTCATTTGCATCATGATTAATAATGTTAAATTCATCAATCCAGGTTTTTTTTTAGCTGAAATCATGACTAAGTACCTATTTTTCTTTCTAATATGTTCTGGTAATCTACCACGATAAGAACTTGGCAAATCCTCATTTACAGCAATCAGTTCGACTCAGAAATCTTGCCTAAAGGATTATAAAAGTCATCAATCAGTTCTAAAATACAATTGCATGTGCATCATATTTTCATCACGCATTTGTTTATAATTTATCATATGCACACCAGATCGTGAAACATAGGTCCCACATCCAAAGTCCACCACACCCGGTCCAGATCAAGGATGGAGAACGAAGAAAGAGCTCACTTAGAGTCACATTATCAGACCGAGTTGGAATCTGTAAAAAATGAACTTGCTCGGCTGACCGATCTACTCGAGCAACTTTTAAGAACTAAGAATGGAGAGGGAACATCAGCACAACAACCTGAAGGAGCGCCAACAGCTCACATCCCTCAAGCATCTCAAAACCAGGGGGCAAACTCGGCCAATGAACAACATTTTGTGCCTATCACCCCTATCCAGCCAACTCATGCTCCAATCACTGTTGACTTAATAGCAGAGGGAACCCCGGATAATAGGTCTCTCAGTTTGATGTACCAGGACAAACTATTTGCTTTAGAAGAAAGATTAAGGGCAGTTGAGGGTAATGACTGGTTTGACCCTATACGAGCAGCCGAAGTATGTCTAGTACTAAACATTGTGGTACCAAAGGATTTTAGGATACCAGATTTCATTAAGTACACCGGTTTGGAATGCCCAAACACTCACTTTCGATCCTACTGCAACAAAATGGCAGAAGTAATCCGTGATGATAAATTGCTAATTTATTTCTTTCAAGATAGCCTCGTAGGATCTGCTTTGAGCTGGTACATAAGGTTAGACAATGTTAGGATCAGGAGTTGGAGAGATTTGGTGGAGGCGTTCCTTAAGCAGTACAAGTTTAACCTGGAAATCGCTCCGGATCGAACAAGTCTAATGTCAATGGAGAAAAGGAGCCAAGAGTCGGTAAGGGCCTATGCACAAAGGTGGAGGGATGAGGCAATGCATGTGCAACCCCCTTTAATCAAAATAGAGATGGTGACCTTGTTTGCCAATACCTTCAAGGCACCTTATTATGAGCATTTAATGGGTAGCTCATCTCAACATTTCTACAATGCGGCACGCATAGCTGAAAGGATAGAGCAAGGGATTAAAGCTGGGCGCATAGCCGAGCTGTTAGAGAAGAAGGGTTTTATTGGAAGAAAAATAGAAGGTGACGTTAACAACTTGGAAGGTGAGTACAAGGGCAAGAGAGTGGATTCACATAACCCACAAATACCTACCTCTCATGTTGCCCACATGAACTTTAGCAAACCTTTTCCCCCTAATCGAACAAATAACCAGTCAAACAATCAAAGACCAAATACAAGATACATTTCAGAACAACTGCCGCCATTACACATGCCTTTGAAGGACATGTATGCCAAACTGCTGAGCATTGGACAAATAGCTCCTATCCCCACATTACCACTACAACCACCATTCTTCATCTAGTAAAAACCCGAGTTAACTTACGAGTACCATGCTGGTATTCCCGGGCATGGTCTTGAAACGTGTTACGCTTTCAAGAAAAGGTTGTTGGAGCTCATCAAGATAGGATGGGTGTCATTTGAAGACACACCCAACATCAATTCAAATACATTGCCTAGTCATGACGCAAGTAATAGTGGATAAAGGGTTGGAAAACCTTGGTCAAGAATTGTCAATGATGAATGTAAATACCATGGAAGAAGGTGAGATCGAAGGAGATGACAAGAAAACACAGGTAGGGAATGAAGAGGAAGCATTGCCACAACTGGCTGTCCACACACTAGAAGAAGTCTCCGCCAAGACCTTTGTGCGCAAGTTGTCTCAGGGTGAGAAGTTTCAGAACGGGGTGACCCAAGAAGCTCCAGTAGTTTTCAAAATGTAAACCAACTTTGTTTGCCTAAACATGCTTTTGTCATTGCTTTTGTTTGCTTTTATTTTCTCTAGTTGACAATCAAGGCTCATGATGTCAGCTAGATTTTGTGTTTGTCTTTGAGCCCACCTTTTCTTTAAATAAATGATGAGATCATGCACTTTTTAAACAAGGTTGAGTGGTTACAAGGAATGTATCATAAAACGGTCAAAGATGAAATTTAAGAAAACGAACCAAAGCTAAACCCTGAAGTACAACCCTACCTCTGGATAGCATAATGAATTGCAATGGATAAATGGTAGAGTGGTCACTCTATAATCACCTGTAAATTTCTGTCAAGATAAGAAAAGAGTTTATTAATCTTAACAATGTGCATTTTTTTGAAAAATTCGTTTTTTTTTATTCCTTCTCTCTTTAAAGAGTTTATCATTGGTGGTCCCCTTTTGAGCCAGAACGAATTTCTTCTTTATAAAAGCCCAGACTAGGATCACACCCCCACACTAGGGGGAAACATAGATATTTCATGAAAAGTTTTACGTGTTTGAAACGGGATGAAAGCTTGTAGATTTGAAAAAAATAAATGAATTGCATGGATAAATGGTTGAGTGGTCACTCTATAATCACCTGTAAATTTCTGTCAAGATAAGAAAAGAGTTTATCAATCTTAACAATGTGCATTTTTTTTGAAAAATTCGTTTTTCTATTCCTTTTCTCTTTAAAGAGTTTATCATTGGTTGTCCCCTTTTGAGCCGGAACAAATTTCTTCTTTATAAAGGCCTAGACTAGGATAACACCCCCACACTGGGGGTGTCGCACGTGTCGACGTAGCGGCGATCGTCCACCCTCAATGTAATGGATATATATCTGGTAAATGTGGGGAGACAAGGAATTATTTGTCTCTTAGCGGTGAGAAAATGGAATGGGAGTCGCCACCTAGTATTTTCGTCACTAGGAACCCTAACTGGTCTCAGAGATCGGGTACGGAGACTGATTGCGTAAAGGGAAGGTATTAGCACCCCAAATACGCCCTACCTAAGGTAAGCTGCATTGTTTTATTGTCTAATGAAAATCTAATGTCTTTATCATGTTGGTCCGTCTATGGTTCAAGAAAAGCCCTCCTTAGTAAGGAGGTTCTTATCTTATGGGGGTGAAACTTAACCGGTCTAATGTCTATAAAAGAACTACCTTTTTTTATATCAGGAATACGTTTTATGTATAAATTCGTAATCCCAGATATTACAACAAAACAAAATATTTTTTTGATTTTTTTTGAAATATTGGCCAAGTTCTCATGACTTTAATAAACTGGTTATTAAAGCCAAAATGCATGCTAAAATAACATATATTTTTTTGTTTTCTTTGTTGTATAAAAATATAAAATTTTTTAGTTTTGAGAGACTTGGCGTATGCATGAAAACACAAGTTTTTTTTTTCTTGAAAACCGGGTATTTTTAATACCGGATTTGTGTTTTTAAGATATAAAAATACAGACCAATATTAGTCGAAATGACGTAGAAAAATCGGTGGGAAAATCACAATTTTCAAAAATATATATAATAAAAAAAAACACAAAAAAAACAAAAAAAAGGAGAAAAGAAATAAAATGAAATGGACTGGGCTGGGCTGGGCCTGTATTGGCCCAGCCACAAGGCTGGACTCAGCCCAGCCGCGTGGGCTGGGCTGATGTTCTTGCCCGCCTGAAACAGGACTGGACTCAGCCCAGCCGCGCAGGCTGATGTTCCAGCCCGGAGCAAAAAGGGGCTGGACTCAGCCCAGCCGCGCGGGCTGGGCTGATGTTCCAGCCCACCAGAGAAGGGAAGAAACCCGGCTGGGCTGATGTTCCAGCCCACCAGAGAAGGGAAGAAACCCATGTAGCCGGTCACTGTGCGCATGCACAGTTACCGACTAATTATTGTCTTCTTGCATGCAGAACGTGCACAGTGCACGTTCTGCAGGCAAGAAGATGAATTAGGACCGGTGGCTAGGGGGGAAGAAGAAGATTACCTGAGGCGGTGATATCGGGCGGTTGAGCTGGCGATGATGGTGGTTGTTCTCGGTTGCGCTGCGGTGGCGATGACGGTGAGACCCAGTGACAGTAGCGGCGCTTCTTCTCCACTGTGCAGAGACACCAGTCGGCGTTTCCTTCCCTGCCGGTTTTTCCTTTTTATCCTTTTTCTTCCTTCTCCCCGACTGTCTCTCGCAGTTTTCTTGTCGATATCCCCGGTTTTTTGGTTCCTCTGTTTCGGTTGTTCCTCTCTCTCTCTTGGTCGGTTTCTCTCTGTTTCGGTTTCTCTCCCCGTTTGCTGTCGTTCTCTCCTTTCTCTGCTTTTTTTCCCCTCTCTAGTCTTCTGCACTCGGACGGTATTTATAGGGGCAGGGGGAGCGGGAACGACCCTGCCCCGTCCCATCGCTGCACATGGGGCGCGAAGCCGCCGCTCTACCTTGTCACAGCACCGGCTGAGACGTCCAATGGGGACGTCGCTTGCAGGACACGGCCTCTCTGTCTTCTCATCATGAGGAGCTGCAGGTGGCGTCCTGTTTTGGCTTTAAAGCACGTGGGAGGAAGAGACAAGGGGAAGAAAACAAAACTTTTCTTCCCCTGCTGCACGCCCAGGGGAAGAAGAAGAAGAAACAGTGTCGCCTCAAAACGGCACCGTTTCGTCCC
>Ga0325402_1002498_pt1 | contig 16201 bp, 17 predicted proteins | sample PopdelMetagenome_22_FD_207212 | JGI IMG/M metagenome (GOLD analysis project Ga0325402, IMG submission 207212) | Populus deltoides microbial communities from Bellville, Georgia, United States - Xylem-PdKOR-R3 | ecosystem: Host-associated > Plants > Phyllosphere > Stem > Wood/Secondary xylem... | reverse complement strand
TAAAGCTATCTTATATTATCAGATCTATTATTATAAAACATGCTCTAGTTAAGGAGTTATTGATACTTCAAGTGCAAAATGATGATATAAAACCTTGATAAAAATGCACTTTTAAGTACTAATCACAACACTTTTTTTTTCAACAAAATAAATAACAACCACATAACAAATAATAATCACAACACAAAAATCAACTAAAATCACTTTCCTGGCAATAACGCCAAAATTTGTTGCGATGTTGCGATCACACAAATTAATTACCCTAACTTAAATAAACAAAATAGTATAGAGTAAGTAAGGGGTTGATCTCACGAGGAAGGTTTAGTTCAGATTTTTTATGTTATACGATATGTAATTAGGGGGGATTTTGAGATTATTTAGGCTATAGCAGAATAAAACAATCAAGCTAAATTAAATAAATCAAAAAACTATAAAGAGAAAAAACCTTGGTTTCAAGTAGACATCCATCTATAAAAATCAGAACCGATAATTGAAATGATACATCAATTTATATTCTGAATATTTATCTTTTCTTAACATTGGTTAGTTAATAGATTCGTCGTATAATTAACCATAACCATAAAACAACCACAGTGTCTGCACTAATAATTTAATTCAATGACAGCTTTAAGAACTAGATAAGTTAATTAATCTAGACAACATAACTATCTGCAGTCCATGTTTGATTTGATCAAATATTTTTCCAAAGATTAATAACCTAGATCCGCCACAACTATTAATCTCAGTTGCTTCACAAGTTTATTGTAAACATCAAAAAAAAGGGGACCAAACAGCCTCACCTCTGCTACCGATTTGTTAATCGACAATGACTCTAAAATGGACAAGAACAAGGACAAGAACACCTCTAAACCAACCCCAAACACCCCACCTCAGTTTATGTGAAGTATAAAATGAAAAGAGAGAGAGAAGGTGACCCTTCCTCTTCTCAAAGTCTGTCTGTAGTAGTTGCATGTCTCTCTTTTCCTCATTCACAACAAAAATTCAAACCAAAACTAGCAAAAAATTACCTCTTGAATAACTCTACTGGGATTTGATGATATATTATGTGCTGGAATTGAAAATGCATGTGTGTGTTCTACAGCGAATTTATGATTCTCTACTGAAATTGAGTTGTTTGCAGCGAATTAACATTCGTTGTTGAAAGTATGTTCTGCAGCGAATTTGTGATTCGCTGCTGAAAGTGAGTTTCCTGCAGCAAATTTGTGATTCGTTGTCGAAATTGAGTTGTCTGCAGAAAATTAACATTCGCTGCCGAAGATGTGTGTTCTGCAGCGAATTTGTGATTCGCTACCGAAATCGAGTTATCTGCAGCAAATTAAAATTAGCTGATGAAGATGAGTGTTCTGTAGTGAATTTGTGATTCACTGCCGAAATTGAGTTGTTTGTATCAAATTAACATTTGTTGCTGAAGATGTGTGTTCTACAACGAATTTGTGATTCGCTGCTGAAAGTGAGTTTCCTACAGTGAATTTGTGATTCGTTGCTGAAATTGAGTTGTGTACGGTGAATTAGCATTCGCTACTGAAATTGAGTTGCTCGGAGCGAATTAACTTTCATTGCTGAAATGCATGATCTATAGTGAAATTGTGATTTGCTGCCAAATTGAGTTGTCTGCATCGAATGCTTACTGAAAGTGTGTGTATGTGTTACAGCGAATTTGTGAGTCACTACTGAAGTGGTGTTGTCTATAGTGAATTTGTGATTCGCTGCCGAAGTAGTATTGTCTGCAATGAAATTATGATTTGTTGTTGAAATTGAGATGTCTGAAGTGAAATATTTTTTGTCGCTGAATTGTACAGCCTATAGCGAAAAAAAATTTCACTGTCGAATTATGCAGCTTGTAGCAAACCACTTTTCACTGCTAAATTGTATGGCCACAACGAATCAATTTTCGCTATCGAATCATGTGGCCGACTGTAAATCAATTTTGTTGCCGACTTCTACAATAAGCCTCCAGGGCAGGAATGACTCAAATGCTTGTAACAATTTCATTGTATGATGGTGTAAAATGTGGAACACTTGAATGTGAACATATGAACTCTTGAAATAAGTATGGTGATTAATATGATTCAAAAAAAAATACAAATGCACTAATTTATGACCGATGATGTCTTAGTGGTGCGCCAGAATCGAACCATCATCAGGACAAGGATAACCTACAGGTGGAGCAGGTAGGTAACTTTTACCTTTTTCATAACGTTGAATTATGAAATACTTTATCATGAATGTTATCTATTGTGTTAGTACAAATATCAGACTGCTAAATATGTAAATGTTGACAAATGATTGATTAGCTTTGGCTAATGGCATCCGAAGCCGGAACAAAGGGTTGATTAGCTTTGGCTAATGGCTTTCGAATGGATGACCGAGATAAACAATTGATTAGCTTCAGCTAATGGTACCCAAATGGATGATCGGGACAAATAGTTGATTAGCTTTGGTTACTGGCATCCGAATGGATGACCAGGACAAATGAATGATTAGTTTCGACTAATGGTATCTGAATGGATGACCAGGACAAATGGTTGATTAGCTTAAGTTGATGGCATCCGAAGTGGATGGCTGGGGCGAGTGAACGGTAACCTCGGCAAATAATACCTTAAAAGGATAGCCGGATTTAAGATTATGGCTGATTGTAAGAATTTGTGCATTTATATGTACTATAAGTTGTTCATACCAAGTATATAAAAGAATTATATATGTCACGCTTCAAACATGGGATAATGTTAATGCTTCATTAAACTGCCAGACTGTTTATTATCATTATTATTATTAAGTAATCGCATTCTTATAAATGTTTTGTACTGCAATAGGGACGTCACACCAACGAGGTGCCTAGGAAACCTAATACACGGGAACCTACTTTTGCAAGGAATGCAAGGAATCATGTAGTTGCATTCTAAATCACTATGTATTTTGTATGAATCAATGTACTGAACGTATAACTATTATTAGATCCTTTTTATTTAAATTCACGATGACTATTAGTAGGATATGAATGCAAACTCATGTCTATGTATGTATATTTTTAATGTGAACTTCTAATTCTGCAAATATAATAATATGTGTTTATGTAAGATTCACTTTTAAATGAAATGTTGATTGTTGTTGGTGTATGCATTGTATCTTGATGATGTGAGGGAACAGGTTCGCCGATTACCGACACGATGTGTGACAAGTACATATATATAAAAAATTACCATTGTTTTGGGCTTGAAAAGTCGGTTTGTTACGGTTGGTATCAAAACACTTGGTCTGGATCATGAGGATCATTGATAATTGTGTTGTTGTGGTGAATTTCAGGATGATGCACACCCAACAAGGGACATGAACTGAGCCACCCCCCTTAGAAAGGAGGGGCGGGAACCAAGGTGCCCAAGGTTGGCAAGACGAAGATCTCTTTGATGATACAGCATCTCATGCTCCGGTAATACCATCCGAAACCTTGCAAGGGGGAGCCGCGGTAGCGGGGGAAGGCTAGAGGCCTAACCAAACAGAGGAAGTACCCCTAGTTGCAGCAGAGCAACAAAAAAGATTAAAGGTATAACCGTCAACTATTCCAATCAGTGTGCCCCTGCAGTATGTAGACATGGGACTCCTTGTACAAATAGTAAAGGTAGTGATTGAGGGCATGTCTGGCTTGGACAACGTAATGCTACTGGTGCGACTAGTCAAGAGTATGAGGGAAATGGGTTATGAACCGTATATGGGGGAACATGATGCAGAAATAGCGGGGAGATGGAGCAGGAAGGTAAAAAAAGACTATGACCTAGATAAACATACTCGAGGGTTTGAGGGTGAATTGTGTAGCCCAGTTATTGTCCGATAGGGCCATGACATGGTGGGAAACAGTCCACCTGAGGTGTGCAACCAAGACACTAACTTGGAGTGACTTAAAGATAGAGTTTGAGAATCAGTTTTATTCCAGGTACCATCGTAATGTGAAGGAACAAGAGTTCTTGGCATTAAGATAGAGATATATCGATGTTGGAGTATGAAATGAGGTTTCATGATCTCTCATTATTTGCCCCACACTATATGCCGATAGAGGAACATATGATTGAGAAGTTGAGAGATGGTTTGCGACAAGGACTGATCGCCTTACGGTTTAAATCCGTAAGGGAGCTGATCCAAGTTGCACAAGCTCTAGAGGCTTGTATTAGAGAAAATCAACAGGGACATTAGGGTATAGACAAAAAGAGAGATGGAGATTATTTCAGCGACAAACCACCACTTCTGAAGAAAGGAAAAAGTGGAGTGTTTGAATGGTACAGGAAAAATAGGAGTTTGATGGTACCGCCCCACCAATAGTTTGGTTGGAGAATGATGGTTGGGCAGTCGCACTCGAGGGCAAACTCTTCAACTACGACCGGTGACCGCAAGGGTATTAACTATCCTTTTTGCGTAAAATATGGACAAAAACACCTTAGGGATTGCTCAGTTTCCCCAGAGCGATGCTTTGTTTGTAGAGGAGAAAGTCACAGGTGGAGAAACTGCCAGTATTTAGGGCAAGGGTGTTATTACTGTGGTAAGAGAGGTCACTATAAGAAGTACTGCCCCAACAGGAACAAAATGATTAGACCCCATGGGGGGTCTTCCACCTGACACGGGAGGAGGTCAGGGTTGCATCGGATGTGGTGGCAGGTACGTTGCTAATGAATAATTTTAATGTGCATGTGTTATTTGATTCGGGTGCCACTTACTCATTCATTGCCAAAAGAATTATCGCTAAAATGAGAATGGGAGTTGTAATATTAGAGAAGGGGTTCGTAATTGGAACTCTAATGGGAAACATGGTTGAAACAAATATTGTGTATATGGGTGTGGGGGTTAGCCTATCTGGGTGTGATCATTTTTTAATAATAATTAAATTAATTTAACAATAAGCCAAGATCCAACGCCAATTCTTTGCATCGCTAGACACGTTAATAATTATTATTTTATTTTAGAAAAACCATCAATAGCCTTGATATTGGGTAATTCAATTTTTTTTACAATACCTATTAATTATTATAGATTGATCAATAATAAATTTATCTTTTTAACTTTTTCAAGTACAATAAAAAAATTAAATTGACATCTAAGCACTTTTTTACTTTTCACTTTTTAAAATATAATAGAATGACTAAATTATCCTTGAATAGCGTGTGTGGTAAAGGAATTCCCAGATGTATTTCCCGAGGAACTACCAAGACTACCCCCAGAGTGAGAGGTAGAAGGGTCTGTAGACACTTTTCCTGGAGTCCCACCTATAGCCCAACAACGGTACCAGATGGCTTCGACAGAACTGAACAAGTTAAAGACTCAACTACATGAATTGTTAGCCAAAGGGTTTTTACGGCCTAGTAATTCTCCTTAGGGAGCGTCGGTTCTATTCGTAAGAAAGAAAGATGGAACCCATAGACTTTGTATTAATTATCGATAATTGATAAAATAACAATGAAAAACAAGTACCCGTTACCTTGGATAGATGATTTATTTGATCAATTAAAAGGAGCAAGGGCATTTTCAAAGATAGATCTAAGATCAAGGTAATATCAGATGAAGATTAAAGAAGTGGATGTAGCAAAGATCGCATTTATAACCCGTTACGGACACTATGAGTTTTTAGTGTTACCATTCGGGTTAACAAACACCTCATACCTCTTCTGGACTTAATAAATCGGGTTTCAAACCATACCTCGATAAGTTTGTGGTGATATTCATTGATGATATACTGATGTACTCGAATTCCTTCGAGCATAAAGAACAATTAAGACAAACCTTAGAAACCTTAAGAAATCAACAGTTGTATGCAAAATTGAGTAAATATGAATTTTAGCTGGAGAGAGTGACATTTTTAGAACACGTCATTTCAACCGAAGGTGTTTTCGTAGAACCCCAGAAAGTTGAAGCAGTCTTGAAATGGGAAAGACCGACTTCGATCACTGAAATATGTAGCTTTTTAGGAATTGCAAGATACTACCAAAGATTTATCGAAGGGTTTTCTCTAATTACAACCCCTTGACCCAGCTAACTAGGAAAAATAAAAAATGGGTGTGGTCAGAAGAATGTGAGAAAAGCTTTCAAGAATTGAAGAAGAGGCTCATCACTGCTCTAGTGTTAACCCTTTCCTCAGGGACCGAGGGTTTTGTGGTCTATAGTGATGCCTCGGGAAAGGGATTGGGGTGTGTTTTGATGCAACATGGGAAGGTGATCGCCTATGCATCAAGGCAGTTAAAGACTCATGAGGTGAAGTATCTGGTGCACGACCTGGAGTTGGCTGCTGTAGTTTTTGCCTTGAGGATATGGAGACATTGTTTGTATGGATCTTGAACCCAAATATTTACTGATCATAAGAGCCTAATATATCTGATGTCGCAAAAGGAGTTGAATATGCTACAAAGAAGGTGGATAGAGCTCATTAAGGATTATGACTGCACCATATAATACCATCTTGGGAAAGCAAATGTGGTGGCAGATGCCTTTAGTCGCAAAAATAAAGCTACCCTGAGTAAGTTAACAATGGGAGAGGATCGGTAATTGGCGGAATTAAAAGAGATGGGTGCAGAATTAGGTATTAATGTAGGAGGTGGGTTAGTAGCCCAACTATTGATGCGACCAACGTATCGGGAACATATACTACACGGTCAATTCCGTGACAATGAGGTGTCCAAGATTAGGAAAAACATGGAGGCCGTGGTAGAAACGAAATTTCGTGTAGCGGATGATGGATAATTGATTATGGGACAACGATTATACATGCCTAATGACAAAACAGTTAAACAAATGGTTCTACAAGAAGCACATGAGTCTAAGTTCTCCATACTTCTTGGCAGCACTAAGATGTATCGAGACCTGAAACACCTCTATTGGTGGCCTAATATAAAAAAGAAAAATAGTCGAGTATGTGTCTAAGTGTGGGATATGTCAATAAGTCAAGGTTAAACACCAAAGGCCAACGAGACCATTACACCCATTACAAATTTCAAAATGGAAGTGGGAGATGATCACCATGGATTTTATGTCGGGATTTCCCAAAGGGAGGAAAAGAAATGATGCGATATGGGTCATCATAGATCGGTTCATGAAATCCACTCTATTCTTACCTATAAAGATGACTAACTATGTAGACAAGCTTGCTAAGATCTATATAAATGAGGTGGTACGGCTCCAAGGGATTCCAGTGTCCATTGTATCAGATTGAGATCCCAGGTTCACCTCTTGACTTTGGTCGAGCATACAACATACCTTGGGGACAAGATTAGACATGAGCACTGTGTTTCACCCTCAAACTAATGGCAATAAAAAAGAGTCATCCAAGTCTTGGAAGATCTATTACGGGCATGTGTGCTAGAATTTGACAAAAACTGGGAGGAACACATAGCATTGGTGCAGTTCACTTATAACAATAGTCACCAAGACACAATAGGGATGGCCTTGTATGAAGCTTTGTATGGTAGGAAGTGCAGGACTCCTTTATGTTAGGTGGAAATTGGGGATCGGAAGTTATATAAAGCGGAGTTGGTCCAAGTCACCATGGAGAAAATGAGAACTATTAGAGATCACATCAAAGCTGTACAAGATAGAAAGAAGAAGTATATTGATGTGAGGAGAAGACCTCTTGAGTTTAGTATGGGGGACTAGGTGTTCCTGAAGGTAGCCCTATGGAAGAACATATTACGGTTCGGATTGAAAGGAAAGTTAACTCCCTGCTTCATCAGACCCTTTATAATCTTGTAGTGAGTGGGGCTAGTAGCCTACAAAGTGGACTTGCCCCCATAATTAGCCAAGGTCCATAATGTGTTCTTTGTCTCCTTTTTAAGAAAGGTTGACGTAGACCCCGCCCGAATCCTACCTCAAGTTCCAGTAGAAGTCAATGAAGACTTGACGCTCGAATTGAGGCCCATACAATTACTACATCGGTAAGTGAAGGAGCTACGAAACAAAAAGATCCCTATCATCAGAATCTTTTGGCAAAATGCTCAAATAGAAAAGGAAACTTGGGAGACGGAGTCTGAAATAAGGAAAACAAATACCCCAATTTATTTGAACTACCAAGTATGGATTATGAAACATCTTAAATTTCGAGGATGAAATTTATGTTAAGGGAGGGAGAATGTAAACACAAAAAAAGGTCCAAAAAGCCCCATTGTCGATACCGATTCAAAAATTAGCAGCGATGCAGTTTTCGCTCCCGATTTTTGAATCGGCAGCGACTCAACCTAATTGAAAGTTAGAAAACAATCAGGCTGTCTTAAGGAGCCAAGAGGGAGGGGTAAAACTGATTTTAAATAGACCAAAACACGGACAAGAACACCTCTAAACCAACCCCAAACACCTCACCTCAGTTTATGTGAAGTATAAATGTAAGGAGAGAGAGAAGGTGACCCTTACTCTTTTTAAAGTCTGCCTATAGCAGCTAAATGTCTCTTTTTTCCTCCTTCTTCACAACAAAAATTCAAACCAAAACCAACAAAGAATACCTCTTGAACATGTGAGAAAGAGTTAAGATCGTGAATAAAGGCTGAGCAGCTACTTAGGGGGAAGGAAAGGGGGCTGGAACGGGTGGGAAGAAACTAACAGAAAAAAAAAGAATCGAAAGAGGAAGAAGAAAGGGAAAAACAAGAGAAAGAGAGAGGAAAAATACTACCAAACTGTCCAGACCTACCTAGATTTGAAAGGTATGGGTCATGTAGTCTCCTTTTGCCCCCTGTTCTTCAAACCCAGAATTGAAAATGATGAAGGATCCCTAAGAAAAATTGACCTAAACCCCCAAGGCTAATTGTAAAGGAAACTGAAGACAATTAAGAGGACAAGCAACAAAGATGAAATACGGCCAATTTCTAGAGCATCTAACTAAGGATAATGAATAAAATTGAAAGAATAAAACTTGGTAGAAGGCCAGCCACAACAATAGGGCTAGCCGGAATGCATTGTGTAAGAAGATGTATGTGTGTGTTCATGTTAAAATCATGTGACTCTGCTGGGATTTGATGACAGATGTGTGCTGGAATTGAAAATGCATGTGTGTGTTCATGTTAAAATCATGAAACTCTACTGGGATTTAATGATAGATGTGTGCTAGAATTAAGAATACATGTGTGTGTTCATGTTAAAACCATATAACTCTGCTGGGATTTGATGATATATTATATGCTGGAATTGAGAATGCATGTGTACGCTCATGTTAAAACCACGTAACTCTGCTGAGATTTGATGATATATTATGTGCTGGAATTGAAAATGCATGTATGTGTAACATTCGCTATCGAAGATGTTTGTTCTTAAGCGAATTTGTGATTCACTGCTAAAATTGAGTTATCTGCAGCGAATTAACATTCGCTATTGAAAGTGTGTTCTACAGCGAATTTGTGATTCGTTGTTGAAAGTGAGTTCCCGCTGCAAACTTGCGATTCGCTGCCGAAATTGAGTTGCCTACAGCGAATTAGCATTTGCTGGTGAAAATGTGTGTTCTGTAGTGAATTTGTGATTCGTTGCCGAAATTGAGTTGTATGCAGCGAATTAACATTCGCTGTTGAAGATGTGTGTTCTGTAACGAATTTGTGATTTGCTGCTGAAATTGAGTTGCTTGCAGCGAATTAGCATTCGCTGTCGAAAGTGTTTTGTAGCGAATTTGTGATTCACTGCCGAAAATGGGTTTCCTGCAGCGACTTATGATTCGTTGTCGAAATTAAGTTCCCTGTAGTGAATTAGCATCGCTGCCGAAAATGTGTGTTCTGCAGCAAGTTTGTGATTCGTTGTCGAAATTGAGTTGTCTGTAGCGAATTAGCATTCGCTACCAAAAGTGTGTATGCTGTAGCGAATTTGTAATTCGCTATCGAAATTAAGTTGTTTGCAACGAATTAGCATTCGCTGCCAAAAGTGTGTGTGTGTTGCAGCGAATTTATGATTCGCTGCTGAAGTGGTGTTGTCTGCAGTGAATTTGTGATTCACTACCAAAGTAGTATTGTCTGTAGTGAAATTATGATTCATTACAGAAATTAAGGTGTCTGTAGCAAAACAATTTCCGGTGTCGAATTGTGCAGCCTATAACAAAACAATTTTCACTACTGAATTCTACAGCCTACAGCGAACCAGTTTTCCCTGCCAAGTTGTATGGCCGCAACGAATCAGTTTTCGTTGCCGAATTGTGTGGCCGATTACAAATCAGTTTTGTTGCCGACTTCTACAGTAGGCCTCCCTGGCAGAAATGACTCAAATGCTTGTGACAATTTATTATATGATGGTGTAAAATATGGAACACTTGAATGTGAACATATGAACTCTTGAAATAAGTATGGTGATTAATGTGATTCAATACACACACACACACACACACACACACACACACACGTGTGTGTGTGTGTGACCAATGATGTCTTAGGTGGTGCAGTCAAAATCGAACCATCGCTAGGACAAGGACAACCTATAGGTAAAGCAGGTAGGTGACTTTCACCTTTCTTTTTCATAACGTTGAATTAAGAAATACTTTATCATAAATGTTACCGTATTGTGTTAGTACATATATCATATTGCCAAATGCGTAAATGTTGACAAATGATTGATTAGCTTCGGCTAATGGTATCTGAATGGATGGCCCATAACAAATGGTTGATTAGCTTCAGATGACCGTGACAAACGATTGATTAGCTTTGGCTAATGGTATCCGAATGGATGACCGGGACAAATGAATGATTAGCTTCGGCTGATGGCATCTGAAGTGGATGGCCATGTCAAGTGAATGGTTAACCTCAACAAATGATGCCTTAAGAGGATAGCCGGATTTAAGATTATGGCTAATTGTAAGAATTGGTGCATTTATATGTATTACAAGTCATTCATACCAAGTACATAAAGGAACTACAAATGTCACGCTTCAAACATGGAATGATATTAATGCTTCATTAAACTGCCAGACTGCTTATTATCATTATTATTATTAAATAATCGCATTTTTATAAATGTCTTGTACTACAACAAGGATGTCACACCAACGAGGTGCCTAGGAAATCTAATATACGGGAACCTACTTTTGCAAGAAATGCAAGGAATCATGTAATTGCATTCTAAATCAAGATGTATTTTGTATGAATCAATGAACTGAACATATAACTATTATTAGATCCTTTTTGTTTAAATTCACAATGACTATTAGTAGGATAGGAATGCAAACTCATGTCTATGTATATGTATTTTTAATGTGAACTTCTAATCATACAAACATAATAATATGTGTTTATGTAATATTCACTTTTAAACGAAATGTTGATTGTTGTTGGTGTATGGATTGTATCTTGATGATGTAAGGGAAGAGCTTTGCCGATTACCGATATAATGTGTGACAAGTACGTATATATAAAAAAAAATTACCGTTGTTTTGGGCTTGAAAAGTCGGATTGTTACATTTATATACCACAACTTCGATTTTGATAGCAAACTTAGCAATATATTGTTTACAATAATAACTCGGAGTTCGCTTAACCATTAAAATAAACAATCATAAGAAATAAGCATAGGAAAATAAACATATTCATCATATAAACTGAAAAGAAAAGGTGAAATAAATCTTACAGTTCTTGAAATCCGAAGGTTTCTATGTCCTTGCAACCAAGAAAAAAGAGTTTAACTTTGCATGTCTATTAAACAACTAATCAAAAAGAAAGAAAAATGGATGATTTTGGGTTTTTGGAGGAAAGGGTGTATTTTCTTTCTTTTATGGCCGCCCTCTTTCCTTTCTCTTTCTTTTTATTTGATAGGGAAACCTAGTCCCCCTTTCCTATAAAATAGTCATTTTCTAAGTAGACAATTTACATTTATATATTTTAATAACTATTTTTCTAAAAAAAAGAGAAATAGTCTTGTATAAAATCTTCAAGCTTTGACTTTTGACTTGGAGGAGCTAAATTGTTGAAATAAAGACTTGGATGTCGGTTTGGATGTTTTGAGAAGTACTTTGGACATGTTTCTTTACAAAACCTGTTTGCTGGCTAAATTTATATGTTAACTTAGAAAAATCATATATCTCTCATATGAGCTCTTTTTCTACTGAAATTTGGTAGGTTGATAGGTCTTCGAGTTAGGAAGCCAAAAACATTGAGTTTGCATCTAATAAATTTCTCTAGCTCAAGATATTCAAGTCGAAATGGTCGAAGGCAACACTGGCAGAATGTGAGATTTGTCTTTGGAAGCTGGGATTTCCATGCTTTTTCTCCTTTTATTTTTCTTACCATATATTTATAGAAAGGTATGGATGTTAGCTTTCTAATGTCATTGGAATCACTTCATTTTGACCTCTAGAACTCAAGCTCTACACATAACATCGATTGGAGGTCAAATCTACCAATTATCTCCAATTCACTTCTTTTTGAATCTTACATCCAAAAGTGCCTTCAAAACATAAAACAAAGAAATCAAGGCATTATATATATAAAAGATAGGCAAAATACTAGGTAAATATGGGTAAAACTATCGAATAATATGGTTGCTTCAATCCATTACCTCGACAACCAGCTAGAAACCGACTTAAGATCTCTGAAAAAATATTAATAGACAATGTTGAGCAATGGAATAGATACATGATAGGCTTCTTCCCAGGTTACAAGATGTTTTACCTTTCGGTTAACACTAGAGCATCAAGAGCTTAGAAGCACTGTGGTCTAGAAGATGTCATGACCACATCAAATGGCTTTATGATTTTTCACTTTAAAACTAATATAGAGATGTAGGCTGTGATGGAGAAAGGACCATGGATGTTTGGAGGAAAAAACATCATCTTGCAGCAATGACAGCCCCACTCTAGTTTGATAAAAACAAGATCTCCACACTCCCAATCTGCATTCATCTTCATAAATTGTCATTTCCATTATGGTCTAAGCAAGGTCTAAGCTTGGCAGCAAGCATGGTTGGCAAACCATTATCCTATGATGATTAAACATACATGTGCACAAGATTGGAGTGTGCTAGAGTGTGTGTAAAGATTGTAGCTTCCTTCCTCTTTATCCACAAGTTTAAGATTGAAAACCCCCTCTCCACAGAACCAATCACCATCGAGGTTGATTATGAATGGAAGCCTCCTAGCTGTGACCAATATAAGTTGTTTGGACACTCTTGTCCCTCCAAAGTTAGCTCCCTATTCCACAGGCAAGGGCCAAACTAGTGTAGATGCTACCTTGCCTCAAGTCCCATTTCAAATAGAAAATCTCCTCATACATTCCCTCCTTTAGATCTCTCCTCTTTTACCATAGTTAAACCCCATTTCATATAACCATTCACCAAAGACACAACCACAAGCCCCCCCTCCACAGCCACCGGAAACTCTAGCCAACCATGCCTCAAACCCTCAATACTCTCATAAAACCACACACACCAACCCCATGCCTTCCCAAGCAACTTCTTGCCGAACACCTAGACATAAAAGATTATGGATTAGAACAAAGCTCAAGTAATGATCCTCTAGCCATTGAACAACTCCAACTTCCCACAATTGGCCTTACATCATGTATTATAAAAAAAAAATGAAACCTTTATGAAGTTATAGTGCAACCTTATCTACAACTAAAGAGGTTTTCATTAGGACCTCAACAACCCTTGCCCCTTCAAGTGAACAACATGTTGATTCCCCATTTCCCCCTCTCCATCAATAGCAAAAAAAAAAAAAAACAGGGGGAAGGAAACGTAAAGAGGTCTGTCATAACCTATTTTTGGGTTATTCCCCAAATTCATCCTCTTTTTCAAAAAAAAATAAATAATAAGGATTGATGTTTTAGCAAAAAAAAAAAATGCAACAACCTGGGAGGGTTTCAAATCAAGTTGCAATTTTGGAGCCTAATTGTACCCCATTTTACCCAAAACTAGAGAGACAATGCAGTTTTAAGGATAAATTAAATTATTATCAGACGAATCTGCTTAAAAATTAAGCCTAAAGAAATAATTAGATTTTTAATAAGCCAATTTGATTTAATCATGAGCCAAATTGAAAATTAATTATGTCTAAGAATTAATTTGGGTCCAATTAAAAGATTTAATTAGGTGCAAGGACTTAATTATACTTTAAATAAGTCAAATTAATTTTATTAGGGGCTTCATTGGTGAAAAAATAAGTTTGGAAGCTTAATTAAGAAGATTAAAATTTTAAAAGACTAAATTTAATTTTGAGAGAAATTAGAAATTAAAGGCCTAAATTTAAGTTTACCAAAATGACGTTGTTTTAGTTACTGTTCATCTTCTTTAATTTCTCTGAAAAAACTGCTTAGAAAGCTACTTTCCAGATGCATTTAATGCCTCTACCCTTCACCAAATTTGACAAAACTTGCATGAAAATGATTACTTGACATTTCTCTACACCCCGGACTACCATTTAAACGTCATTAATAACATCAAATTACAACCTTAAAACAATAATCTTTGCCTAAAAACCAAGCTTCAACATACATATGCATATTAGTTTAAATATGAACAAATGCACCTAATCATCATAGTAATAAAAAAACATTAATAACCAAAGCATAATGTATGAACCAACAATCAAACAATAGTTTAATAAAGCATTGAAAGAGGGAGAGACGGTGTACATATTAAGCTATAACCCCCTATCAAAGTTTGAAAGTTTACATTGTAAAAAGAATATTATTTTGTTTTCTAGATTATTTGCTTCTGTCCACTAGATTTTCAGCTCGTTTTTTATATGACATTGACCTTGATTCTCTTTCTTCCTTCTTTCTTGAATTACACACAATTATTGTATCTTCTCTCATAATCAACTCTAAGGTTTTCATCTCAATCCTTATGTGTTTCCCCTCTTTTCTCTCTGTAATTTCTTCTAAAAAATCTATCTCTTTTTTTATACGAACCTCTTGATTGCGTAGTCAAATAACCCCCCAACAAAAATGATACTTACCCAAGAAAGCTGAAAATCAGCTTTGAGAAGTGTGACACAATGGAAACTTATCACAAGACATCAACACTAATGGAATTAAATCGAATAACGCCACAATATCAATTATACCTTGATAAGTCAAATTTGATCTTTGTTAGGGCAACGATAATGTGTTGCATCACATAAAACACGAGTTTATTTATAAATCCATGGCTTCCTACTTTTTAGCATGCTTTCACTTATGTAATGCTTTAAATAACCCTAATGGATCCCCATATATGAGCTAATTTGAGCCCACTTACAAAATTGACCCAAATAAATAAGAATAAACCAAAGACTAAGAAGAAAATAATAAAAATCTAAAATTAATATCCTAGATATGCTAGAATTAGATTTGCCACCCCTAAAAAGTTCTAAATAGGTTAGGAAATCTGATTTGAATGTGGAATTAATTATGAAGTCTTCTTACATCCATGTGCTTAGTTTCCTTGTTTTACATGAACAATTAATGAAGAAAATCTCATTCTTTTATAACTGTCAATTTAGTTTCCTTCCTAGACTAGGAGCATCATTAATTAATTTGTCTTAGCTTAGAAAATCAAATCTGACAGCCCCTTTAACATCCTTTGTTGACTATGAAACTTCCTCTTTTGTTGATAAATATTATCCTAAATAATAAGGAAAATAATAAATAAAATTTCCTTGAATTTTAAGAGAATATTTTGTTGATTTAAATCCTTATAGAATTAGAAAATCAACCCCAAACAAATTTGATATGATTAATTAACCCAAGCCAACTTTGGACCTCATGTGGCCTAAACCTATATTCATTAAGAAGGACCAAACCAAACCTAAAATACACTCTAAATAAACTTTCTTTGTTGTCTAAAAACATCTCATGTATAGCCTGTCCTAATCTGGTTGAATTACCAACCAAAAGAATTGGGTTAAACCCATCATCCATAAGAACATCAATCTGACTGAATGCATCCATAGGTAAAAACCCATCATGAAAAAACCAAGGTTGAACCATATACTGAATTGTATCAACAACCAATCTCAAACACACAATTGAATGACCAAGGTTGAACCATATACTGAATTGTATCAACAACCAATCTCAAACACACAATTGAATGCTTACTATAAGAAATCCAAGATTGAACTTGAACCATATCATTTCCTCCCTCTTCAAGAAGATTCGCACTCGAATCTTGAATATGATTAATAACGACTTCATTAGTCTCTTGTTTAAGCCTTTGGAATTCTCTTATTGCTAACACCTTTCTCTAACAACATTGAATGGAAGTAGTGACTGATAAG
>Ga0325402_1002494_pt1 | contig 16208 bp, 10 predicted proteins | sample PopdelMetagenome_22_FD_207212 | JGI IMG/M metagenome (GOLD analysis project Ga0325402, IMG submission 207212) | Populus deltoides microbial communities from Bellville, Georgia, United States - Xylem-PdKOR-R3 | ecosystem: Host-associated > Plants > Phyllosphere > Stem > Wood/Secondary xylem... | reverse complement strand
AACAAAAACAAGACCATAAAACCTATGAATAAGGTTTGTGGTCAATACGTGGTATAAAGTTAAGGTAAAATGTTTACACTTATATTTCCTAACTAACTAATTAATAATAACTTACAAATCTCCTATAATTGTAATTGATTTAGCTCCTAAATCTAAGAGTATTTCTAGCCCTATGTTAAAGGCCTTATATTCAACTTGATTGTTAGTGTAAGGAAAATTAGGCTAAAATAATAAGCTCACTTTATAACCCATTAGGATATTATTAACACCTTCGCACTAATCATGTTCTTTGTTTTTAACCTATTAAACCATAACTGTCATGGAACAAGGTTTTCCATAATGATGTTGATGCCTTGTTCTATCTCATGATTGATGTTGGTTTACAGGTGATCAGCTAAGAGATCTACCAAAGTTTAGCGTTTAACTATCTTTTATAAAATGTAATGTATGTTAAATTCAAACAATGCTAAAGCTTATTTGCCAATATAACCTCTTAAGAAAGGTTTTATTGTATTTTATTAAATAAATTTTACAATAACAAATATATCAATTGGTAACATAATGTAGTTTAACAAAAGTGAGATACAAGGGCATACATAGTTTTGCTATCGATATATAACATTCTTAAACTTTTGTAAGGATATGACTGTGATAATGCATATCTTGTTCATGCGCAGTGTCATTTTATTGTGCCAATATGTTGCCAATTCACCCATCTATTATTGAAATGTATAGCCTCAGGGGTTTCTCAAGCCTTGGTAGGTCATATAATTGAGGTTTAATGAGAAAAGTCTTTATGTTTTGAAAAGTAGTTTGTTGCTTTTTAGTTCATTAAAATCATCAGAGCTCTTTCATTTCAACAACTTAGTAATAGGCATAATTATCCCTATAGTGTTTGTGACAAACCTCCTTAAAAAATTGATCTTGCTAATAGAACTTTGAAATTATTTGTTATTCTAAAAAGGTTGTACTTTCATGATTGCTCTTGCTTTATTTTTTTCTGCATTTATGCCTATCGTTGCATTAAAAATCCTAGAAAAATTCAAGATGTTGAGGGCACATCAAACCATGCGCCAAGAGCTTGCCAAGCAAGCCGAGAGGTCTCAAAACCTTAAATAGTGGAAACCACCACAGAAGATAAAGAAGAAATAATCCAGTCAAGTACCGTTTGGTCCTTATACTGCCATACCATATAAGCAGAATTAAGAATACCTTGGGCTTTTTGTTCATCACTAGAAAATTGAGGACTCAGTTCGGAACCATCAATGATTCCTATAAAACCATATCTTCAGAACAGAGGAATTAGTTGAGCACTCCAGGCAAGGAAGTTAGTTCCATCAAGTTTGATGGAAATAACTTGAGATGGAAGGTGAAAGGTAGTGGAAGAAAAGGAAGCATCAGTAGTAGTAGCTACAGGATCGACAAAAACGTTAGTTATAAATGACTCTGATACCATGAAAGAATTGAAAGAACTTTGGAAACCTTGTTAGAGACATGTATATTCTCTTTCATAAATAACCAAAGTTATTATAAGAGATAAGAGAAAGAGCTTATGTGTTCGTTACAATAGATATAAATTACATGAGATATTTCAATACAAGTTAAATGACAATTGCTCAACAGTATGCTAAGAGGCAACGTCGTTTGCAAGCTATCCAGTTTAAACTCAATGGTTTTTATCCTTATCAACATGTTTGTGTAGATTCTCACTCAACTATAAAAGATAAAAAAAACAATACAATAAATAAATAAATGACTAGGAACCAAGAAAATCCAAAAGAAAAATACTTTAAAGTAGCAATCTCCATCCTAAATAGAATTGTGGAGACACCACATTCATACATTAGGAAAACACAATAACACCATTCAATAAAAAAGAAGCGTATATGCATTAAAAATCAAGGCAACCTAAGTCCAAAGAGAAAAGAACAAAAAAAAAAAAAAAACTAAAACAAGATCACTTTTAAAAAAGAAGAAGAAGAAAAAGCAAACAAAGATAAGGATAAGTAATCGATGAAAATACCTCCCGTGAACAAACAAACATAACAAGCACCCTAACCTAAAATAATGGTGAAGGGCAACGTCCTCCATAAATCTATAAGGGAAATAAATTGAAGAAAACATCATAAAAGCATAGTGTGAAAGGAAAATTGAAAAATAGATTTGAAGGGAAAAAAATAATACACTACCTAGTCTTACAATAAGAAATCTATAAGAAATTAAAAGATCAAACATAACATAGAAGAGCTAGAAATGATTTTAAAAGCACAAACATTTAATATTCAATCACAACAGTTGTACAAAGAAGGAAAAAACAAAAATATAAAGAGCAAGACACCAATTTCAACCAATAGAAAAAGGAATAACATTTTCTCTTTTTCCAAAGCATTTTATAAGCAGAGTTGCGAGTGTGGGAGCTTTGGTATTGAAGGAGAAACACCCCTTAGGGCATAACATGGTGATAAAAAAAAAAGAATAGGGCATTTAACACAGAAAAATCAACGATCTAGAAAAAAACCAAACCATGTTGAAAAAGAAACTTTTATCTGGTTGCATGCTGCAACCTCCACAACCTCCACTCTCCCGTAAAAAAAGCATTGAAACCCAGAAACTAACCAGAAAGTCAAACAAAACAAAGACTAGCAACTCTGCTAACAATATTGAGAGAAAGAACATCCACACTTATCAATCAATAACTTGCCTAGATAATTCTCATCATATCCCTATCGAAAACCCCAGCCACCAAGAAAACATTGTGTCGATTGAGTGCGGTTTCCTTGTATAAAACACATTAGAGCCCAACCTAGCTAGAATTAAAAGAAAGCCATGCATTTGGCTTAGTGATGGTTGAGTTCCCTCTTTATTGACAACAACCAATGACAAACAAGCTCAGCTGACCTCCACAAGCTGCTGTTCACCGAGCCTCAGTCGTAGCGGGGAACACAACCGAAGCATGAAATGAATTGTTGTCTTATGAAATAAACATGAGAAAAAGCATGAAAAACATGGTTGTAGACACGCCACATAGCCTAGGGCCTGAAACAGAAGGGGAAAAAGTGCAAATTCAGAGTAAAAACACTCTTGCTCTACAATTGTATTATTTAGCGGATTAGCTATTTTTCTTAATGTGGAAGACATATGTCATTTTTCATCACAAAAAAAATAATCCTCAATAACTTTCATCACCATAAATACAATTAAGTTATAAAATGCATCATCCACATTAGGGTGGAAAAGGATACACATACCAATTAGCCTAATTATACCACTATTCTAAATGGGCATGTATCATAAAATAATCAACATAAAATTTAAATGAGCAACTAATGAGTTGATCAAAATATATTTTAAGCTAAATTGGTTTGATGTGGTTGGGTAAGGGCTATAATTTGACCCCTTTTATAAAATATAGCCCATGATTTTTTCTTGTTAATATTCTTTTTGATGTTTCAAATTTTGGTACAATTTATTTTAGTTATAATATATTTTGCATACAAATAAGATCTTCACTACCAAAAAACAAAATTAAAAAAAGCAATGAAAATGCCCGCGGAAAATATGATGTTGCTATTTACCGATGAAAATTACAAAGAAGAAGTTATATTTGTAATTTTTTTTATAGAAACAACGATGAAATAAAAAAGATGATGTTTGTTATTCTGTTGGCATTTTTATTTGTCAAATTGTCGATGGAATTTCCATTGGCAATTTTAAAAGCAATTAAAACCTAACAATCCCCCCCTTTTATTTCAATTCAAACTCAAACTCCATTTCTTTAAATTTCTAACAGCCCCCCTCTAAAACTTGGCCACTCAACCCACCAGTACCAATGCAAGTTCATTCTCATAGTTTCATTTCTGGTCAAGCTTCACTCCACCAAGTAAGAAAACCCAACCATTTTTATTGTGACATCCATTTATGTTTAAAGTTAATTTATTGAAATTTGTATGTAGAATTTGTAGTTATGTATATTTAGGTGTTTAAATTGTTTTGAAATGATAATTTTATTATATTAATGTATGATTCTTATTTTAGTGTTTGTTTGAGATATGGAAGAAATGGACTTAATTTTTCACTTGATGAAATTGAGTATGATTTTGTAACTTAGACGTATTAGAATTGAAGAAATCATGAGTAATCTAATGGGTACCAATTAATTTTTTTATTCAATTTTGTAGTTAAGTTGGAAATTTAAAGAAAAACAATTTTATGTGAAATTGATAATAATTAGGTTGAATTGCCTATCATTAATGAGTACCTATTGATTTTTTTTGTTTTTGTCAATTTAGCAGCTAGAATATGGCTAGTGTAGTTTGAATATTAAATTACTGGTTGAATTCAGATATCTTTATCCAAATCTTGTTGTGATCATTATATAATAAAAATGGTATTTTACTAAGGTCATTAAATGGGCTTTCCACACTCTAATAATTCAAATTGACGTGTGTGTGGCTTTCCTTTTTTATATTTAATTAGGGAAAAAACAATTTTTAATGATGAGAGGGGGAAGAAAGAACTATAGGTAAAACTTCATGGTCATGTAATTCTCAATTAGATAGCAAATCCATATTAAGTTTAGTTTCTTTAAAATTCTTAATGATGCTTAACTTCCTAAACATTTATATGGGAAAGTTTGCATACATTCATAGATTGAGCATATACATGTTGATAAATTTGTTAAAACATAGTTAATGGGCATATTTAAGGTGAAATTAAAAGTGACATCCTCTCACTTTCTGGAATAAAACTTTTTTAGAATTTAATCTCCAACATAAGCTCTTTAACATGTAACATTAACATGATGTAAATAAATTATGGATAAATGAGAAATTAATCTCAAATATTCTTAATGTTTATAAAGTAGAAAGTTAAAAATTTTAAATTAAGCCCAAAAAGCACAAAAGTTTTTAGAGGAGAGAGGTCGTAAGCAAAATGGGCTTTGGACATAAACCAACATGTGCATGCGTGCTGGCTTAGCCCGATTCATGCTCAAGCTTTAGGTCGAGCCTAGACTTGGCCATAGTCAATGATTAACTATTTTTACAGCCTATTATTTGTCCAATCTAGCCTGTGAATGTTAACAGTCTTTTCTAGAAGCTTTTATTGCAAATCTGAAAAGTTTTTTCAGCTAAAACAAAATTTAGATTTATGGCCACTATGTTTAAATTGAACTTTTAATTTATGGTGATTAATCAAAAATTGATAATGGTGGGAATTAATTTTGATTATTACTAGAATTAATGCTTTAACATTTTAACTTCCAAAATCTACTATAAAATAAGGGTGAATGAAGAGTTTTACATAAGTATTTTTTTCCAAATTTTTACTCACTCTTCCTCGCTTCATTTTAATGTTATTCCTTTTTCTTATATGTTTGGTTTTTCTCCCATAACTATAGCTTAAGTTCATCTTGTTGAGATATATTTGAATTACATAATATTTGGTTCAAAAACCTTATTTAGAAATGCATTTAAACTAAGGTGGTGTTGTTGAAATCTTGGGTGGCATATTGCAAACATTTTAGCTGCAGAAGTAAGGAGCAATAAAGCTTTAAGAACAAAGAATTTATCCTTGACAATAATAAATTTCATTACTTTGAAGTGTTTTAGCAAGTAAGTACCCTAATTTGTTTTAATTTAAACATAAATGTTTTTATTGTTAGTATGCATGCTAGAACTTTAAATTGATATCAATTGCAAGTTTAAGTATATGTTTAGTATGCATACTAGTTCTATTATTATAACTGTGTTGAAAACATGTTTGCCATGAGTTTTTACTTTGCATGCTTATAGATTTAAAATTGTATGAAATCTAGGTTTTTCTTGAAATATTCTTATATTTAGCATGCCTTTCTTTTTTTAATCTAAACAATATTGCTTAATTGCTTAAAGTTTTTACTTATAATCTTAAGGCTTTAGTATTAGCATATCTTTTGTTTAGTTTGTTCCCATGCCTGTTATTTGTTTTAACTAGTCTTGAAAAAACTTATCATATGTTTTTATGCATGTTAAACTTCTTTTAGAACAAATATTTTAAAAAGATTATTTGGTTTTTAGCAACTTTAATTTTTAATTATTATAGTTTATCATTTATTTGTTTTGCTAAATTCTTGCAAATAATTTGAATCTATTTGATTTGTTGCATAATATATATTTTTATGAACTACCCTTTAATAAACCATGCTTATATAATTGTTCAGTTTATACATGTTACTTGCAAACTTGTTGGTGTGATCATGCATTTTGTTATTCTTGTTTAAACATATTATTTTGACACAATTCATGTTTAATTTAAACTAAAATAAACAAAAGTTTTTTTTTAATCTTCCATAGTTTATATATATATTTTACTTCAATTACTTGATTACAAGTTTTGTTTTATATTACTTGCTTATTGTAAAGCTGAAATATTTATTTATAAATATTATTGGCTATTGCTAGAAAAAAAAATATATTTATCTTGGTTTTATCTGGAATATTAGTTGTTCTAATCAATGTTGCTTTGGTAATTACTACTTTAAAAGTGAGGATTCCACCATTATCTTTTGTGATGTATTGTGAGAAACCTACCAAAGTTGCTTCGACAACTATTAGTTCAGTAGTGAGGATTCTACCATCACCTTTTAATGAGAATGGTGAGAAGCTAAAAAGTTCAAAGGATTGAATCTTAAGAGGTGACAATCATAAAATATTGTTTTTTGTGACCAGTTTGAACATGTCTAAATTCTTGTCTAAAGAAGTGCTAAAATTTTTAGATGATGAATTCGATCCCACTTTTATAGCAATTATGAATGCTTGGAATGTGCAAGAACTACATCTTTAATGGATTGTACAGTACACTATATGATATATATAGCTCAATCAAGAGAGAAAAGGCACTTTGAAAAGCTTTGGATAAAATGTTCAAGACTAAAGTTGTCAGTATGAAAAAGTTCATAGTCATAAAATTTCTTTGAGAGTAATAAATTTATACACTCTAAAAATGACATTAAATTTATCTAGTAGGGCTTGTTCACATATACAACACTATTCATGTATACAATATAATTCACATATATGGAAAGTTAGTGCGGCGAATAAATATGGTATAGGAAGTTATGTACATGGAAATTAAGTTTTAAGCAAGATTGTTTATGAACCCTCCAACCTTTCATGAGAACTTACTTAGTGGAAATTTTAGTCACACGATACTATTTCTATACACAATACAATTCTAAAGTGAAATGGTGATATTACAATGAACGAAATAAGTCTTAGCAAAGTAACCCAAGAAAAAAAATGATTGTTGAAGCCAATATTAATGAGGTTGATCACCTCGTTGATAAATCTAAAAAATGAACATTTTATTGTTGTTGTTGTTGTTTTCGAAGTCAATCTAATTATTTTTTAAAAATATCTTGAGCAATGGTGGGTTGACACTAGCATAACTTGAAATGTATGTATCGAGAAAGTGATTGTCTCCATTTATAAAGAAGTGGATGGTGAACACGTGTACATAAAGAATTCATCAACCTCTAAGGTACTATGTGTTGAGAAGATCATGTTAAAGAAGACTTTCAAAAAACTTCTAACCCTTAATAATGTGTTTCATGTGGTTGACATTAAGATAAAATTAATGTTTGGATCATTGTTGAGCAAAAATAGTTATAAGTTGGTCTTTAAATGTGATAAATTTGTACTCTATGAAAAAAAAGGAATGTTTATAGAACAAGGGCAACATTAACATAACTTTCACTATCAATAATCGTATAACATACCTTGTTAGTTATGTGACATCTAGTATGGAATATGTTTTTTCTTTGTTGCTTTATATCACTGTCATAACTCATTTCTCGGTTATTTCTCAAATTCACCTTTTTTTACTTTCCAATAAAATAAAATAAAATAATAATAGCAAAGAGACTGACATTTTAGCAAAATCAAGAAAAAAATTAAGCTACAATTTTGAATAGAATAAGGAGCATGATTGTACCATATTTTACCAAAAACTAGAGAGACAATGCAGATTCCAAGTCAAATTAAATGATTTTTGGACGAATCTGCATAAATATTAAACCTAGGGACATAATTAGATTTTTAGTGGGTCAATTTGATTTAATATTGGGCCAAATTAAAGTTTAATTATATTTAAGAATTAATTTAGGTTCAATTGAAGGATTTAATTAGGTGCAAGTACTTAATTATACTTTAAATAAGTCAAATTAATTTTATTAGGGGCTTAATTGGTGAAACAATTAGGTTTGGGAGCCCATTTTGAGCTTAATTGAGAAAATTAAAATTTTAGGAGACCAAACTTAATTTTTACAAAGTCAATTAGTTTAAATCAGAGGTAAAATTTCAACAAAATTAAAGTTTTGGAGTCAATTAAGAGCTAAATTAAAGAAATTCACAGCTAATGATCATTTAAAAAAAACACTTAACTATAGGGACAAAATTCAATGAAATCAGGGGTGAAATTCAAGAGATTTGAAAGTTTAATGGTCAATTAGGAACTAAATTGAAGAAATCCAAAGTTGTAAGTTTGTCTGGGTAAAATTGCACAAAATTGAAATTTTAAAGCCAATTAAGGGTGTAATTGAGAGAAATCACAAATCAAATGACTAAATTAACTTTAACCAAAACAATGCCGTTATGGTTACTATTCATCTTCTTTTTTAATTTTCATCTGAAAAGGATGCTCGACTGGCCTCATCTTCAGGGCATTTAATGCTTCATTTCTACACAAAATTTGACAAAACTTGCACGCAAACAATGACCTACATCTAACTACACCTTAGTATGGTCTTTTCTGGCCAATTGACACCACAGCGGCTATAGTGTCGCCCTAAAATGACCAACTCGACCAACCCTTCTACAACAACTTTTTCAAGCCATAATTACAACTTTAAGCCAATGGTTGAGATCCTTTCAAGTTGAATCAAGGATCAAGATTTGGCACTATTAAAGATGAAGTATTCATCTTCCACCATTACAAATAGGGGTAAATTTCGTGGCTTAAAGGGGAAGAAAATCGGATGTAAAATTGAAAAAAAAAATAGCTTTCCCCCAAGTTTTTCTGCCATTATCACTTTTCTCCTCCTTTGCCATGATGACCTTGGCCTCTACAGTAACTAACCACCTTACCGCTTGCTTCTCCCTCGACACCTCCACCACGAGCTGCCAATACGAGCACCAGCTAGCCACCTTCATGTAAGGAATTGTCATTGTAATTTTTTTTTGTTCTTTTCATCGCAGGCTTTTCTTCCACCAACGCCACATCTAGTAACCAACATTAACCGCTGACTTCACCACCTCCAGCCATGCCATGCATCACTAGTAGGACCACTAACCACGACCCCCTACTCTAGGTGTAACTCTTCTCCCCTTGCCACAAGACTTGCCACTACATACAGAATGAGAATTCATTTTGCACGAAAAAAGGTAAATTAATTAATATGGTTGCTAGGTCGGGCAAACAACCATGTGGGCTAGGAAAGGATGGGCCAGGTCCAACCCAACTCATATTTATAAAATAAATAAAAAGGCTAGGTTTGTTGGGCCACTGTCGGCCCAACCCAACTCGGCTGAGTCTAGCCTAGATGGTTGGGCCGTCCCAACCCAATATATTTAGTAATAATATAATAATATAAAAAAATCAAAATTTTCAAGAGTCATTTTAAAAATATTTATGGGCCCCTCCCTCGTATGTGTTTTCTAACAATTTTGTATAATATCAGGCTGTAAATTTATATTATAAAATACAGATCCATTATTAAAAATATCCGACTTCCTATGAAACTTAAAAAAATACAAGAAAAATAAAAAAATTTAATGAAAATAAATTTTCATTTAAAAAAATGTTTATTTTTGCAAACGGTCAAATCCTAAAAGTTTTCCAAGCATATTTTTTCAAAGATAAAAATCACAGTATTTTTATCATGCCTTGTTTTTTAAAAAAATTGATATCATAACCAGTTTATGATTATCCATTGGGGTTTGAGTAAAATACAAAAAACCCATAACAATTATTCTATTTGGAATGTTAGGAATTAGTTAAGAAATATATGTGATGCTATAACTTTGAATTTAGAATGATCAGGATCTCACCCAATAAAGTAGAGACTCTCTCACAAAGAGAGATCTGTCTTGGACCTAAAAAACCAATGGATAGAAGAGTGACCTAGAAAAACAATTAAACAACAATGCAACTTACCTTAGGTAGGGTGCACAAGGGGTGATACGTCTTCTCCTTGTACAACTAGTCTCTTACCTAGACTCTCGTAGACCATAGGTTTTCTAGTAACTATAATACTAGGTGACGACTCCTGAACTTTATAATCATAATTTTATGATTATACCTAAAACCCTTTCCTTTCCAACAATACCTCTCAAGAGGCTAGCGCGTCATTTTACGTCACCTTGCGACAATCATCATCCTTAATCTAAACATTGAGTCATCTTTTAATCATAAATCTCTCCATCAATTGGATAGACAACATTACTATAATCCTTAAGTTATGGCATCTTATCCTCCTTTGATGTGTCACTTTTGAATTCAATCTCCTTATGCTCTCTCATAACCATAACCATTTTGTTTGGATACTGCGAAATCGTGTGTCCATTACCCAAACACCTTAAATACTTAGTATCATGTTTACAATTAGTTTAAGTTTTGGTTTTATCTTGGACAACAATGGTTGAATCCTTATTTATAACTTTAGAAGGTTAAGCTTTGTTTCCTGTTGTATTTGGATTTGATGGAGCAACCCTCTCCTTTCTATAATTTAGCAATCAAGCTAAAACAAAATTGACTTACCTTCTTAATGCGTATTGCTCTTTCTTTTCAACTATCTTTCTACCTTGGTAGCCATTTGAGTCATATCTTCCAACTCAATATAAAGCTAAATTCAACCACATTAGTTATCTCTCTATTCAATCCATTCAAAATTTTTGTCATTATAGTCTCTATATCCTCTATAAAATTAGCTCTAATAATTAAAATTTGTATCTCCTTTATACTCTTAGACCTTTAAGTTAAACTCTACAATCTCAAAAATAATTTCTTATAAATAATGTCTGTGAAGAAACCTTTTTCTCATGATTGTTTTCACCTCATCTCAATTCTCTATAAGTCTCTATCTATTTCTTCTTCTCCGTAATACAATCTTATTCCACCAAATAATATCATAGTTAGTAAACTCATTTATCTTCTTTTCCTCTTAATAATGGTGACAATCAAAGATCAAATCTACTTTCTTCTCCCATTTCAAATATGATTCAGGATTAAAAAATAATTTCATCTATAATAATATCTAGGAAGAAATCTTTTTCTCATTATTGTTTTCACCTCATCTGAATTCTCTATAAGTCTCTATCTATTTCTTCTTCTTTTTAATACAATTTTATCCCACCAAATAATATCATAGTCAGTAAACTCAATAACAAGTTTTATCATCTTTTCCTCATAATAATGGTCACAATCAAAGATCAAATCCACTTTCTTCTTCCATTTCAAATATGCTTCAGGATTGTTTTCCTCTAAAAAGCTAAAATCTCCATCTTAATACTCCTTGAAATTTTATCCAAACCAGCACAAAATCCATCCTCCATATATGCTCTTTTACGGACAAAATAATCATATGGTCAAACTCCTATATTTCTGCAGGTCTTAGGCTGCTGAATTCTAATACCATGTTCATGATCAAAATCCTTGGCCTCCTCATCTGTATTTTGGGCTATAAACTCTTCTAAAGATGAAATAACTTATCCCATAGGCCTTATATCCTCAGTACCTCTATAGACCGGCCTATCTTAAAGGATAACTACTTTGATTCTCAATCCAACCATCCTATTCATAACCTCTTCAAACCTCAAGTTTATCATATTTAATATTATTACATAGCTAAATAACCCTATTAATAATTATTCTTATCATTTGATGGTGATGATCCTCAGATTTGAAAATCATGTTAATAGCAAGCAAAATATATCCTCACACATTTCCTCACGTGTTTACAGTCAATAGATGTCATTGCTATTGTGTTTCACATAAATTTTTAGCCTTTCGCTGTAATAAACTCACTTTTCACCTTTTACCACTCAATCTAGAAAACTTCAATTCTTTAAGGACCTAATTCACAACAAAATAGAAAAAATATCAAGTTAAAGGTGCAATCCAAAATAACATATAAACTCAAGAAGCAATAAAAAAACCAAAAATTATCAATATGAAACCGCAAATACAAAATCACAAATTGCAAAGAGAATTCATGCGAAATGAGAATGATATAAAGGCGCATAAAAACAATTATAAAATTAGAAAAAAAATAATGAAATAATACTCAAATAACTTAAGCTAAGTAAATATAATATTCCTTTTTTTTTAGTTTAGCTAAAACTAACAAAGAAAGAAAAATATTGATGGAAAACTACCCATTATAAATGTTTTTGTTGTATTTTTAGAGATATCTCACAAATAATGTCTAAATAATCCCAAAATCAAGATATGACACTAAGATATCCCAAAAATAAAGAATTTTTATATTTGAGTTGTCGAATCCAAGATTTGATAAAAATTCTAATTTATAGCTACACCTTAATCATTCCTTTTATGATTTTTTTATTTGATCTTTGTTTTTTTTTTAATTGGGAACAACCATATCACAAATAAACTTTCTTTTTTTAACTTATTTTACAACTAGGTTTTAGATGATGACAACGATAAAATAACACGAAAACCAAAAGATAAAGGAATATAACTTGATTTTAGAGTCTTACTTTGATACCAATTGATATGGACCCTGTGAACATAAAGATCAAAAAACCATAATTAAATCAACTTCTCCCAAGAAATCTAAATTCATGCTTGTGATTAAGTTAGACACAACGATAACTTGTACCAAGATACCAAGACTATAGAAACTGAACCCCCACCCAATGTCTATTTAGGGGCAAGAATGAATAGTATGGAAGACATCATTAAGCTTGGTTAACACTTTAATAAGTCAGATTAGTTCATTGAAGAACCAAAACAAGAGATTTTCTCTCTCACACACACAATAGATGTGGCAATAATGTATTAATCAACCTAAAAAAGTATTGTCTTAAAAAATAATATTTATACTTGAGATAAAATAAACCTTAGTTGACCTAATGAGTTAACATCAACCAAAATTAAAATAAACCCTAAAGTATCTCGCCCTTTTATAATCCAAAACAATTAAGGAAAACTTTTGGAATTACTTCTTTCTTATTCTCCTATGTTTCCACATAGAATAAGGAATTCTCTCATAGTTTGAAATTCATAAAACACATGAAAATACATAATCTTATAGTTGTCGCTCCCTCTATGGATAGCCCATGATACCAAAATTAATTAAGCCCGTGAAGTAGATGGATTATACCCCTTTTGTGCATAAATTAGGTTGACTAAGATCTAATCATCACTGATAAAGTTATGGTATCCTTGAAATTTACCTTCACCCAAATACTCTAAATAAGCCCATTAAATGCATTTTCGAGCTTCTTTGCCCTTGATCTTGTAATTAGCCCATCTAGGACTTCTATTGAATTCTTTGGTGTAGTTTGGATCATATCAAGTTTAAAGTCAATGAACTTGAAAATTTTGTTTATATGAAAAACTCAAATAAAGGTTTGTGATATTATTTGTCTTTATGTGGATGATATGATAATTTTAGACAGCAATAATTGTATGATCAAGTTTACTAAAACATATTAACCAATAAGTTTGACATGAAATACTTTGCGGATGTCATACTACAAATAAAAATTTCTAGGACATCTGATGGATTAGTATTGTCCCAATCCCATTATGTTGAGAAAGTTCTCAATAGATTTTTTAAAGGTGACCATAGCACCGTTAAAATACCAATTGATATAAGTGTACATATGTCCAAGAATAGAGGTAAAGGAATAAACCTATTGGAATATTCTTAAATAATTGAAAGTCTGGTGTACGTTATGAATGACATAAGGCTTGCTATTGTATACTCGATTTGCAAACTAAATGATTTACAAGTAATCCAAGTATGGATTGTTATAAGGCAATACAAAAGATACTTAAATATTTGAGGTACACCTTAAACTATAGACTACACTATACTAGTTACCAAGTGGTACTAGAAATGTATATTGATGTTAATTGAATGCCTGACATTAAGTGAATATGTCTTCATACTTGGTGGAGTAGTTTTGTCATGAAAATCCTCTAAAAAAATATGCATCGCAAGATCCATGATTGAATAAAAGTTTATTTCTCTTGATAAAGCTAGAGAGGAAGTTGAATGGCTTTGAAATTTCTTAGATGATATTTTATGTTGGCCAAAACTAGTGCCATTTATTTGTGACCATTGTGATAATCAGTTAGAAATTAGTAGGGCATAACGTACTATGTGTAATAATAAGTCTAGACATATATAGCATAGATATAATATCGTTAAACACTTGTTCTTGAATAAAATTATTTTCATTGACTATGTAAAGTCAAAGAAAAATATTGCGGATCCGCTAACCAAATGTTTATCAAGAGAGCTTGTGTATAATTTATAAAGAGAAATTATTTAAAGCCTTTAAAGATAAAAGAGTGTAATGATGGTAACCATACCTCTGTAACACTAAAAAAGTATTATTTTATATTTATTTCCATGATGAAATAAGTATTAGATGCAGCATGATGAAGGGTGAGTTGTTCTCTTAATGATTTTTATATCTAGTTACACCCTGTGTATTATAATAGAATACTTTTAATCAAAAATCACCTATATCGGTGAGAAATGTGACTATTTCTTTGAGAATTTTGATAAAAGTTGGATTCTTTATAGCACTCATAAATTCAAGAGTTGTTTGAGGCCAAAATGAACACAACAATAAGAACCAAACGAAATCTCTAGGTAAAGAATTATATGAGTACTATTGTCTTGGTTTAATTATGTGAGTATACAAAAGGCTTCAGCTCAAGACATTGTATTTACTATTTATCTGTGTAAATCTAATGATATTTCACCAAGGAATGTTCAAAACCAAAAGCTATCTATCATGATGTAGTAATCTACTAAATCAGTATCTCTCAACAAATCTTCAATATGCTTTCAAATTAGTTAAACAATTTCCATTCATATGGGAGTTTGTTGGAAAATTTGTTAAAACATGGTTAATGGAAACATTCAAGACCAAGTTAATAGTGGGGCCCACTCACTTTTTGGATTAAAACTTTATTGAAATCTAATATCTAACATAAGGTCTTTAATCTGGAACATTTACATAATTTATTAAATTATAGTGAATAAAAAATTGATCTCAAAGAACCATTGGTTGACAAGTTTTGGTAAAATCCAAAACTCTCTAAAAGAACTTTATCCCACATAAAAAAAGATACAAAACTTTCTTGGTATTTATAAAGTGCGAAGTTAGAAAGTTAAAATTGGGCTAAAAGGACTCCAAAACTTTTAGAAGATAGATGTTTTAAGCAAAGTGGAATTTAGGCTTGAATCCACACACTTGCTATGGATTTTTAGGTCAGGCCTGGGTTTAAGTTTGGGTTTATTGAAAAATAATATTTTGATGCCTTTTAAAATCTGGACTTAGGTCTGGTCCATGAAGAACTGTTTCTTCCAGCCCATTATTTGTTCATTATAGCCCATGAATATTAACTGTCTGTTCTAGAAGCTTTTTTTTGCAAATCTAAATAGTTTTGTCAACTCAAAAAAATTAGATTTATGACCATTATGTTCAAATTTAATCATTGATTTATGGTGGTTAATCAAAGATTGATAATAATGTGAATTAATTCTCATTATTACCAGAATTAATTCTTCAACTTTTTAGCTTCTAAAATCTATTATAAAAATGGGGTGAAGGAGAGTTTTATATAAGTTTATTTTTTTTCCAGATTTTTACACACTTCCTCACCTTATTTTAGTGTTTTTCCTTCTCTTTTTATGCTTTAGTTTTTTTCCCGTATCTAGAGCTTAGGTTCACATTGTTGAGAGATATTTGAGTTACATAATCTTTAGTTCAAAGACCTTGTTAATTTAGAAGTGCATCTAAACTAAGTTGGTGGAGTTAGAATCTTGAGAGATGTATTACAAACATCCTAGTTGCACAAGTAAGGAATAATAAAGTCTTAAGAACAAAGAATTTATCCTTGACAACAACAAGTTTAATTACTTTAAAGTGTTTCATCAAGTACCCTCCTTTGTTTTAATTGATATT
>Ga0325402_1002491_pt1 | contig 16214 bp, 13 predicted proteins | sample PopdelMetagenome_22_FD_207212 | JGI IMG/M metagenome (GOLD analysis project Ga0325402, IMG submission 207212) | Populus deltoides microbial communities from Bellville, Georgia, United States - Xylem-PdKOR-R3 | ecosystem: Host-associated > Plants > Phyllosphere > Stem > Wood/Secondary xylem... | reverse complement strand
TTTGGGGGAATTAAACGGTGAAAAAAGCTGGAATCCTTGTACATACAATCAACTTTTAGTTATTAAACGGATTTGGGTTAATTACAAGAGATGGTTTGTATTTGTGTTACAAATTATTTTTTAAATTGTTTTTTATTTAAAAAAATATCAAATTAATATATTTTTAAGTTTTTAAATAATATTAATGTACTCATATCAAAAATTAAAAAAATATCATTTTAATACATTTTCAATTAAAAAAAAAATTTTAAAAAACACCACATATCATATTATCAAACACACAACTATCACTTATAGATAGTGATTTATTTATTTTTGGCAATTTGGGGATTTCTTTGGATTTGCTTGCATTTTATTTGCCATGTGCACTCAATTCTATTGAAGGGTTAAAACTCAAGTTTTGGATGGTCAGGATTGTTAGCACGGCCACATTATTACATTGTTCAATGCCACCCAGCCAGCTTTTAGTGGATCCTATATTATTCAATTTCAGCCCATCGAAATTAAGAATTAATTATTAATTATTCCTTGTAATTTATTGAGATAAATTAATAATTCCATGAGGTGTGAGAAATTGTTAAATAGTTCTTGTGGATTTCTATTTGTTAATAACTTAGTCCTCCATCTTTATTTTGTTAACAAAATTTTGAGATGTCCAAAATTTAATTGTTGTTTTTTTAAAAAATACACATTTTTTTATTCAGATTTTCCAACATAATTTCTAGTTTGGAAATGTGGTGGCTTTCACAATAGCGGCGGAAGGAAGTTTCCTCTCATCAAATTATCTATATCTGATTCTTCTTCAAACAAATTTAAATGAATTTTTTTTTCTTTTTTCTGTCATTCGAGTTTGAGATAACGAAGTGAAAGGGAAGGATTTAACTCAGAATCAAGGACCTAATCATGTAATTTTGTGATATAGAGACTTAAGTGAACTCTATACTTAACTATAGGGACTTATCGGCTGCAGGAAATTTCAAACAACCTTCCTACCATCTGTCGCACGTGTACAGCATCACGGCGATATTCTATTTTATGTAAATATCAGGAAAATCAGGAAATGCAAAGACAAGGAATTCTTGTTTTTTTATCAGTGGAAAGAGGGAATGAGAGTCGTCACTTAGTATTTTAGTCACTAAAAACTCTAACTAGTCTTAGAGATCGGGTACGCATCCAGGAGAAGAAAAAAACCCATAATGTCGTTCAAAATGGCATCATTTAGGCTTTTTTTTTTAACAGTGGATGAAACGGAATCGTTTTGAACAAAACGCGTCGTTTCATTTAAAAGAAAAAGGCGCCAAAGAAGCATCAAATTCCAAATCAATCCTTAATTTTTTATTTGTTTAATCAAGTCCTCAATTGTAATTTTGATTTTAAGAATCAATTCAATTGCATACCTGACAAATTCAAATGTCGGCCTTGATGTTGGCCACCTTTTTTATTTTGATCCTTAATCTCGGATTTATGCAATTTAACCCCAAATTGATCAATAAACTTTAAATTTCTTCAATTTGGCCCTTGATTCAGTTAATTTCAATCCCTCTATTTACACGTCTTATCCAGTTTGGTCCTTAGTTTTGGATTTCTTCAATCGAGTCCTTAACTAGCCATCAAACTTCAATATTTATGCAATTAAACCCCTGATTTGACCAAATCAACTCTTAAAAATTATAATTTGACCCCTAAACATTAATTTCTTCCGATTAAAGCCTAAATTGACTTAAAAATTAATTTTTCTTGCAATCAAACCCTTCATAAATTTAATTAAACCTTCAATAAAATTTAATCGAGTCCATAAACATTTGATTTTAGACTTTTCTTTCTCAAATTGAATTTTCTTTATCAACAGAGCTCTCATCAGTAAAAAAAATATACTGTCAAATTTCAATCTTTGTATTTTTTAACCTCCTTAACCAATTGGACTCTCCGGCATCCTCTTCTCACTGCTATTATTTTTTGGTTTTCTTCTGAATATATTTTTTTATATTTTCTCTTTTTTTACATGGGGATCCAAAAATAGAGAACAACACCATCAATGAACATTCTCACTCTATCTCTTCTAATTTCCTGCCATGTTATCACACCAAACCCATGTGATGATTAGGATTTATCAGTATTTTTCAACAATTTTTTTTTTTTTGCTTGAGCTCATTTTTATGATGGTTTAGGCTCTTAAGGGGATTTAAAAACATGTTTGGACCTAGACTTATGGATAGGGCTCCAAAGGGGCTAGGCCCATGGCTTGACATGTTTTTGGGACCAGACGTCATGGCCTGGCACCAATCTTGGTTATTGTTTGGGCCCAGGCTTGTGACCTGGGCCTAACACCTGATTCCTTGGAATGTTTTACTGAACCCAAGTTTTTTAGTCTGGATTCAAAGTGTTAGGGAACTCTATGCATCCTGTCCCTTGAGAGTTGAGTATTCTTTAACTCATTACATATAATACAAGGGACTTACTTAGTAAGTTTATACTCCACCTGCACCTTTAAGTGTATAAGAATCTCTCATGGCATACCATATTTTTATTTTCATTAATACATGTGAAAGGGATACTCATCCATTATTAATGTATGTGTAAAAGATATTTTATTCTTCATTAATATATATGTAAGGGATATTTGTTTCTCGTTAATGTTACAATGATGGAATGACTCTTTAGCCCTTTCATTCAAGCAAAATAACAAGGTTCACGAGGTATAAATATCATCAATGTAAGGGATATTTTTATGATGGTTTAGGCTCTTAAGGGGATTTAAAAACATGTTTGGACCTAGACTTATGGATAGGGCTCCAAAGGGGCTAGGCCCATGGCTTGACATGTTTTTGGGACCAGACGTCATGGCCTGGCACCAATCTTGGTTATTGTTTGGGCCCAGGCTTGTGACCTGGGCCTAACACCTGATTCCTTGGAATGTTTTACTGAACCCAAGTTTTTTAGTCTGGATTCAAAGTGTTAGGGAACTCTATGCATCCTGTCCCTTGAGAGTTGAGTATTCTTTAACTCATTACATATAATACAAGGGACTTACTTAGTAAGTTTATACTCCACCTGCACCTTTAAGTGTATAAGAATCTCTCATGGCATACCATATTTTTATTTTCATTAATACATGTGAAAGGGATACTCATCCATTATTAATGTATGTGTAAAAGATATTTTATTCTTCATTAATATATATGTAAGGGATATTTGTTTCTCGTTAATGTTACAATGATGGAATGACTCTTTAGCCCTTTCATTCAAGCAAAATAACAAGGTTCACGAGGTATAAATACCCCATAAACCACCAAGGTAAAGAATTCATAATTTCTCTATTCTCAACATATGGTTCTTATTGCTTACAAAGAAGACCCTTTTTCTTTAAAAAGTATTTAATACATACCAAAATAATAAAAATAAAAATAAAAATAAAAATAAAAATAAAAACAACCTAGTTGTTTTAGATTTAATGATCTTTTGCACATTTATTGCAATCTCTTTCTACAAAGATATTAAGTATTTAAGGGTCTTGAAATCCACCCAAAATGGATTGTTTTGTCATTTTTCGTAGCTATAAAGAATGGATAAAATAGTAATTAGTGTGAGAATGGATCAAATAGTAACAACATTTTATTAAACTCGTTATACAACCACTCAAAAAACTAAATTGCTAAACATCTTGGATTTTGAAACATCATCACCATCCAAATCATTTCCACAACCTTTAAATATGATTTTGGCCACTACACCTCATCTCTTTATGAAGAATATACCCTGTTAAAAATTTAAGATTGAACACCTTTTTAAAGTCTTAAGAACCGAAGCTTTGAATCTTCAAAACACTCGGTGGTGGTTGGATCCTAAAACATTAGAAATGATATTGAGCTTATCTAACATAAGTTTAGAGAAAGAAGGAAATGAGAAGGAAAAGGGAGAAATATGTTTTTTTTTTGTTTTTTATGAGAAAATGAGTATTCATAATAACAGCTTTGTCGCACGTCACCCGCGCGGCGGCGTTCGACAATTTTTCGTTATGTTTGCTTGATTTGTTGAGAGTCGCTACCTAGTATTTAATTGAGAGTTACTAGAAAACCTGAATATACTGGTTTTGTTAAAGATTCACAAGTAAGAAACTGGTTATGGCTAGGAAAGATATTAACACTCCTAGCACACCCCTACCTGAGATAAGCTGCTTCGCAATTTGACATGAAAAAGGTTATGAAAATTATCTTGCCAATGATTTCTTAAAAAAAAAACATCTTTCTTGGTAAGAAAATCCTTATCTTTTCGGATAAAAATTGCTAATTGCTCTAGTATCAATAAAATAAAACAAATTTTTCTATTTAATATCATAAATATATCTTAAGATTATAATCCAGGATACCAAAAGAAAAATAAAATTTTTGATATTTTTAAAAATATGAACCAAATTCAATGGAAATTAAAACATTTATTTTTTTTTCTTTTTAGTTTTTGTCATTCAAAACATACATAAAAATAAATAATAACAAAACACCCACTAAAACACTCTTCTTTCAGTATGTTTATCCATTACATGTTTACAAACCAATCAAAATTAAAAAAATAACCCATACACAACAATGTCTGAAAATTACATAAATAAACCCTCGGGAACAGTGCTGGAGCAGTGGCCACGCGCCGCCGCCGATGAAGGCAACAAAACCAGTGTATCGGGAACGTCTTCCTCTTCTCTGTCTCCCAATACCGGCGGTGACCTACAAAACAACCGAAAATACAACAGGCAGTTGATTTTAATTTTTCTTTTTGTGCAGGTCCGTTCTCTGGTCTGCTGCTCTGTTCGGGTTTGTTATTCTTTCCTTCTTCTTCAAGCGGCTGATCTGGCGGTTGTGGAAGGAGTATTAGAGGTCGGAGCTGTGGGTGTCGCCGCTGGGGAAAGGGACAGCGGTGGGTCTGTGGGCACCGCTGTGTGTCTCAGCTGCAGTAGAAGGCTGGTCGGCGAGAGCTGGGTCTCTGTTTAGCAGAGACAGGGGCAGCTGAAAGAGTAGAGGAGGAAGGAGCGGCGGACCGATCTGGGTCCGTGGGGGATGCCGCTGCTGACGGCAAAGACCGGCTGAGAGGAGAGTGAGGGGGTGGTCTGTTCACGGTGGCTGAGAGAGGGGTCGGTCAGAGCTGGGGAACGGTTGGCCGAGGAAGAGAGCTTGTCTGTGAAAGCCGGCAACGGGGCTGTTGGGTCGGCTGGGAGAGAAAAATAGAGCTGCTGTGTCTTGGAGGAGAGAGGCCGTGGCTGAGGGGAGAAGGAGCTGGAGACGGCGCTGATTTTTGGTGGGCAAAAATGGAGGAAAATCTGTTGAGAGGGAAGCAAGTCGTGAGGGTTGGTGGCGGCTGTAAAAGAAAAGGTGAGATGGCCGGGGGGGGGGAGGGGGGGCGACGGCTTGGGTGATGGGGAAGTAAGGGTTATGGTTTTTAGCTTAACTCGACGGGTTAAATTTAAAATCTTTCAATCTAACTTCTTGTCTAATTTAAATTTAAAATTAATTAATATAAAAATTAATTTTAGGTAACTTAATTGACGGGTCTAAAAATAACCCAAATGATCAATGAAAGTGTGGTTTTGATTTAAAAGAAATTCAAGTTAATATTTTTTAATATTAAGACGATGACATATTAGATCAACACGAGTTTCATAGCTCAACTCAAAAAAGCTTTCAATCTAACTTTTTGTCTAATCTAATTTTAAAATTAATCAACATAAAAATTAATTTTAGATGACCTAATTGACTTGACGGGTACAAAAATAACCCAGATGATCAATGAAAGCGTGGTTTTGATTTAAAAGAAATTCAAGTTAATATTTTTTAATATTAAAACGATGACATATTGGATCAACATAAGTTTCATAGCTTAACTCAAAAAACTTACAACCTAGATTATGAACTCTATTAGATTTAAAACCTTATTTTTAAACTATTTTTTTATTTAATGATATAATAATAAAAATAGATGTATATAAAAATTAAATACCATGTGAAGTAAACAAATTCAAAATATGATGATTAATTTAAAATTAAAAAAAAATTAAAAAATTGAAAGAAAAAAAAAGGTTAAAATGTAGAATTTAAAAGAAGAAATTAAGATATTTCATTGTTCACTGTTTATATGAATAGAGAATCACCATATTCTTTCTTTTAGCTGGTTGAAGTAATATTGAAAGAATTCTTAACCAAACGCTATCATTTTGATAGCAATTTGGGACATTTTGAGCTAAAAAGCTCAAAATACAAAAAACAATAGGTATCTAAATGGGACGAAAAGATCTACTAAAACAAGGTTAATTATTAATTCTCCTACATTTACTAATTCCCTTGCATGATTGTTTTGACCCTCAAATCTTAATTTTCAACTTGATTTAATAAAAAAAAACACCTTTAAAACATTCTAAAAAACTAAATTATCTCATTTCTAACACCCAACATACTTTAAAATTACTCTAAAAACAAAATCTAAAAAAATCTTGGTAAACCTCGATCCACTTGTTTCGGCATGGTTGATGGGCGCCACCACCATTAAACTTTTCCTTCAAAGACAAGCACATTAATCCCAATATTGGCACTTTTTTTTATTGGGTTGAGTTTGAACCTATAATTATATTTAATTGAACTATTGATATTTTATAAATTATAAAGTCAATCTATTTAAATTTTTTGGAACCAAGCGGGTTGGATATATTAGGTTTGACTAATTTTTTTTATAGATATTACATATATTCAGGAGTTGAGTTTATATTGCTATTTTCATAGGTCCATATTTAGAGGCGAACCAACAACATGGATTTTAACTAACATGGCGCACCCCCAATGTTAAGTCTAATTATCATGCTTTGCACCACTATTAAATTCTAGTTACCTCCCCTTCCCCACTAACAAAGAGACAAACCCTTTTTTTATGTTAAAGAAATATAAAAGGAAGTCCACTAACAAGAACTTTAAAGCCGAAACATTTTTAAATAAAATAAATACACAATCCACAAATTATCAAATACAAAGATAAAAGGAGTATAAGGTATATGGGCTGAGTCAGGTTGACCGAGTTTCAAAACCCCGACCCTCCACCTGACCTGTAATATCTATTTCTTAGGGTTTTTAACCCGCTATCATGTAATATTCATATTATCTGAATTTAATGGGTTAGATCGAGTCAAATAATATAAATATTACAAATGAGCTGCTTTTTTAAACACTTCTAATTTTGAGCTAGATAGCTCAAACACCAAAAACAATAGATATCCAAATGGGGCTAAAGTGCCTAGTGAAACAAGGCTAAATATTAATTTTCATATTAAAACAAGCTATAAGGCCTTGAAAAAACATTGTAGATGGATATGCAGAGCATTATTTAGTGAAATAGTATAATTATGATTTTGCTTTTCACACCACAAAGTTTAAAACTAGCTATTAAGAGCATTAAGCTCTTTTCATATTGTATCATAGTAATTATCAAATTGATTAGAAGAAAGTAAGTCTTTTCGCATTTTAAAAACACGTTGAGAAGACCTAAATGCCCTTAAAAGCGAAAACTTTTAATCCTAGCATCAAAGGGCAATTTAGTATTTTTCAAATTGGTTTTTTTGTAATTAAAATGTTAGATGAGGGTAAAATTCTTATTTTTCCAAATATAAAAATTAAAAAAATCAAAAGTACAGTGAAATGACCATAATACCCTTAGAAATCAAAATTTTAAAATTGTTGTCAATAGGCATTTTTCATCTTTCACAAAGGTTTTTTCATTAGCATCATGTCATCTCCATGGCAATTTTGGATTTGAAAAAAAAACAAAACAAAAAAAAATATCCAGGCGTGTATATCACACTTGCAGGCATGTGGAAGGAGCCTGTGCACTTTAAGCTGTGCGTGCGAAGCTTTCTAGAGTCCAAAAATGGCATTTTATTGTGTCATTGAAAGCATTATTGTGTCCTCTTCATGTTGGAGGGGTGCATGTAGGTGTTAGGTGATCGGTTTGTCTCCAATAACCTTTTTTTTTTCATTCTTTTCTCTCTTCTCCCCCTAAAATAACAGCCCAGTCCTCTTTGTTCTTGGTATTTCAAGTTCTTAATTTCTAATTTTTATTCTTGATTTATTTCTAAAAGTTTTATTTGTCTTCAATCTTGTCCATCAATTCCAATTTGACATATATTACTTTCTAAATTTAGTCTTTATTCTTTTTATTTTTAATTTTATTCCTTGGCTGCTATTTTGTAAAAGTTTTTTTGGTTTTCAATTTTATCCTTCAATCCAAATTTATGGTATTATGTTTTCCAACTTGGTCCTTGTTATTTTGATTTCTACTTTTGTTTTTATTGGCTCTTTTATAAGAGTTTTATTTGTTTTTAATTCTATCCCTCAATCCAAATTTATGGTATATTATTTTTATGAATTTGGTCCTCATTTTTTTTCTTTCGTTAAAATTGTTTTTATTTTTTATGTTAATTTTGATCCTCATTCTTTTGATATTTTTTTGGTCATTTTGCTAAATTGATTTTTTTTTCAATTTGACCCTTCAATCAAATATAAAGTTTATTTTATATTTCAATTTTTATTCTTATTCTTTTAATTCTTGCTCTTTTTAATCCTTTTGTATAATAATAAAAAAATGAATTCAATCCTTCAATATTTGATTGATTAGGAATTGGACTTCATTATTTTTTCAAATAGGATATTTTGAATCCAATGACTCGAATCACAAGTTTGAAAAGTTAACTCGGGTTAATATTTTTTCTCTAAAAAAAATTTATAATATTCTTTATTTTTATTATCAAGTTATTCTAATCTCATGATCTGGGTTATAGGTTTGACAGTATATCCCGAGTTGACTCAGCTCTAATTACCGAAGTTATAGATTTATCATACTAATTTGGGTTGACTAGGACTAATTTTTTTATGGTCCTTTTTTACCATATTTTTTTCTTCTGTATTTAATGGGCTGTAAATTGAGATACATTGTTTATCCTCCTTTGAAAAAATATTTTTTTTCTCAAGTGTATCCTAATCAATTTTCTTTTTAAATTTGATTCTTTTTTTTTATCTGATTAAAATGAAATCGTCTTATACTACTCAAGTTATTTTTTTATATATAAAAAACACCCTTGCAGTGCTTGATTATCATTTTTTACTCAAGAAATATAACTCGGCCCCGCGGTGAATAGCAAGTACCAGGGCTAATCATTTACTAATTCCCTCAGCATGCTACAAATGAATTAAATATTCTATAACTTTTGTATTTCATTCTTAAATTATTTTTTCTTTTCTTTCTTTCTTTCGTTTTTTTTTTTTTCAAAAATAGTTTGCGTTTCTTTTGTTTTGCTTACAGTACATTTATGACAGCCATGTACTCCAGTTTTATTTCATCTTCATTAATGGTTACACAGCGACTTTTATAGCTATTCTTGCATAATTCGACTTTTCTTCCAATAATAAAACAAATGTCAAGCTAGGGACCTTAATTCGATCAACAAAAGTGAAAGATAAGGCAGACCTCGTCTCCACACAATATTTTTTCCACAACAATTAATATTGTGGGGGATATATTTGCATGTATTAGCGGTTGATTGGCTAGAGAAAAAAGTTTTTTTGTGACCATGCAATCCCTCCGATGAAAGCTCGAAGATTAAGTCTCTCGAAAAGGATATGTGGGGACTAGTTAGTGGAGCAGAGATATTGAGTGACAAACCGAACGAGATAAGGTGTGATTTTATGATTGTGAATGAAGTAAGAATTCCACAGGGTGAAGAAAAATATCATATATCACATGTTAGATTATAGTCATGCTTTGGCTTCAACAAGATGGATTAATTATAAGCAAGAAAAGTCAACAATGTCTTCTTCAATCGTATTCCACAATAAGTGAGGCAATTCTTAATGTTGGTCTTGTTGGTGTAGTTTGTAAGTGAACACAGAAGAAAACGATTTCTATCTTATATGAAAAAATATATTTCTTTCTAAATATTTATAAGTATGAGTTTTTATTATGTTGTAAATTAAATAAAAATCATGATGGAAAGGTTCTCTAATACTATTATATAGATATTTATAATATCAAAAAAATGATATTTGGCACTTGACCACTTGGAATTTAATATGTTAGTGAGTATTATGGAATGTGTTGTAGTTTAGGAAAGATGGTATTTTCCTTATATAGAGTTATACTGCGCATTGCGCTACACAGTAACTATTATATTTTGCCCTACTCATATAAATATAGGAGATGGCTATTGCATTATGTAAGTCTCTCAATTATCACAAACCTTGTTTCAACTTGGTATCAGAGTCAGTTTATCTTAACAAATTTATTCTTCAAACGGCAGCCCCTCTACTGCTTCTCTCCAACAAAATCATCTCCTCTAATTATTTTCTATTACTACTGCTCCATCAGATAATCTACCATCAGCAATAGAGAAATTATTGCAATTGTTTCTGTTGTTATTGCTACTCAATGATTGCTACTGCTTCTCTGCTTCATCCATCAGTGTGTTAATGCTACTGCTTCTCAATGATTGCTATTGTTTCTCTGCTTTCAATGTTGATTCTGCTATTGATTTCTCTGCTTTCACCTTTTCTGTTGTTTTCTTTGCAACTGCATTATTGCATCCTCAGCCATCTCCTTCCTTGTGATATTTTCTTCTGCTGCAGTATTCCAGCATTATTTCTACACCTTCAAGTTATTTCTCCAGTAGTAATTTACTGATTATAGATCCTTCTGTTGCTACCATAGCCATGAACAATGACAACTCTTCCTCTCCTACTTCTTTCTTGAATGCACTTGTCTCTGCCAACAATGCAACCATGACTGCTGCAACAGTTTTTGCCATAAAAACAATGATCATCCCACTTTCTAACACACAACAAGTAATCAACCTTAATCTTACCAACACCAATTATATGTTTTGGCGCATGCAAATGAAGTCATATTTGATTGGTCAAGGTGTCTTCTCCTTTGTCGATGGCTCGACGGTATGTCCTTCTCCGCACAATGATGTTTCTGCCACTAAAATAGCCAATAACTCTGGTTTTTCCCAAGCCTTTTTGGCATGGTAACAACAAGTTCAACTCATACTCGTTGCCCTCCTCTCCTCTCTGTCCATAGACGTACTCCATCTTGTGGTAGATTGCCCAAAATCTGCAAGTGTATGGAGTACGCTAGAACATGCTCTTGCATCATCGTCAAATTCCTGAATCATAGAATTATATGGTTGTCTTCTGGATCTTCGCCAAGGTGATGATTCTGTCACTACCTATTTGCAGAAAGCTAAGGGGTTCTTTGATGAACTTGCTGCCGCATGTCGCCCCATCTCTCTCACGGACTTCAATTTATATGTTTTCTGGGGTCTCCGTAGTGACTTTCGTGATCTTGTTATAAGTTTATCAACAAAAGCTGACCCTCTGTCATATTCTGAACTCCATCGCCACCTATCTACTCATGAATTTTTACATCGAAGCTCTCTTCCATTCAGTCTCACGGCTACACTGTTGCTGCCAACGCCTACACAACCCCCTTCTGCCTTTGCTACCCAGCGGGCATTTTCAGGATTTAATGGCACTAGTTCTTCCTCCCAGTGAGGCAGAGGAAGACGTAATGGCTGGCGTAACATGCGCCCCTCCTCTTCCTAGTATAATGGCAATGGTTTCAAAGGAGGCAACAACGGGTATAACTAGCAGCAGCATCATGGCAACTGGCAGCAAAGCCGTCTAGACTGGCAGCCAAATAGATCCAACACTGGACAGTGGGGGCGCCAGCTGAAGTGTCAGCTCTACAACATGTTTGGGCATTCCGAACAGCAGTGCTCATAGCTTGTGCACCATGGGAATCAAGCATAAGCTAATCTCTCTTTCAGTAACGCTTCAACAACAGAAAATTATGTAACTTAGTTTCCTGACACTGTTGCAAATCAACATGTTTCTCCAGATATTACCGGTATGACACATACAGAACCCTATCTTGGTAATGATCAATTACATGTTGGTGATGGTAAGGGACTTGTCATATCTAATACAGCTCATAATATCTTACGTACCCCTAACCGAGTCTTTACTTTGTTTAATATATTGCATGTGCCGAAAATTAAGAAACAACTCTTATTTGTTCAACAACTGTCTTTTTTTAATTTCACTCTTCTTGTTTCTATGTTAAGGATCTCATAACCAAGGCAATTCTGCTTTCCGGTCAGAGTAAAGATGGCCTTTATGTCCTTTCAGAGTCTTCTGCCATGTTTCTGCCTCAAGCTTTTTTGTCTGTTAGCTTATCCATTTCTGCTGATGTTTGGCATCGTCGACTTGGTCACCCCAGCTCCCGGGTTCTGAGTCTCTTAGCTACAAATAGAAAGGTCACTTGTACCTCCTGCCCTTTAAATTTTCAGTGTCAAGCATGTCCATTAGGAAAATCATTGTGTCTATCATTAGGACCTACTAGTCATAAAACATCTGCTCCGCTTGAACTAATTTTTAGTGATGTTTCAGGCCCTGCCCCCATTTTCTCTTCTGATGGTTCCGATATTTTGTGATCATTATAGATGGGCACATAAAATTTATTTGGTTTTATCCTATTTGTGCAAAATCTGATGTGTTTAATGTGTTTCACCAATTTCAAGTCTTGGTGGAACGACAATTCTCTTGCAAAATAAAATTGGTTCAAATTGACTGGGTGGTGAATATCGTAAATTAAATTCCTTCTTTAAAACTATTGGTATTCATCATCGTATAATATGTCCTCACACGCATGAGCAAAATAGTACTGTTGAGCATCGTCACTGTCATATTGTTGAAACTGGTCTTACATTACTTGGGCAATATAAAGCACCTCTAAAATTTTGGAATTATATGTTTGAAACTACAATTTATCTTATTAATCGTATGCTGACACCGGTCTTACGAAACAAATCTTCGTTTGAATATATGTTCCATCAAACACCTAATTATAGTTTCCTGCGCACTTTTGGATGTCTGTGTTTTCCTTTTCTTCGCCCATATAATGCTCATAAGTTAAACTTTCATTCTACTCCATGTGTGTTTCTAAGGTATAACTCATGTCATCTAGGCTATCGCTGTCTTGACTTGTTTTCTCATCGTGTCTACATCTCTCGTCGTGACCGTTTTCATAAACAGTCTTTTCCCTTTCTTGAAACTGCACATGTTTCTACTATCTTTGACTCTGACCCACAGCCGACCCCTTCCTCCCATCTTCCTGCCTTAACACACTTCTCATCCATCAAAACACCATCAACCTTGTCTAAATAAGTCCCTTTACCACCAGTTGCCGCTATGTCTATTGATCATTTTGCAGGTTCAGGTTCTGCAGCTCCGGACAGCACAACCCCTAGGTCTGTTGTGCCCTCTGATGCGCCTTCTGTTGCGTCTTCTGATGAGCAATCTGGCTCACCATCTGGGCCTTCATCTTCCTCACAGCGTCCTGCTCTGTCTCCACTAGCTTTAGATCTTTGTGTTGATCTCTCCAACTACTCCCTCCCACAGCAGCCTATGCCGGACAGATCTGCTGCACCAGTGGTCTCTTGCCAGCACCATATGGTGTTGCGTCCCCGACAGCTTTGGTCTGCCAACTTGAGTTCTGTTTCTCCGCTACAGCCAAACTCACAGGTAACATGTTTCTCTGATCAAAAACTTTTAAATTTCAAAAATGCTAATTGGATTTTGTGATGGCAATCTATTATGAGATCTGAAATTACAGTCTTACATGCCAATAATACTTGGTCTTTGGTTCTGTTTGAACCTTTCATGAATGTTTTTTGTTGCTGTTGGGTTTACAAAATCAAGCGACGGGCTGATGGTGCTATTGATCGCTACAAGGCGTGCTTGGTTGCGCGTGGTTTCACTCAATAAGAGGGAATTGACTACTCCAAAACCTTTAGTCCTGTTGTTAAACCAACTACTGTTCGATTCGTTCTTACCATTGTTGTATCTAACCATTAGCAGATTTGTGAGCTTGATGTATATAATGTCTTCCTCAATGGTTCCCTTTAAGAGGTTGTTTATATGCAATAACCCATGAGTTTTGTTGACCCTGCTCTACCCACTCATGTCTGTCGCCTTCACAAGTCCCTTTATGGTTTAAAACAAGCTCCACGGGTTTGGTACACACGACTGAATGACTTTCTTCTATCGATTGGCTTTCGCGCTTCCAAGGTTGATACCTCCTTATTTTTACTAACTGTGAATCATGATATATGTTATATGCTTGTCTATGTAGATCACATTCTGCTCACTAGTAACAATTTTACTCTGCTTCGCCGCCTTATTAGTCTGCTGAGTTCAGAGTTTAAACTCCGGGATCTGGGTCATGCTCACTATTTTTTAGGAATTAAGGTCACTCCCACCAGCATGGGGCTCATGCTTAGTCAACACAAATATGCTCTTGATATTCTTAGTTGAGCTGGTATGTCATCCTGCAAACTTGTTGATACACCAGCTTCTGTTTCCAAGGTTAGTCTCCAGCCTCATGGTTTATACTCAGATCCTACTCAATATCAATAAATTGTCGGGGCTATTTAGTATCTCACCTTTTCTAGACCAAACATTTGCTATACTGTCAACAAAGTCTGTCAGTTTATGCATGCGCCTACTAAGAGCCATTGTGCTGCTGTCAAACATATTTTACAGTATTTAAGGTACGTTCTCTTTTGGCCTTCACCTTACTTGAGACTCCTCTTTATCACTGCATGGTTTTACTAATACGAACTGGGCGGGGAGTATTGATGATCGAAAATCTACTGGTGGCTACATTGTCTTTCTTGGCAGCACTCCCATCTCATGGAAATCTGGTAAGCAATGCACTGTTGCTCTCTCCTCCACTGAAGCAGAATATAAGGCCTTAGCTGATGGTACTGCTGAGGTTCTCTGGCTCTGAAATCTGCTTTCAAATTTATGCTTCTCTCCCAGTTCTGTTACCACTATTTGGTGCGACAACTTGGGTGCTACTTATTTGTTTGCTAATCCGGTGTTTCATGCGCGTACCAAACATATTAAGGTTGATTATCACTTTGTTCGTGATAGAGTTGCCAAAAAGGAGATACAGATTCGCTTCATACCCTCCAAAGACCAATTAGTCAATGTTCTTACTAAGTCGCTCCCTCACACTACATTTTCCTATTTACAATCCAAGCTTCAAATGGACCACCCACCTTCAGCTTGAGGGGGTGTCTTGTGGAATGTATTGTAATTTAGGAAAATTGTATTTTCCTTGTATAGAGTTATACTGCGCACTGCGCTACACAGTAACTAGTGTATTCTGCCCTACTCATATAAATATAGGAGATGGCTACTGTATTATGTAAGCCTCTCAATTATCACAAACCTTGTTTCAATGTGAGATTTTTTTTAGATTATTTCTTTTTAATTTTTTCAATTGATTTTAATATTTTTTTTTTACTGTTGCGATAAAACTAAATAGTAGTAATTCAATTTAATTAAAAATATAATTGTTTCATTAACTATCATATAGTTTCAGTTTAAAAAACAAAACAAACCGGAATAAATTTCGGCCAGAAAGTTTCGGTTTCATTTTGGCAAAAGAGGTTTTTTTCCTTTTCAAAAATAAATCAATGTTTTTTCTCTAATTTCATCCTTCAGCACCTTGTTTATTAGAGATTGGACTTCATGATTTCTTGTGGTTTGTTTTTTTTTATGATTATCTCAATCTCATGCCCCATGTCATGGGTTTAATGGGTTAATCAAGTTGACTTCAATTTTTTTATTTATTTTTTAGTCGATTTTTTTCTTCAATTTCATTATTAAACATCTTCAATATTTAGTTGATTATGAATTAAATTGTATCATTTGTTTCAGTTTGTTTTCTATGAAATTATCTCAGTCTAATGACCTATGTCAATTTCGCAAGTTAGACTAAGTATACTTAAGTCGTTTTATGGTCTCATGATCCAGGTCGATTCAATATGTTATCGTCTCAACATTTCAAAAAAAAAAGATATGTTGACTTTTTTTAGTCAAACTATATTTTTACCAGTCGTCCAGGTTATCTTTGGATTTGTCGAGTCGATAGAGTCAACTCTCACATTTTTACTTGTGTTTGAAATTCAAATTGCATAATATCAAGTTAATTTATTTTTGGATTTGAATTGAAATTATATTTGTTGAATTAATATTTTGAGTTATATATACATAAATCCAAGGTTGATTACTATGTGTGGTTGGTATTTGTTGGAAATTACTTTTTAAAAATAATTTTTAATT
>Ga0325402_1002489_pt1 | contig 16217 bp, 5 predicted proteins | sample PopdelMetagenome_22_FD_207212 | JGI IMG/M metagenome (GOLD analysis project Ga0325402, IMG submission 207212) | Populus deltoides microbial communities from Bellville, Georgia, United States - Xylem-PdKOR-R3 | ecosystem: Host-associated > Plants > Phyllosphere > Stem > Wood/Secondary xylem... | reverse complement strand
GCATTAATAAGATTGTTTTTTATTGGTTAGATTGCATTAGAACTTTCCTAATTAACCGATCGGTAGAAGAATCTAGATAGCGTTGTGGAGGAGTCAAAAGACTATCAAAGACTTTTCTATACATGTACTGTGAATTCTAAGCCTCATTTCTTAATCCGTTTTAAATGTTATTCTTAATTTCATAATATAGTCTAATGTGCTCCATCTCTTGTCTTCGTACGTATTTGTAACATGCGGACTACCAAACTTCTCTTGTTCTTCTCCAAAGAAATCATAGCTCCTCGGCCTAATCTAGACTAATTGTGTCCGAAATTCTGTTTTTTTTTTTCTTTTCCTTTGACAAAAGCTTATGAATGGGGCTCACATGGATTCACATAATTCAAACCCTGGCTGCTAACCAAATCCGGATGCTCATTCTATGATCCATGCATGCTCGGCCGATCTGCTTACGAACTTTCAATTGTAGTGGGGGTCAAATAATGCTAGCATGATTTTGGGAGTAAATTTACTATGTACTTCTGTTGACTTCAGGAAAAATTGACAAGGGTATTAATTCGGTCACACAAAATTAATTGGAAAATTAAGAAATGTTGCCACTTGTCACATGATTATGACTCGTGTCAATCATGGTTAATAATGAATTAGTTTAAGACCAATCTCACTTTGTTCATCATTCTATTAAATTGGAGGGTAATAATTCGATTTCTTTAAAGTTTGTTCTGGTCCACACGCAAAAGACTCTCTGTCTGTCTCGAACATGACAAGAGAAATCTATCTACTGAAGAACTTCAAGCGTGGCTCCGTGAAGCTATTCAAATGGTATCTTTTTCGAACTAGGAAACTCGGAGAGTGGACTAAATTAGTGCTTTACAGTTCTTCTGGTCTGGTGACAATTGTGCCAGCTGCTAGATAAAATTAATTCCAGCATTTAGAGTTTTGTGTGGTTAATTACATGGGATTTCAAAACATGAAAACTAATCCAAGAAACACTCGATCATAAAACAAGAGAATAATAATCACAAATATCTATTTAAACACTTAAATATAATTAATCATCACACTTAACATCTTCTTTTCTTTTCTTTTTTGTGTGTGGGCGTGTCTTTTCTATAATTAGTCTAGCCAGATTAAAATATCAATTACTAAAAGACTTGGAGGAGAAATTAACCTAACAAATGCAGCACATTGACATCAATATCCAACTACTTCCCACTACAAACTATATTAAAGACCCAAGGATTTCTAACTCGGAGAAAGAATGGCATTAGAGTGTAGAAATAATACAATCAGCAAACAAAAGTCTCTTTTAAAAGGTCACATTCTAGGGGACTTTTATAACAAAATGAAGATGATAAGGATCCTCATTTCTCTCCCATTTTCTTTGCGCCCCCCACGAGCCATCGGTTCTTCACCGAACTAGTGACCCACCATGGACCATGGGAGCTTGGGGCTCCATCCTTTGTACTCTCTTAATTAAAATCTTAGGTCGTTATCAATTAATCGCCACTCCATGCACTCTAGTGTAAAAGTGGTGATAAGTTTGCATAAAATATGCTGCTGCCACGGTTGCGTCACAGCAATCAACATCGATAAAAAAAAAAAAAAATCATAATTCCTCGGTAAGAAGTCGGCTCCGATGAATTAATTTGGATGGCAGGATCAGCCAGGTGGCATTCCCTTTGAAGTTTCGCGGAGATCTATTGTCACTCTGGCAGTGTTAGGCACTTACCCTGAAAAAAGGGTTTTGCCATAAACCACAACGTGGATAAAAGAAAATTAGCAGCATAGGAGGCCAAATATCACAAGGCACATGTTAAATACTATCCTCAATTCTCGGTCAATAAAAAAATAGTGCCTGAGCTTTCTTATATTAAAATATAGGTTTTAAATTTATTTTTCTATTAATTTTGAGTCTGGTACCTGCAAGATCCATCCGCAATTAGATTTGGTAGTCTATCAAGCTCCTAGCACATCCAGGAAAATTAATATTTTTTCTTGAAACACCCAAAAAAAATATTTTTTTAATATATTTAGATAAATAACTCAAATATGTTAGGTTCGGGCATGAAAACCGAGACCATTAAATACTCTGGGGTGCATGTACAGCTGTATTAAAAAAACCAATATGCTAGTGCCTACATGCGAATACATCTCTATACACGTGATCATTTATGCTGTATTGTGGAATACACATAGGTTACTTATAGAAAAGTAGAGGGAGACCAAGAATACTGTTTTCATCAGCTTTTGAGATTCTATAACAAGGTTGGTAGGTGATTCGATGTGGAATTTACGTACATTATTTAGACAAGTGGAGGGAGGCCAAAAACACTGTTATTTCATCAACTTTGAGATTCTATAACAAGGTCTCTTGGTAAGTGATTCGACAAGTTGGTACCAAGGGGATGGCCGAACCTAGCTATATGTTTTTTAATTTACCAATTCGGTAACAAAATCATTGCTATAAATTTAGGAAATGGGGCACCTGTGTGGTTCTGATCATTGGAACAAATGTATGAAAGTGATATTTATGGTAACATAACCGAAGGTAGTTATTTTATTCCTGGAATTATAACTAAATTGTAAGACTAATGCTTGCAGTACTGTATCAGCACAAGTCTTGGAACCAATTATTATGACAGGACTCGTACTGGTATGGAGTTAGTAATTAATGACAGATACCTACTTAGGTTTGAACGATTTAGCAGTGATGGAAAGTTACCAACCTACACTGGGTCGAAAGATCATTCAAGTTCAGTGTAGTGAAGGTTGAGTGTGAAGTTATTGATACTTCAAATCTGTTTCAAAAAAATATTTTCAAAGCATAGTAATCTGCATCCTGAATCGAGTAATACTGTAAAAACAGGAAGATTTTAGTTTTTTTTTTTTTTTTTGCAATTAGCTTTGAATTCGAAACTTTTCAAGGAAAATACTAATATATATATATATATATATATATATATATATATATATATATATATATATATATAGAGAGAGAGAGAGAGAGAGAGAGAGAGAGAGCATCATCCTTTATAGTTACCCATGGACCCTTTTAAATAAGAACAATTTGGGTTTGGAAATGAACTGGGTGGTAGCTGGGATTCGAACTCTGATCAAGTGGTTATAAAAAACATAAATATAATATTAAACACAGTTTTATATTGATTGACCAGAATCCAAAGATCCAACGCGTACGGATAGGTTAAGAAACCTCTAAAGAGATGCTTGTTGTTGAACATTCATTTTAATAATTTTATCTCTTTTTGAGTAATTGAAATATTTGTAAGGAACGCACAGCATATCATAAGAACACATTCCTTCTCTCTCTCTCTCTCTCGGTGAAAAAATTAATCTACGGAGAGATCGAGGTAGTCTCGTTCGTACTATCCTAATCAATTAGTTTTCGACGCGATCGTGTTTTAGTGGACCTTTTGGTCTAATAAAACTAATCCATTGCCCCCCCATTTCTAATGAATTCCCAGTGGATTTTCTTTTTTTTCCTTCGCTGTCTGATGTCATCTACAGTCCCCTTAAAAAGGAAGGAGGGAAAACGTAACCTGCTATATAACTCGAAGAGCCCAAAAACTGCATCGTTTTATGTTGAATACCCTTTTCAACGTATCATGCTATATATAACTTAAATACACTGTTTCTTTTTACATTTTAAAAAATTTTAATTTTTTTAGCCGCGGCACGACACCTTAACTCGAAGCTAGGATCAGATCCGATCTCATCCGTTCAGATTTCACAGATCCAGCCGATTTGGTTAATATTTTTATATCATTTTGACATGGTATTAAAAATAATTTTTTAAAAATAAAAAAAATATTATTTTAATATATTTTTTAGTAAAAGATATTTTAAAAAACAACCATTATTATAATATTCAAAATTAAAATTTGAATATTTTTTTTTATTGTGTGTAAACTTGGAAAAATGCAAATACCCTTTTTATTATTTTTCAAATTGACAAAAACTACTAATAACAATTTAATATTATAATCAGTTCCTCCGTAGAAAATGTAATATTGATAAAAATAATTAATGACCTAAAAAAAGAAATCAACGTTAGGCTTAACTACTTTGTTTGTTTCCTTGAAAACAAAATTTTGTATGCTTCCAGAAATTTGATAGTTCTTAGCCCCCGGTAAAAGGAGATTTTCGGAATTTGTCAGTACTGTAAATGTACGACTCTTCCTAAGCTGTCTTGCCTTGTAGAAATTGGCTTCCTACTCACGACATGGTACCCAGCCAATTCCATGTCCAACGTTTTTCATTCATATATATACAGCAAGTGCTTAGTTCGCAAAGACTAATTTTTTTTTTTTACCTTGGAATTGGAATGTTCGAGCTAACTTTCACGTATCATAATTAATTCTTAAGTTTACTGAATATCTTACAAGTTCAGTAAATAATAAGCATATAAAACATCACGGGTGTCAGGCATACACAATAACATTCGAACCCATGTGCAGAGAAAGGGAACAAGTCCCTTCCACCGCTGGGCCACAACCTCAAGTGCCAAAGACTAAAATTTTATTTGGTAGTGTGATAGATATTAATTTTTAAAATATTTTTTATTTAAAAATATATTAAAATAATATTTATTAAAATAATTTTATATTTTTTATATTAATAAAAATACGATTTAACTATAATACCAAAAGATGTCTAAATATTGTTGTTTCGAATAATGTTTTCATAGAATTACTTTAAGTTTCTATTACATGACACGGGTATGGTAAGATTCTTTTAAATACTATAGACATAATATATATTCTTGCCAGGTCGAGTATTTGAAATAGCCTACCTCCCTTTTATTTTTAGCTCACGTTCTTACAGGACCAAACAGGTCACACGCTTAACCCTTGACTCCATTCTTCTCTTGCTGTAACAAAAACAAATGACATGTTACATTTCTGATGTCCGTCAGGTCCCATTTTGTTACAGTTTCTGATACAGGCCTGCTGTTGTCTCCCACCCAATTAATAATTGTTTATTTCCAATAAATGAGAAAAATCCACGGTGTGGAATTGGAGTTTAAACAAGTCAACAAATACACAGTGCTGGAAAAAATTTGACAATGAAAAAAAAAGAAAGGCAAAAAAGAAAAGCCGCAACCATTAACGAAGTGATTTCAAACTGTGAGTGACATCATGTATGGATTTAATTACATAAGCTTGACACTTGACACCGTTAAAATAAATGCCATTTTTCTCTATATATATTCCTTCATCTTGCTTTATGTTAAACTAAACTCACATAGCAGCAGCAATTAGCTCCTCTCTGCCTCCTTTTCCCTTCTCCATTTCTCTCTGATCAAGTATGGATATGCTTCAGAAACCTGCAGCAATATCACCAGTCAAAGCTCCCTCACAATTCTCCTGCTCTCCGTCTTCTTCTTCTTCACCACCTTCTTGTCATCATTCTTGTCCAAGTACTTTTCATTCTCCTTCGAAGTCTAATTCACCAAGTCTTACTTCACCTTCAGCTGCCACCCCCCCTCCTCCTCCAGTTGTTATTACCCCTTGTGCTGCCTGCAAAATCCTTCGCCGGCGATGCGTTGACAAGTGTGTTTTAGCTCCTTATTTCCCTCCTTCTGAGCCATATAAGTTCACCATTGCTCATAGGGTCTTTGGAGCTAGCAACATCATCAAGTTTTTGCAGGTAACCATAAGACATTCTTTAGTTCCATCAGTTTTTTTTCATGGCACAAGCATCCTTCCTCCATGATGTTTGAGTCTGAGAGATTTGAATATTAAGAGAAGATTGTTTTAATGTCTTTTCAACCTCCTTTTGTTCCACTTAAGACAGAATTGTATAAACACAAAGCAATACTTACAGTTTGGCTTGAAACAGTTTTACCAAAAATTGATTTTTCCTGAAATTGTAAGGGTTTTTTTTAATGGAAATTAAAGAATGGATATTCTAGGGACAGGTAGCTTTAGAATTTTATATGGTTTAAATTTTTCATCCCCGACCATTTTTAGCTTTTCTCCAAATAAAGCGAAGTAGCTCGCTGCAGAGCGCGCTTCACCTGCTTTATGGAAAAAAAAGATCATGACGTTGAATTGGGGCATCACTATTTCTTGACAGAACCATAAATAAGAAAAGAAAAAAAAAAGAAAAAAGGAGGGGCATGGCCAGATTACTTACAAGTTTAGAAAGCCAGTTGCACACTGCACAAAGAAGTCAGAACCCAAAAGAAGTGTCCATACTAGAGGTCAATGGATGCGCTCCCTCCTCCAACACAATTTTTTAATGTTATAGAGAAGTCCTTCCACACCATAACTTGCACATGGGGGCAATATGCATCACCAATTCCATGGGCATGGAAGTTGGAACCCATTCAAAGGGCATGTATGGAATTCCCTCTAAAGGTCATTGTGTTGTCATGTTAGGAATCACATCAATTACTGTTCAAAATATTGCATTTACCACTTTCAAGATTCAATTCCAAAACTGACCATTACTGTTACCAATGTAAAAAATCGCAGGAGCTGCCAGAGTCTCAGAGAGCAGATGCAGTAAGCAGCATGGTTTATGAGGCTAGTGCTAGGATTAGAGACCCAGTTTACGGCTGTGCTGGTGCGATCTCTCAGCTTCAAAAACAAGTTAGTGACCTCCAAGCACAACTTGCTAAGGCACAAGCTGAGGTGGTGAACATGCAATGCCAACAAGCCAATCTAGTTGCTTTACTTTGCATGGAAGTGAAACAATCTCAACAAGAACCCATCTTGCAACAACATCAATACATTGACACGAGCTGCTTTCTTGACGAGAACAATCTGGGCGCATCATGGGAACCTCTTTGGACATGATTATGCCAATCTTATGCCCTCAAGATGGGGCGGGCATCAGAGATTGAAAAACATACTCATTAAGAAAAACTTCAATAAAGTAACGATATTAGCTTTGGTAGATATGTGTCATGATGGTTTTCTGGTAGTCATTTTGACCAGCGAAACCTTTGAAAACGGACTGACATTGATGGGTCTTTCTTATACGTGTAATGCTAGGAAATAAGGAAGGGAAACATGGAAAGAAAAAGATCAAAAGAAAACGAGAAAGGAGATTGATTTGTGCTAATTGTTGAATCAAATTAAAGCAGAAGTTATATATCGGTGACCTGATTTTCTAATATATCATGTTTGTTCACGACTTCCTTGTCCAACTTTGCACCTGACCTCGCTATTAATTGCTTGATTTAGTGCTTTTTTAATTAGGAGTGCGTTTTAAATTGTAATTAAGTGTGTTTTAAAAGTGTAATATTGATATTGAAAAGATATTAAATTACTACTTTCTAATAATTTTAAAATATTGATATAAAAAATAGTAATAAAATATTTTTAAGTGAGAAATACTCTTAAAAACACAATACCATCCATAAAATTAATCTTTAATTTTGACCTTACAACTGCTGACTTGCTGAAAGTAAGTGCTAATGGTGGATCTGCTCCATCATTCAGAAGAAAAATAAATAAATCCATGCTTTTCCCTTCATCCAACAAATTTGGAGGATCTGGACATTTCCTTTGAAAGTGTAGCGTATGGGGACTACCCAGCTTATATAGAATTTCTATTTGTGAAATCCCACAAATTAAAGAAACATGAATTCCCAAGTAAATATATATATATATATATATATGTCCATGCATTAATATAACTTGAAATAAAAAAATTAAAAAAAAAGTTAAGATATAATCATCTTTAAAAAAAAAATGGTATAAATTCACTACAAAACTATATATAAAAAAATTATTTTATGTTAATTAATATTTCTTCCTACAAACACATTTATATCTAATTCTTTTATTAGAGGGCAATAACTAAAAACAACTTAACATATTTCTAGAGTCAAAACTAATATCCACCGTACAACGAATAGTAATGAAACTATATGTATTGAATATTTCTAGAGTCCACGTGTGTGATCGAGCATAATTGCAGGTAAGATAATAATAACTATATCAAAATTAATATTTTGTGCATTGTTTTTTTATCAACAGTGAGAAAACTGAGCAGGACATTAACATGTTAATATAGTGAATCCATACCCAATTTTGTGAACAGAATTTCTCTCAAGACACGTAGTCGATAGCATGCATCTGGTGGGCTACCTAACAAGAAACTCCATTGATAAGTTTTCCTAGTATACGAAAAGAAGACATGGAACACGTAGTAAGCTCTGTGTAGGTTTAGAAACGCGGTGACAATTATGTTCCTTGAATTTTTTAAAAAATATATATTAAAAATTATTTTTATATATTTTTAGATCGTTTTAATATGCTGATTTTAAAAATAATTTTAAAAAAATAAAAAAATATTATTTTAATATATTTCTAAGTAAAAGTAGCATAAACCGGAATGATAGAGCAATATCTAACAAATTACACATTGATCATGTCACGTGCACCCTACGTGTCTGTTTTGATTTACAAGCAAAAGAACAAGGCTCCTCACTTTTGTGTTCTACGCCGACGACTATTTTTTTATTATTATTACTTTTTTTGATATTTTAATAATAATGTCGCTAGCTACTCCGGGTATTTCCCCACTTCACATCACCTCAAAGTGAAATCAAAATTGTGAACCACGCTAAAACTGCATCCGTTCAGTATAATGACAATCTTCCGTTCATAGCTGTACTACTTTTCTTTTCTTTTCTGAGAAATTATACTTCAGAAAAAAGGAGAAAATCATAAATATTTAGATACAAGTCAAAGTCACGTATGGACCGTTACATCGGACCATACATGTACAGTCTTGAAGGGGCAAGAAAGTGAATTCATTTTCATTTTTTTTAATTACTGGTTGGTGCATTATATACCTATGTTTATGATTGGAGCGTGCTTCAGAGTATGGTTATATTTTTTTTAAAGTGTTTTTTATTTAAAAATATATTAAAATAATATTTTTTTAAAAATATTTTTGACATCAGCACATCAAAATAATTTGAAAATACCAAAAAAAAATTAATTTAAAGTAAAGAAAAAAAATTAATTTTTTCAAAAATACTTTTAAAATACAAAAATAAACATTATTGGTGGTAGCTTACTTGTTCCATCTAACTATATAGAAAAAACTATTTGGTGAGTTAAACAGGTGTTTCTGTATATTGTGTTTTATATATAGTTATACTTTGTATTTGAATTAAAAACTTGATTTTAATTTAATTTACATGTAAAAATTCATTTTATAAAAACTTTAATCAAACATATATTTTTTAAATTTTATTTTTAAAAATCACTACTCAAAATATTTTTAAAAAACTGATTTTTTTCAATTGCAACCATTAAAATGGCATGTGAATCAAGGGTCAAGTTTTGATATTTGTATTTTTTAATAATAATAATTATGTGTGGTTCAAATTTTATTGACCTTTCCATTGAATAATGCATCGTTTGTTTGCTGGAAAGTGATTTTTTTTTAAATGAATTATTTTTCAATGTTTGGTAGTGTGATGGAAAATAAGTTAGAAAACACTTTTCAGTGTTTGATTAAATTATAAAAAATGAGCTAGAAAATAACTTATTAATATTTTATTTTCTCAAGTTTATTAAAATAATAAGGAATAAATCTTACAAATTAAAAAGTTGAATGAAGATAAAATTAAAATATATATATATAATTTCACAAATGATCTCAAATAAAATAAATAATAATCAAAATAATAGAAATCAAATCTAAAAAATAAAATAAAAATGAAATATGAAGAAATTAAAATAATAATAATTAACATTTCATAAATTATTTCAAATAAAATAAGTAACAATCAAAATAACGATGATCAAATTTGATAGATAAAAAATTTCAATAAGATAATGATAAGGGAAGAGCAAATAACAATTATAAAAACAAAAACCAAAGTTAATATAAAAATTAAATTTTAAGAGATGAAATTAAAAAATAAATATTAAAAACAAAATATATATAGCAATCAAAAGTTTGAGAATCAAATTTGATATAATCAGCAAATAATATGATATTTTTAAAATTTTCACAACTTTCGGAAAGTGTTTTATGCCCAAATTTTTTAGGAAAACACTTTCCTGAAAATCAAACCAAATTTTTCTTTGACTGGAATGTATTTTTTGTTGACTACCTTTTCTAGTAGCAAACAAACATAAAAAAGTTTAAAAAATAATTTATCCAAAATTACTTTTCAGAAAAGTTTAGAAAAAGAATGCTTAAGAATTTGTTAGAAAAACAAGAATAAGTTCAAAATTTGTTGAACTTTCCTTCCGATGTATTTGTCGCTCATGAAATAAATGTAAATGCATTAGAAATTTCAAATAAATTCTATTATAATTAGTAATCGTAAGCAAACAGTCGTGTGCATTTACATTCTCTGTGATTTGCATGTGCATACATGTGTATATGTGATTAAGATGACGTGTCGAAATTATTTTGCATGTTCGTGAACTTGAATAATATTGTGAATGCATAGCGTGGCAAGACGAGCAATGTTAATGTCGAAATCTAACTTGACTTGAATGGCTGATTTTAGACGCAAAACCTGTTCCTGATAGTAATTCATCAATTGGTGTTTTTTTTTTTTCCATCAATGGGAGTGGAATATTGCATACTAGTTATGAAAAAAAAAATATTAGAAACATATTAAGAGAATAATATAAATTATATTTTGAAATATTATCTAAAAAATTAAATTATTGGATTAAAATAGTTTTTTGACATGACATTAAAACCTTGATAACCAAGTAGTTATGAGTTTAAATTTTACTATCCCTATTTATTTGATATAAATTAAATATAAAGTAATGTGGACATGTGCAAATTTCAAGCCTAAAAATATTTTATTTGAGAGAATGTGTTGCAAAATAATATAAATTATATTTTAAGATCTCACTTAACAGTTTAAGTTATTAGATTGAAGTAGTTTTTTGACACCATTTCATATTAAATAAACATAAAAATATAAATTTATATAAAAAAAATGTTGAAAGAACCATCCATTAACCCTTGATTATTTTTTTTGGATGAATCTAATTTCAACTATTTAATTTAATTTAGTATAAGTTTAAAAAAGAGATTGCGAGTGAGTGGAGTGTTAATAAACACATTCCCTGTGAAATAAATATAAAAATTTAAATTAATATAAACATGTTAAATCAATCTCTCATCATAAAAGTTAAATCTTTTAAATAGGATCTGATTTCAACTCTATAATGTACCAACTAGTTACAAGCGCCTTTGCATAGAAATGTTTACAAAATGCTCTTTTCCTTTTTCTTTCTTTCTTTTTTTTTCTTCGTGGAGGTAAAATTTCGCAAGTTTTTATGAAGGTCAATTAACTAAATAAAACAAATAAATTATATAAAATAAACTCCATACCATTTCCGTCGGTCAGTACAATTTTTTAAAACATGAACAATCATTTAATATTTCCAGAATTCATGATACACTGATTATCACCTGCCACGTATATTTGAGCATAGTTTTTTTAGAAAATCAAGTCTTGGTAATGCCGTTTGATTTGGAATTCCTAGCTAACACCACTGGAAAGAAATTAATAAACAGTATGCATAAGATATGACTTGACCATAATTAAAAAAGAAATTAATAAACAGTATTTGTTGTGTTATATAAAAAAATAAAAAAGATAAAAACTATCTCTTTCATTTAAGGTTTATTATTTTCGTTTTACTTCAGTTTTTATATAAAAAAATAATCAAACTAATTTTATTTTATTTTAAATGAAATCGAATCGAAACCGGTTCAAACCGACTTTTTTCCGGTTTGGCTTGGTTTCATTCGGTTTATTTTCTAGTTTTTTTTTGCTTGGATTTGGTTTGATTTTTCGGTTTCAGGCTTATAAACCGAAACCAGAACCAAACCGGTCTGTTTTTTTAAAATTTTAATTGATTTAATTAATTTTTTTCAGGTTCTCTTTTTCAGTTATTTTTTTAAAATTTAATTAATTTTTTAATTTTTTTTCTCGCCCTTGCTTTCATTTACCATAACAAACATGAAGATGCATTTAGGGTAAAAGAAAAGCATGCATTTAATTATAATTTTCAACAAAAAAAAATGTTGTCTTCGTTATTTCTTGACGAGTCAAACTTCTACCTGCTTATAAAATATCCAGCTGGCATAAGTACACAACTTATCAGGACTAGCCAGCTGCCTGCTAGCTAGCCCCAATAAGTTCACATATTCTATTAATTAATTAGTAGTCATGACGGTGATACTTTAAATTCTTCAGCCAGCCAAATTTAATTGCTCCATTCATTAAATCACTCTAGAAAAAAAAATTTACACTTGTATAAAAAACCCCTAACTCGATATCCTACCATCAATTATATACTTGTATAATAGCCCAATCATGATTAATTTTTGATTTTTTGGGAGGATTTGTATAATAATAATAATAGTAATGATTTTTTTTAAAAATATATTAATTAAAATTATTTTTATTATTAAAATAATCTAAAAATATAAAAAAAATAAAAAAAATTATTAATTTTTTTTATTAAAAAAACGCGCTATTCGATTGAAAAGTGCGCTTATATATAGTCTTTATGTGAGATGTGTGTCTGCATATAGGGACTGCCACAAAACTACGTACTGTGTGAACGACGACGGAAAGTAAATCCCATCACGCGTGAAGCCATGAACCGAACTGCACTGCCTGTTGTGGGACCTTGTAATCCTTCTTGTTTATTCCTAGCTAGCTAGCTTGGTGTAAAATGTTGAGCAATGAGATAGCCCACAGTAACACCTCTTCTCCCAAGCCATCGAAAATGGCTGCGATGCAACCTGCAAGTAGTCAGGCTGGTTTTTGCTTTACTTGAACCTGTACACATTGTACTGGACTGGAAATACGGTGGACTCTTGAGATTGCTGTCTGGTCATGAGACTTTCTTCTTCTTAACTGGAAAACATTAATATTTTGGTTCATGATGTTAAATCACGTTTTGAATTAGATTAGCAATTTATTAAGGCCTCTTTTCTTTTTTTCTGAAAAATAGTTTTATTTTGAAAAATAATTTTTTAAAACTGAATTATTTTTTTATATTTAGTAATGTAATGAAAAATAAATTAAAAAATAACTTATCAATATTTTTTTCAACTTTAATAAAGAACAAGTCATACAAATTAAAAAATTGAATTAAAAAAATCTAATTTCATAAATTATCTCAAATAAAATAAATAATAATCAAAATAATAGAGATCAAATCTAACATATAAAAAAATTGAAAGATGATGAAATTAAAATAATTATAATTATAATTTCATAAATTATTTCAAATAAAATAAGTAATAATCTAAAGAATAAGGATCAAATTTGATAGATAAAAAGATTTAATTAAAAAAATAATAAGAGAAAACAAATAACAATTATAAAAATAAGGGTCAAAATTAATATAAAAATCAAATTAAATTAAATCATAAGAGATAAAATTAAAAAAAAAATTCAAAAAAAAAATATATAGTGATAACTATCAAGTAGAAAATAATAGGGATATACCTGTGCATCATCTGCAATATTTAAACACCGATTATGGGCTCTTATAATTATATTTTTTTATTAAATAGATAAATACTGATTGTGTTTTTGGATTTTTTATTTATCAAAATCAAACATGTTTCTAAAATAAATTTAATTTAAAAATAAAAAATACGTGATATTAAATACTACAACAAGCATGTGAAATTAAAAGAAAAAAGAAAAAAAGAGAAGTCCCATCTCAGCCTCAATACGTCCATTTCTATACCCATGCTCCCAAGCAAGCCACGGCCGCGTGACAGCTGCCCGCAATTCTGTCTTGGTAGAATAGCCAATAGCCATAAAGCCTTGAAGCTGCTGGTATCGAACACTGAATCAGCATTTCCGCGGTCAAAAGAGTCAGGTTTAGGGCATAGACAAAAACATCCTTGCCATCGCACGTGCAGGCATGCTTATTTTTTCGCCACTAGCTAGCCTTTCAATCCCGTACGCGTGTGCGTTCCTTCTCCTTTTCTTTTTTTCCATCTTTTTTATAAATCTGTTCGAATCTAGAAATCTTTCTTCTTTCAGCTTCGTCATTGTTTTCTCCAACAAGAATTTGATCAGAAAATGAATATAAATAATGTATCATAAATTCGAGTGCAAACATTAATTTAATGTGTGAGCAAGCACATATATATGAAGCCGGGGTTCTTTCCTTTAAAAACACCAGCAGTTTAGCACTACTTGTTCGTTCGTTATCCTTTGATCTTTTTAAGAAAAATATTTCTCTGTTCTTCGCAAACAATGACCTGAAAATCATTAACGTTCGTACTGCGTACGTAAGGTGTAAACCCTAGGGTTACTCCCAGGAAAAATAATTAATGTCGACTTTGTCAAAAAAGAACATGGCACAGTAATTTTCTTGGTCAGCTGTGCTAGTTTTGAGCCATCGCGATCTCCTTTTCCCTTTAATTACGAGCTCCTCGTTCATTTATGAGGCTGTTTCGTAATCTTGCATGTGTGGAGCATGAGTCACGTAGAGCATCAACGTTATCCTCGTAGGGAGGCAATTGCAATGAAAATTCTTAATTTATGGATTAATTATCAATTAGAGGAGAGTATTGACCAGTCTTGAAATTGAAGGATGGAGAAACTGTGAGAGGTTTTGGTTCGTGAATGCGTCAATCCACGAGTTGATTTCTAATCAAGTCGTCGAAGTCACATCATTTTGCTTATTTAGAGCGACTAAGCCATCAATTCAGAGAGTTTAATATTTACAAGAAAATTCGTGACTCACCTCTTGATAGCAACAGATCATGCGATGTTAGTAATTCTAAGAACTTCAGCCTTAATACACTGCATGTATAGTAATTAATTAGTGATGAGTTCTCTCTTTTTAATCTCTCTATTATTTTTATTGTATCGATGAAAATTTTAAATCTTAATCTAATACTTAGATTAATAACTATTTATGTTTGCATCTCAGTTAATCATGATCGTTAGGATGAATTGCAAGGTTATTATTGGCTCGCGTTGTATGGTAGATTGAATTAAAAAAACAAACATAACAAAAAATATTTAGGTCATAAAAAACTGTTTGTTATTGTTAATAAACTCGATTTAATGGGTGAATCTTGAAACCCCTCATTAATTCAACTCTTTACCCAGCTTGAATTTAAAATTAAATTCTATTAGAGTTGTTCTGGCGTGAACCATTCGACTTGATCGATGTAAGACAAGTTGACTGACCAGTAAAAAAACTCTAAGGATAAAATTAAAAAAAAAATGAAATTCTAGAATAGCGGACTAATTATGGCTATGGAATGTATTAGCAACCCTAGCATACCTTACTCGAAGTAAGCTGTATCGTGTGATCTAGATATAGCTTAAAGGTGTTGATAGATTGATAATCAGTTTATGAATTAGAATAAAAATTTATTCTCATGAATAAACCAAATGTTTTGAATTTATTATAGGCTCGTGTATATGTCAAAATAAATTATTGTGGAAAGAGTTAATATATAGGTGCTCTAAGAGAGTTCACATATCCTAAAAGATAAAAAGAGTTTTCGACAACTCGTATATTATGGTGAAAAATACTTCGAATTAAAATTGATGAATACCTGAAATAATTATTGGAAATTTCTAGTAAACTTCTAGTATTTTAATGCCAGCTTACTTATAGGTCCAGCATTTATACAAGAAAGTTGATAATTAATTCTTATAAATTAAAATCTTTAGGGGTTATTGAAATATTAGTTAAGTTCTCATGAATTCAATAAACTTGTTATTAAATCAAAAAATGAACGCAAATGTATTTTTTGAATTTTTGTTTATATATAAAAAATGTTAAATCATAACGTATGTCTTTATATATATATTTTAAGCAGAATATGATTTTTTATTTTTTGAGAAACTTGGTCGAATGTATACCAAATAATTTTTTTTATTTTTGAAAAATAAGAAATTTTTTGAGAAATTTTTGAGATTTTGATAGAAAGCAGGTATTTTAATACTAAGTTAGCATCTTATAGTATAAGTTTACAATCCCGATATTAAATAAAAATACTGTAAAAATATGCGAGGGACCTACATATAATTTTAAATTAGTCCTTGGAATTTTTTAGAAGTTTTAGGAATTTATTTGAGGACTGCAAATAAAAATAGCAAAATATTGTAAATTGTAAATAAATATTTTGTCATGATTGTTAGCTGTGAGAACATGTTTTCCAATGTTAGAGAAAATCTCTGGCTGTAACCTGTA
>Ga0325402_1002485_pt1 | contig 16226 bp, 7 predicted proteins | sample PopdelMetagenome_22_FD_207212 | JGI IMG/M metagenome (GOLD analysis project Ga0325402, IMG submission 207212) | Populus deltoides microbial communities from Bellville, Georgia, United States - Xylem-PdKOR-R3 | ecosystem: Host-associated > Plants > Phyllosphere > Stem > Wood/Secondary xylem... | reverse complement strand
TCCTATTTAACTGTGATGAGCTGAGACCTTTTATTAAGTAAGTAGATGTTCGACATAAACTTTGTCAAGAGTGTACTATTTATGTTTTGTGATACCATAAACTCATATAATTTGAAACAACCTTGCAAGCAACATCCACGATACTTACTGTCTAATAACTCACAGCTGACCGAATCCCAGATCTTTCAATTACAAGATGAACAATTTGCCACATGGTTTAGAACACATGTAAGTCCTATCACAAACTCATAATCTCTTGCAATGTAATTCACTGTACGTAAATATATATTACATAATATCTGTTTATTGATTATTGTTGTATTTAATATACAAGGTTTATCAAATGGGAGTTAGTGCTACTATTTCACTGTCTTTACTAAGCCTAGGCCCTGAAAGAAAAGTCAAGTGCTATAACGGGTATTTTATTAATGGATATATCTTTCGTACTAAAGAATATGGGCATGGAAGAAAGACATACAACAACGGTGTTTGTATTAAGGGATCGACTTCTAGTGAGTTTGAAGTTGACTACTACGGTAGATTGGAAGAAGTTATGGAACTGCAATATCATAGCGAGCAGAATAGAGTGTTTTTATTCAAATGCTATTGGTATGACATAACTGACAAAGGAATCATAGTAGATCCTCACTATGGTCTCGTTGAAATCAACTTAAAAGTTAGACACCGCAACGTAAACGACGTCTTTGTTTTTGTAAAGCAATAACAACAAGTTTATTACACATACACCCCTTCCTTTAGAAGGGACCGATCAAGAGTTGATTGGTTATCCGTTTTAAAAACAAAACCCAGGGGTCGTGTCGAGGTTGTTCAGGATGAGAACGAAGACACAAGTGTGATGGATGAAGTCTTTCAAGCTAGTGAGTTGGTTGAACCATACCGAGTTGCTTCTTCGATTGACATAGAAGAAAATTTGAATTTTCATGTTTTCGACGATAGTCTTGTTAATGTTGACGCATTGGAGTTGAATGCCGTTTTGAGCTCTACTGGTGCAGTACAGAATGTTGATGAAGAAGATGATAACCACATTGAAGAGCGCGATGAAGCGGATGATAACAATTTAATTGAGAACGAAGATAAAAATTCTGACTAAACATGTTGTTAAACCTTATTTTTATAACGTAATATTTTGGAACATGAAATATGTATTATTTTTTAATTGTCAGCTCCTGTTATTGTGCTGTATGTGATCTAAGTGTGCAGGTGGATAAAAGAAAATTCATGTAGAAGCCGCATAAATATTGACTGTTTTACCGACGGAATAGTTTCATCGGTATTTCACAGAGAGTTGGGAAAAAATTACGGGCTTGTGCCACAATTTCCGACGGAATCACCTACGGAAAACACATATCCCGAAGCGCACGCCTGTCAGAGGCACTATTACCGACGGAATTGTCGGCGGTATAATTTCCGACGGAATTACCAACGGATAAAAACAAAAGGCGGCATTTTTGAAATTTTTGGTGCGCATTTCAATTTATTTCCTGTCGGAATTACCGACGAAAATTAATGCCACCGACAACAATTAATGTTCCGTCGGTAATTTCGACGGAAATATTGGCATCTAACCCCCCCCCATTTGGTTCATTTTTTCTCTTGGCTCTCATCTCTATTTCTTCTTCTCTCCGGTTTTAGTTTAAGTTTTGGAAGAGATTTGATTGTTTTGGTGGTAGTTTTCAACATATTAAAAGGTATGTAATGGTTTTTCTTTATCTTTGTATTTTTTTATTTTAATTATCATTATTTTTTTAGTGTTCTTTGTTTTGTTTATTTTTATAGATAAAATCTAAAAATCAACACTATTAAGGTAAGCATTTTTTATTCCAAAATTTATTTTGAATTAATGTATTGTTTTTTTAGTTTGGTGTATTCTTTGTTTTGTATTTAGGATGTTTTGTTTAGTGTTATTGAAATATAGAATTAAATTTAATTATTTTATATTAATTTTAGGATATTATTGTTTTTATTTGAATAATTGTTATTGTTGAATTTATGTTATAAATGTGAATTGAAATATAGAATTAAATTTAATTAATTTATATTAATTTTAGGATATGATTGTTTGTATTTGAATAATTGTTATTGTTGAATTTATGTTATAAATATGAATTGAAACATAGAATTAAATTTAATTAATTTATATTAATTTTAGGATATGATTGTTTGTATTGGAATAATTGTTATTGTTGAATTTATGTTATAAATGTGAATTGATATATAGAATTAAATTTAATTAGTTTATATTAATTTTAGGATATGATTGTTTGTATTGGAATAATTGTTATTGTTGAATTTATGTTATAAATGTGAATTGAAATATAGAATTAAGTTTAATTAGTTTATATTAATTTTAGGATATGATTGTTTGTATTGGAATAATTGTTATTGTTGAATTTATGTTATAAATGTGAATTTAAATATAGAATTAAATTTAATTAGTTTACATTAATTTTAGGATATGATTGTTTATATTGGAATAATTGTTATTGTTGAATTTATGTTATAAATGTGAATTGATATATAGAATTAAATTTAATTAGTTTATATTAATTTTAGGATTTTATTGTTTGTATTGGAATAATTATTATTGTTGAATTGGTATAGATATTAGGTTGTATATATGATGTTGATGGAGATTATATGGATTGTGGTTATTGTAAAGATTGCAGGTTTGAAAACTGTGGGTAGTCTCTAGTATAAAGGAGGTGCTGTCGAATTTTTATTAATGATTGAATTCCTAATGATATTAGGTTGTATATATGATGTTGATGGAGATTATATGGATTGTGGTTATTGTAAATATTGCAGGTTTGAAAACTATGGGTAGTCTCTAGTATAAAGGAGGTGCTGCTGAATTTTTTTTTAAAATAATTAAAGTTAATTTATGTAATAATTCATATATATTTGTGTAGATGCGTCGAATGAAATCTACAGCACGTCGTCAGCAGACTGTTGCATATAGTTCTTCTAGCAGCGAGGAGGATATCTCCTTATGTGTTGATCACGGCGATGCATCTGCGCCACCGTGTGATGCTTCCTCTTTTACCGCGGTTTCACAGCGCAAAAGCGGCATGCCTTCACAGCGGGGTCAATTCACCCACAAGTACCAGGCACAATGGAAGGATGCCCTCTCAATGTAAGTTCGTTTAGGTTTTAGTTTTTTTTTAATACTTATAACATAATTTATGAACAAATAATTAATTTTTTATTATTTAATTTCAGGTTCAAAAACATTGAGGTTGTCAGGACAATTACATTGGCGATGAAATCATCGATGGAGATTCCATTGTTTCAATGGAGTTAGGTCTCCAGACATCCTGAGTGGAGACCTAATATCGATGCCTGGTTTCGGCGATTTCAGGTAGGTGTTAATTTTTAATTTCCAGTTTATTTTTAATAAATAATTTTTGTAATTTTATATCTTATACTATTTTTATTTTCAATGAATTATTTATATATACAGAATAAATTTGAGTGGGATAGCGCGGACAACAATGTTGTCAGGAGAGTATGGGAGAATCACGCGGCAACTAGGTAACATCGAAATTAATATTTATTTTTGATTTATAATTTTATGTTCTAAATTCTAATTAGTTACTATGGATGTAGGTTGTGTGATTTTTGGTATGATACTCAAAAAAAGGCGAAAAGATATGCGAGGGACAACGGTCTTGAAGGCTGGAATGAGGTGGCAGTTTGGCGGGAATTTAAACCGCCATTCATCTCAGGACATATATGGGCGGCATATATTGAGCACGTGACGTCTGAGTGGTTTTCACGGTGCTCACAATCCGGAGCTGTCAACCGAAACCGGGAAATTCATGGTTCGGTGACCACGCACACCGGCAACTCCGTCCCGTTTAACACACATGCGAAGCGGATGGTAAGATTATTTGAAATGAAATATATCGTTAATTAATTTGTTGTTGCTTATAAATATATTTAACTTGCAATCTTTTTTTCCTTACAGGCTACGTCTCTTGGACGTGAGCCGAGTCCAATGGAGCTATTTGTAGAGACACACATGCGGAGTCAAGACCGCCAAAAGGGGGTGCAGCAGTACTTGGACAACCGTGCTCAGTATTTTGTGGTATGTTCGATCAATCAAATTATTTCGTAAGTTATTATTTTCTTGAATTGAATATGATGATTTTTTTAAAAAAAAATTTCAGGAGACCTATAATAGCTGGTTGAGAGAGAGATATGGTGACGATCCTTTGACCCAACCAGATTTCGATCCGGATTTATGGATGGAGGTCGGATCGTCTGGTGGACCAGATAAGAATCGAGTCTCTCCAACACGACAGCCGAAAAATTACGGTCGGCCCGTAGTGTCTCAACCGTTGGGAGCTCTCCATCAGTATCGAGCACCCAGTCAGAGGAGTTTTTAGCCTTGAAACAACAATATGAACGCCTCTCGACGGATTATGCTCAGCTCCATCAAATTGTCATACAGATTAGATCAAAGATGGGTGATGATCCATGTGCTGCTTCTTTTTGGCTGTACGGTCCTGGCAACAACCATCCTCCTCCTCCTCCTCCTTTAGCTCCGCCGCTATTTTAATTAGTTTAATTTTGTTTTTTTAAAACATTAAATTTGTAATGAATATTTCGATGAATATTATTTAGCATTAATTTTACATTTTTAATGTCTAATGAAAATTTATTTGGTTATAAGTTTTTTAACTGTTAATAAATAATTTTTTTTTAAATATTTTAAATTTATATCGACAGATTTACAGAGAGAATGTGTCCGTCAGTATTGTAGTATCGTTTACAATATTTATGGCCGTGCCACAATAACCGACGGAATTTCGGTCGGAATTACCGAGTCTTTTACCAACAAATATTCCGTCGGTAATTACCGTTGAATTTTACAGACGGAAATATTCCGTCAGTTTTTTGGTGGCGGGAATTTTTTTTTGGCGCGCTGATCCGTCTGTAATTCCATTGGTATTTCCTTCGGTATTGTTTTTTTTTTATTACCGACAAAAATGGTGACGGAATTAGAATTACCGACGATCATGACTCTGATGGAATAAATCCGTCGGAGATACCGTCGGTAAAATTATTACCGATAGTTTGTGTTTTTTATACCGAAAAAAATAATCTGTCAGTAAAACTGTATAATGACACAGTGATTTTGGTTGCAATCATGACCTTCTGTATTCCAAGAGAGACATAGCATAAACAAATAAAACTGTAAGATCCTCCTCCAGTGGACAATTTATCACTTCTAGTCATGTATTTACGATGACCACTCATTTCATTCCTTGATTTGAGTTTATGTTTCTTGGATAGCACGATAATTGTGTTCCAAGTTCACTAGATAAACACAGCTCAATTTTGAGCATCCCGCCCCTAGCTCATAAAATGATTTTATTTTTTATCAGTGCAAGTTCTTGCTGCTAGGTTGCTCTGGAACAACCACTTTTGGCTTTGACTGGTGTTGAAGAATCCATTATCCAGATACATCTGGCGAATGAAGAATTGTCTGTCTTTTTTATACGAAGAGGCGGGTGTGATCATCTCGATCGTCTTTCATGGAGTCCCCTAGTTATTTGGTTGAACAATTTAGCACCAGCTCTCAATTTCTCTCAACATATGATCGTATGTAAGTGTTTTCGATAGCAAAGTGGACAAATGGTAGAATAGATGGCGCACGGTTCTGTCACCTGGAATGTTTTTTTAAAGATTTGCTCATCGCAGGAACATAAATAAATTACTCTTGTTTGATGCTCTCATGTTTATATGTTTATATGAACTATCAACCAATAAACTCTTCAAATCTATATCCAGTTGTTAAAGTATCAACCAATAAACTCTTCAAATCTATATCCAGTTGTTAAAGAATCAATTCAACTCCAACGTTTAAGTTATTAGATAAAGTTTTAAGATATAATTTTTATTATTTTTTAATACATATCCCTTTAAGTGAAAACTTTTTGAGCTTTCAAACTTACATATATACATACTACTTTGTACTTAATTTTTATCAAATAAATATAGATGGTGAGATTCGAATTCGTGATCGTTTTATCATCAAAATTCTGATACCATGTTAAAGAACCAATTCAACCCAAAAAACTTAGACTATTAGATAAAACTCTAAAATATAATTTATATTATTCTCCAACAAATTATATTTCTTTAAATGCATGTTACAACGTAGTTAGTGTAGCTTTTTCACGTACATGTACAAATACTAGCTATCTTCATCAGTTTGGTTTGGAATTTTATCTTATGAAATTGAGGTTACATGTAATATGATTTTTATAATTGACTCAAGTTTTTTTCTTAACTTTTGACTCAAGGTAAATTTTGATTTAATTAAAATTAAAATTTTTAATTTTTGATTCGTGGATTATAACTTATATTACATTAATTACAAATATGAGGTAAAATGACTTTAAATTAAGAATATATTTGATAAAAATGATTCAATATATATATATATATATATATATATATATATATTGAATCATTTTTATCAAATATATTCTTAATTTAAAGTCATTTTACCTCATATTTGTAATTAATGTAATATAAGTTATAATCCACGAATCAAAAATTAAAAATTTTAATTTTAATTAAATCAAAATTTACCTTGAGTCAAAAGTTAAGAAAAAAACTTGAGTCAATTATAAAAATCATATTACATGTAACCTCAATTTCATAAGATAAAATTCCAAACCAAACTGATGAAGATAGCTAGTATTTGTACATGTACGTGAAAAAGCTACACTAACTACGTTGTAACATGCATTTAAAGAAATATAATTTGTTGGAGAATAATATAAATTATATTTTAGAGTTTTATCTAATAGTCTAAGTTTTTTGGGTTGAATTGGTTCTTTAACATGGTATCAGAATTTTGATGATAAAACGATCACGAATTCGAATCTCACCATCTATATTTATTTGATAAAAATTAAGTACAAAGTAGTATGTATATATGTAAGTTTGAAAGCTCAAAAAGTTTTCACTTAAAGGGATATGTATTAAAAAATAATAAAAATTATATCTTAAAACTTTATCTAATAACTTAAACGTTGGAGTTGAATTGATTCTTTAACAACTGGATATAGATTTGAAGAGTTTATTGGTTGATACTTTAACAACTGGATATAGATTTGAAGAGTTTATTGGTTGATAGTTCATATAAACATATAAACATGAGAGCATCAAACAAGAGTAATTTATTTATGTTCCTGCGATGAGCAAATCTTTAAAAAAACATTCCAGGTGACAGAACCGTGCGCCATCTATTCTACCATTTGTCCACTTTGCTATCGAAAACACTTACATACGATCATATGTTGAGAGAAATTGAGAGCTGGTGCTAAATTGTTCAACCAAATAACTAGGGGACTCCATGAAAGACGATCGAGATGATCACACCCGCCTCTTCGTATAAAAAAGACAGACAATTCTTCATTCGCCAGATGTATCTGGATAATGGATTCTTCAACACCAGTCAAAGCCAAAAGTGGTTGTTCCAGAGCAACCTAGCAGCAAGAACTTGCACTGATAAAAAATAAAATCATTTTATGAGCTAGGGGCGGGATGCTCAAAATTGAGCTGTGTTTATCTAGTGAACTTGGAACACAATTATCGTGCTATCCAAGAAACATAAACTCAAATCAAGGAATGAAATGAGTGGTCATCGTAAATACATGACTAGAAGTGATAAATTGTCCACTGGAGGAGGATCTTACAGTTTTATTTGTTTATGCTATGTCTCTCTTGGAATACAGAAGGTCATGATTGCAACCAAAATCACTGTGTCATTATACAGTTTTACTGACAGATTATTTTTTTCGGTATAAAAAACACAAACTATCGGTAATAATTTTACCGACGGTATCTCCGACGGATTTATTCCATCAGAGTCATGATCGTCGGTAATTCTAATTCCGTCACCATTTTTGTCGGTAATAAAAAAAAAACAATACCGAAGGAAATACCAATGGAATTACAGACGGATCAGCGCGCCAAAAAAAAATTCCCGCCACCAAAAAACTGACGGAATATTTCCGTCTGTAAAATTCAACGGTAATTACCGACGGAATATTTGTTGGTAAAAGACTCGGTAATTCCGACCGAAATTCCGTCGGTTATTGTGGCACGGCCATAAATATTGTAAACGATACTACAATACTGACGGACACATTCTCTCTGTAAATCTGTCGATATAAATTTAAAATATTTAAAAAAAAATTATTTATTAACAGTTAAAAAACTTATAACCAAATAAATTTTCATTAGACATTAAAAATGTAAAATTAATGCTAAATAATATTCATCGAAATATTCATTACAAATTTAATGTTTTAAAAAAACAAAATTAAACTAATTAAAATAGCGGCGGAGCTAAAGGAGGAGGAGGAGGAGGATGGTTGTTGCCAGGACCGTACAGCCAAAAAGAAGCAGCACATGGATCATCACCCATCTTTGATCTAATCTGTATGACAATTTGATGGAGCTGAGCATAATCCGTCGAGAGGCGTTCATATTGTTGTTTCAAGGCTAAAAACTCCTCTGACTGGGTGCTCGATACTGATGGAGAGCTCCCAACGGTTGAGACACTACGGGCCGACCGTAATTTTTCGGCTGTCGTGTTGGAGAGACTCGATTCTTATCTGGTCCACCAGACGATCCGACCTCCATCCATAAATCCGGATCGAAATCTGGTTGGGTCAAAGGATCGTCACCATATCTCTCTCTCAACCAGCTATTATAGGTCTCCTGAAATTTTTTTTTAAAAAAATCATCATATTCAATTCAAGAAAATAATAACTTACGAAATAATTTGATTGATCGAACATACCACAAAATACTGAGCACGGTTGTCCAAGTACTGCTGCACCCCCTTTTGGCGGTCTTGACTCCGCATGTGTGTCTCTACAAATAGCTCCATTGGACTCGGCTCACGTCCAAGAGACGTAGCCTGTAAGGAAAAAAAGATTGCAAGTTAAATATATTTATAAGCAACAACAAATTAATTAACGATATATTTCATTTCAAATAATCTTACCATCCGCTTCGCATGTGTGTTAAACGGGACGGAGTTGCCGGTGTGCGTGGTCACCGAACCATGAATTTCCCGGTTTCGGTTGACAGCTCCGGATTGTGAGCACCGTGAAAACCACTCAGACGTCACGTGCTCAATATATGCCGCCCATATATGTCCTGAGATGAATGGCGGTTTAAATTCCCGCCAAACTGCCACCTCATTCCAGCCTTCAAGACCGTTGTCCCTCGCATATCTTTTCGCCTTTTTTTGAGTATCATACCAAAAATCACACAACCTACATCCATAGTAACTAATTAGAATTTAGAACATAAAATTATAAATCAAAAATAAATATTAATTTCGATGTTACCTAGTTGCCGCGTGATTCTCCCATACTCTCCTGACAACATTGTTGTCCGCGCTATCCCACTCAAATTTATTCTGTATATATAAATAATTCATTGAAAATAAAAATAGTATAAGATATAAAATTACAAAAATTATTTATTAAAAATAAACTGGAAATTAAAAATTAACACCTACCTGAAATCGCCGAAACCAGGCATCGATATTAGGTCTCCACTCAGGATGTCTGGAGACCTAACTCCATTGAAACAATGGAATCTCCATCGATGATTTCATCGCCAATGTAATTGTCCTGACAACCTCAATGTTTTTGAACCTGAAATTAAATAATAAAAAATTAATTATTTGTTCATAAATTATGTTATAAGTATTAAAAAAAAACTAAAACCTAAACGAACTTACATTGAGAGGGCATCCTTCCATTGTGCCTGGTACTTGTGGGTGAATTGACCCCGCTGTGAAGGCATGCCGCTTTTGCGCTGTGAAACCGCGGTAAAAGAGGAAGCATCACACGGTGGCGCAGATGCATCGCCGTGATCAACACATAAGGAGATATCCTCCTCGCTGCTAGAAGAACTATATGCAACAGTCTGCTGACGACGTGCTGTAGATTTCATTCGACGCATCTACACAAATATATATGAATTATTACATAAATTAACTTTAATTATTTTAAAAAAAAATTCAGCAGCACCTCCTTTATACTAGAGACTACCCATAGTTTTCAAACCTGCAATATTTACAATAACCACAATCCATATAATCTCCATCAACATCATATATACAACCTAATATCATTAGGAATTCAATCATTAATAAAAATTCGACAGCACCTCCTTTATACTAGAGACTACCCACAGTTTTCAAACCTGCAATCTTTACAATAACCACAATCCATATAATCTCCATCAACATCATATATACAACCTAATATCTATACCAATTCAACAATAATAATTATTCCAATACAAACAATAAAATCCTAAAATTAATATAAACTAATTAAATTTAATTCTATATATCAATTCACATTTATAACATAAATTCAACAATAACAATTATTCCAATATAAACAATCATATCCTAAAATTAATGTAAACTAATTAAATTTAATTCTATATTTAAATTCACATTTATAACATAAATTCAACAATAACAATTATTCCAATACAAACAATCATATCCTAAAATTAATATAAACTAATTAAACTTAATTCTATATTTCAATTCACATTTATAACATAAATTCAACAATAACAATTATTCCAATACAAACAATCATATCCTAAAATTAATATAAACTAATTAAATTTAATTCTATATATCAATTCACATTTATAACATAAATTCAACAATAACAATTATTCCAATACAAACAATCATATCCTAAAATTAATATAAATTAATTAAATTTAATTCTATGTTTCAATTCATATTTATAACATAAATTCAACAATAACAATTATTCAAATACAAACAATCATATCCTAAAATTAATATAAATTAATTAAATTTAATTCTATATTTCAATTCACATTTATAACATAAATTCAACAATAACAATTATTCAAATAAAAACAATAATATCCTAAAATTAATATAAAATAATTAAATTTAATTCTATATTTCAATAACACTAAACAAAACATCCTAAATACAAAACAAAGAATACACCAAACTAAAAAAACAATACATTAATTCAAAATAAATTTTGGAATAAAAAATGCTTACCTTAATAGTGTTGATTTTTAGATTTTATCTATAAAAATAAACAAAACAAAGAACACTAAAAAAATAATGATAATTAAAATAAAAAAATACAAAGATAAAGAAAAACCATTACATACCTTTTAATATGTTGAAAACTACCACCAAAACAATCAAATCTCTTCCAAAACTTAAACTAAAACCGGAGAGAAGAAGAAATAGAGATGAGAGCCAAGAGAAAAAATGAACCAAATGGGGGGGGGTTAGATGCCAATATTTCCGTCGAAATTACCGACGGAACATTAATTGTTGTCGGTGGCATTAATTTTCGTCGGTAATTCCGACAGGAAATAAATTGAAATGCGCACCAAAAATTTCAAAAATGCCGCCTTTTGTTTTTATCCGTTGGTAATTCCGTCGGAAATTATACCGCCGACAATTCCGTCGGTAATAGTGCCTCTGACAGGCGTGCGCTTCGGGATATGTGTTTTCCGTAGGTGATTCCGTCGGAAATTGTGGCACAAGCCCGTAATTTTTTCCCAACTCTCTGTGAAATACCGATGAAACTATTCCGTCGGTAAAACAGTCAATATTTATGCGGCTTCTACATGAATTTTCTTTTATCCACCTGCACACTTAGATCACATACAGCACAATAACAGGAGCTGACAATTAAAAAATAATACATATTTCATGTTCCAAAATATTACGTTATAAAAATAAGGTTTAACAACATGTTTAGTCAGAATTTTTATCTTCGTTCTCAATTAAATTGTTATCATCCGCTTCATCGCGCTCTTCAATGTGGTTATCATCTTCTTCATCAACATTCTGTACTGCACCAGTAGAGCTCAAAACGGCATTCAACTCCAATGCGTCAACATTAACAAGACTATCGTCGAAAACATGAAAATTCAAATTTTCTTCTATGTCAATCGAAGAAGCAACTCGGTATGGTTCAACCAACTCACTAGCTTGAAAGACTTCATCCATCACACTTGTGTCTTCGTTCTCATCCTGAACAACCTCGACACGACCCCTGGGTTTTGTTTTTAAAACGGATAACCAATCAACTCTTGATCGGTCCCTTCTAAAGGAAGGGGTGTATGTGTAATAAACTTGTTGTTATTGCTTTACAAAAACAAAGACGTCGTTTACGTTGCGGTGTCTAACTTTTAAGTTGATTTCAACGAGACCATAGTGAGGATCTACTATGATTCCTTTGTCAGTTATGTCATACCAATAGCATTTGAATAAAAACACTCTATTCTGCTCGCTATGATATTGCAGTTCCATAACTTCTTCCAATCTACCGTAGTAGTCAACTTCAAACTCACTAGAAGTCGATCCCTTAATACAAACACCGTTGTTGTATGTCTTTCTTCCATGCCCATATTCTTTAGTACGAAAGATATATCCATTAATAAAATACCCGTTATAGCACTTGACTTTTCTTTCAGGGCCTAGGCTTAGTAAAGACAGTGAAATAGTAGCACTAACTCCCATTTGATAAACCTTGTATATTAAATACAACAATAATCAATAAACAGATATTATGTAATATATATTTACGTACAGTGAATTACATTGCAAGAGATTATGAGTTTGTGATAGGACTTACATGTGTTCTAAACCATGTGGCAAATTGTTCATCTTGTAATTGAAAGATCTGGGATTCGGTCAGCTGTGAGTTATTAGACAGTAAGTATCGTGGATGTTGCTTGCAAGGTTGTTTCAAATTATATGAGTTTATGGTATCACAAAACATAAATAGTACACTCTTGACAAAGTTTATGTCGAACATCTACTTACTTAATAAAAGGTCTCAGCTCATCACAGTTAAATAGGATATAATTGTGTGCTTGTTTGAACTCTATTTCAGACAAATATCTTCCCCTCATGGCTTTTTTAGGTGTGGGTTATCCAGGATTAGAGAATATTGACAAGTTCCCACTTGAAGGCACTTCACCACCATCATCATGCCGTGGAACACGGTTGATCCTCGTTCTCAAATAAGGTTCGAAATAGTATGAGATAAATATTGAGATCTCCTCAACAATATAGGCCTTACATATTGACGCCTCAACATGCGCCTTGTTCTTAACCTTTTTTTTTTTTTAAGATTGAACAAGTACCTACACACACACACACACACACACACACACACACTTCGCTTCCAATAAGGAAGCTCCCAAAATATACTTCGCTTCACCCAGTTATGGGTCAAACCAAAACCAGGAAACTTCTGCTTACCTGATTGGAGACCAAACACCATGTCACCATACTCTGAAACAACATCAAGCAATTCTTCACCGGAAAGACGCGGGGGTGCAACATCCTTTTCAACTCTGCCAATAAAGAAATCATTCTTATTCTTCCTGTACCTGTGATTCGACGGCAAGAAGCGACAGTGACAGTTAAAAAAAGAAGCTTTACCCCCGTTTGTTAGCGTGAATGCCTTGTTGTTCTCCATATAGTATGGACATGCTAGCTTTTCATGCATGCTCCAACTAGAAACCATTCTATAAGCTGGGAAATCATTGATAGTCCACATCAAAGCTGCTCTCATAACAAAATTATGTTTCCTCGAGATGTCATAAGTCAAAGCTCCAGAGGACCACAATTGCGTCAACTCATCAATCAACGGACGAAGACAAACATCTATATTCCGACCTAGACTGCTCGGACCTGGTATAACCATAGATAGAAACATGAACTTCGGCCTCATACACATCCCCGGTGGCAAGTTATAAACCGTCAGTATGACCGGCCAACAAGAATAAGGAGCAGTAAATGACCCGAATGGGTTGAATCCGTCTGTACATAACCCAAGACGCACGTTCCTTGATTCAGCTGAAAAGTGAGGATGCACACTGTTAAAGTGTTTCCAGGCTTCACCGTCAGAAGGATGCACCATCACTCCATCAACCGCATGATGTGATTGGTACCATGTCATGTGTTCAGCAGTCCTTGTTGACATGAATAACCTCTGCAGTTTAGGTGTGATTGGGAAGTATCTAAGTTTTTTATATGCCACGAGAGTCTTTACTCTTCTAGTTCTGGGTTTGTAACGCGAATGCCCACATGTCATGCACTTGGTCAGCTCATCATTTTCAAGATAGTATAACACGCAGAAGTTAGGGTACATGTCAATTTTTTGGTATTCTAAACCGAAGGGTTTCATCATGAACTTGGCAGCATAGAAGTTCTCTTTCAGCCTGTTCCCCTCAGGTAAAATGCTTCTCGCCCATTTGATAATCTTGTCATAACCGGCCTCACTCAACCCGTGATCTGACTTGATGGTGAACACCTGTGTTACGACCGATAATTTATTGTGGTTCGTGCAGCCATCCCATAATGGCTCGTCAGAATCTTTCAACAGATCAAAAAACCTTGCTGCATCTGCATTAGGTTCTTCTTCTATGTTTGGAAATTCACTGGCATTACCTTCACCTCATTGCATCCATAACCATATTCCTGTAAGGATTACTGTTCTCATTTCCAACTTCATGCATGTTGCTAGCACTAGAAGTTTACCCGACCACCCTTTCAACCATGCTCTCATTAGGAACAAATAGTTCTCCGTGTGCATACCAACACAGGTAGTCCTGCATGAACCCTTTGGTTAGAAGATGCATCGTTACAACATCTTGATGCATAAACTTTAAATTTTTACACTTCTTGCATAGACACCTAATACCGCCATCAGTAAAATTCCTCGGGATAGATGTTGCGAAATTAATAAAACCCTGAACACCTTTACAATAATCCATCCTCCGCAATCCTTGGGGTGAGTCCCGATACATCCATGAATGATTATCCATGACTTCTATTGAATCTTTATAAAACATAAAAAAAAATATTGGTTTCTTATGTTAAATATTCACTATCAATTATCCAACAAACTAAAAAAACACTTATGTTAAATATTCATTATCAATTATCAACTATCAATGTTCATATATATAAATTTATACATATATAAATTTACAGAAATCACAACTTCGCAATAGAATTGATAACAATTAAAACATACCCGTTAAACAAGCTATAATATAATTCGATGTAATTCAAACAAAATTTCAACAATTTACAAACAAATATAATTTGATAAAATCTAAAACAAACTATAACAACTACAAAATTATACATTCATACAACAAGTTTCTTTAACAAAATAAATATACTAGAAAAACAATAAAATTCACATTTAAAAGTTAAAACTAAAAAGGATAGATTTACTTACAAAAAATGATAAAATCCATAAGAATTAACGGATGTTGTGACCACGTACAAAAGTATAAGAAACTTGAGTGCTAGCTTGTGTTGAGAAGAAGGGAGAGTTGAGATGGGTGGTTGGCTGCAATTTGGGAGGGGAGAGGTGGGATGGGGAAGAAGAAGGGGAAGAAGAAGGAGAAATAGAGGAAGAGAGAGTGTCGGCAGAGGCAGTATATACTGGCGTTTACCGACAGAATCACCGACGGAAATATTCCGTCGGTGATTTCGCCGGTGTTAACGACACGTCCCTACTTGGTTGTCTGGGTTTGAATCCCTCGGTATTTCCGTCGGTAAATTCGTTTGAAAAAATCCACATCATCCCGCCGTTGCAATTTTAAAAAAAAATTTCTTGCCGCCAGTATATATCGATGGAATTATTCTGTCGGTATATACCGGCGGCATTGCCGACGGTGTTTTTCCGTCGGCTAATTCCGACAGATTTTGAGACGGAATTATTTCCGTCGGTAAAAATTACCGACGGAAAATTTCCGTCGGTAATTCCATTGGTGTTATCCGATTTTCTGGTAGTGATATGGCATCATTTCTGAGATAACTTACCAGAAGATTCTATAGGTATTTTTCTATATTAGGATAAACTTTGAGGTTAATTAAAGTTCGGAAAGGACTTGCGTTATAGATCATAACATGATATACGAATTTTGTTACTTACTTCCTTTTGACTTGTAGATTTTCTATTTAGCAATGATCTTTTTCCTACAAGGATATGACAACTGTTTTGAGAATTTTCTAGTTCTACAAGAATCTTTAATGGAATGCAATATAGTTTTTAAACGTTACAAATATTTATTAATGTTCTAAAATTCTTTTTTTACAAAGATTC
>Ga0325402_1002484_pt1 | contig 16232 bp, 6 predicted proteins | sample PopdelMetagenome_22_FD_207212 | JGI IMG/M metagenome (GOLD analysis project Ga0325402, IMG submission 207212) | Populus deltoides microbial communities from Bellville, Georgia, United States - Xylem-PdKOR-R3 | ecosystem: Host-associated > Plants > Phyllosphere > Stem > Wood/Secondary xylem... | reverse complement strand
ACCTTTTTTCTATATAAAAAAGAAGAAATTATTGAAAACATTATGATTTCAAGGTTACTGTATTTCTTAAAGCATAGATACGATACATACGTTAATAACGTAAGTTTGGTTATTTCTTAAAGTATTTTTTATTTAAAATATATTAAAATAATATCTTTTAAATTTTTAAAAATTATTTTTGATATTAACACATCAAAATAATCTAAAAACATTAAAAAATATTAATTTGAAGCAAAGAAAAAAATAAATAAAAATTCAAATTTTTTCAAAAACGCTTTTGAAATGTAAAAACAAAGATGTCTGTCCACCATGAACCTAGTTCAAGTCCTATTTATATGGATCAAATTTATGTTTTTTTTTATGTATTTTAAGAACATGTATTAGTTGAAAAAATATTAAATTAAATTTTATAGTTTTTTTTAATGATTTTGATGTGTTGATTTTAAAAATAAAAATAAATCTTATTATATATTCAAGTAAAAAATATTCTATACCATAATACCAAACATTATTTCGAATTTTTCTTTTTACTGAAATAATGTTGTAAAAACAAAACAATATCTTTAAAAAGAAGTATTCAAAACCCCGATCAACACTTGCTAACCCGTGAATTAACCGGCATAACTCGGGATTTGAGTCTTGAATTGGGTTAGAAATCAAGCTGGGTCTATATTAGATGTTTTACCATGCACCCATTATGGAGAAAAGAAAAAACTACAGTGATGGTAAATATTACTATTTATTTGAGCACGTTCATGGTTTTTGTCATATATTAGATGTAAGATGCTGGCATTATTATCTCTTGAATTGAAATCCAGTCTGCGTGCTCTGGCTAGAACTCCATAGAAGACAGTAGGGGAGGTGGGAATGCTGGGCCTCGAACGTCAAGCTAGGCATTGCCTGTCATCTATTTATTGAATTTTCAATGTTTTTGTCCGAGTAAAACTCACCTCAAAGGAGATTTGAGCGAGGGAGAGCAACAAAAAGCCTTGGTTTCTATGCTGCACAGAGGAAGGTGGGTGTGGCTTTCCGCTGGCACAGAACACCTCCACTGTTTTGTTGTCCATAGGGTGTTAATCACCAATGATTAATGCAGAGGGAAAAGGGATGGAAGAGGTTTTTTTTATATGCTTTTATGTCTGGGTGATTAATTATGATTGATTACTTTAGGTGATATCTTTATTATTTTTGTTCTCTCTGTGGTTGTTAGGAGTTGTTTGGATCTAATGTGAAAGGATGGTAGTCTTCAGATCTAGAATAATTTTAAATATTGCTATCTTTTTTAGGGATTTTCCCTTTTCTTTCTTTCTTTCTTCTTTCTTAATCAAAAGGATGCATTGCTTTGACAATTTCTTTTCCTCCTGAGGGGTGCAAAGCGACAGTGCACAAAAATTAACTAAAAAAAAAACTCTAGCTATTTTGGACATGCCCATATGGCTTGTATTTTGGCCACTCCGACCCGGCCTAAATGATCTCTCCCTCGTTCACTCGCAAATCATCTTGGGTTGTTCGGTGTTTGCTTTGGGCACACACCTCAATGTATTTTTTTCGAGTTCTAAGGGATTGCACACCACTAACCGATGCACGCACATCTCGAGCATACAAATTCTCCGTACAGGCACAACTAGCACCTCCATTAACGCGCATGCACCTTGAACACACAAATTCTTTACACGGGCACAACGAGCACTCTACATACCACAAAGTATCTACAACACCACTCACCATGAGATAAGCTGGCGTGATCAAGATCTATATATATTTTTAATCACAAAGTAAAATAAAAAGTTAAGTTGGGCAAGTAAAAGTCATTCACAACTTATATTACTCTTACTCCTTATACGTATTTTTTTCTACTCCTCACATTATTTATCTTTATGTACATTATTTTCTTCTCATATATTTATTGATTTAAGCAATAGAGAATCTCTTATTCTAACAAGGGACTTGTGTTGTAAGAAACATGAAGCCTAAAGAAAAAGTCTGCACACTTTAGCCTAAGAGGTAGCTCATTAAAAGACCAATTTAGTTAATCCTTCTAGACATATCATCCAAAAGCTACTTAGCTAGCTCTAAAGCATTCATCAATTTAATAACAATAATAAGTTATGTTAGCTATGTATAATGTTAACTCAAAATCATTGAAAGAATGCATCTTGTGCCTATTGTTTTGGCCAATTGGAATATCTTATGGATAAGTTGAACATAATATTATATTTTTGCATGAAGTTTAAAGACTTGACTACATTATCTTTCTCATTCGTTTAAGATATTCTTTTATCTGCTTATTATATAATTGATAAAATCATTTGAATTTTCTAAAATGATGGGAAATCAATTTTGGTTGCTTTTGGTAAGGAGAGAAATAATGAATGCATTGAGTAATTTAATCAAAAAAGAAAAGAAAAAAGAAAAGCTTATCATGTTCCGCTTAAACCTTCTTTGTTACAATTAAACCTTTTTTTCCCTTTTAAAAGGGTGGGAAAAGAAGAAGAAGAAGTTATTTTCTTTCTCTCTTTTTGGATTCAAGGAAGGACTGAAATGTAGCTACCACCTAATTGGTGCTATCTTCCTACCTTTTTTATTCATGGTAAAATGCTATCAAATGTAACCACAACTCTAGAATATGGTTGTTAAGCTTAGTTTGATTTAACGAGTTGATTCAGAAAGTTTTTAATCTGAAGTCTGATTCAGATCAAGTTTTAAGTTGAATAAAAAAAAACATTGACTAGATAAAAACTGATTGATCCAAACAAATTAACTTAACTAAACTCGGCTTAAACTCGACTTGGTCACTCAAAAAAATTTTAATAAAATAAAATAAAATGACATTATTTTAAATAAAAATAATTAACTTGTGTTAACCTGGTGATCCACGAACAACACAGATTTTTTTGAATCAATTTTTGAACCGAATCTGACAACTATGTTATAGAGAGTAGTCTTAATATACAAATATTTTAAACAATTAAAATTATTCTTGAACTCTTGAAATTAGTTTTCAATTCTTCTTATAAAATATCTTTGAACTGGATTTAACAATTATATTTTAGAAATTGCTGCGTAGTCTTAATTTATTAATATTTAAAATTCTTCTCGAATTTTTAAAACTAATTTTCAAGGGATTCTCACAAAATATCTTTGAAAAGACCTCTAAATTCTAGCTCCCAAATAACTTTTAACTCTTGATTCATCAATGAATGCAACCATGGAAGATAACACTTAAACAAAAGAAAATTGAAGACAAACAACACAACACTCGATCAAAGTATCTCTCTAATAATTCATAAAATACAAGTATCAATTTCTTTGAAACACGAGAGATGCTTCTCAATGTCGGCAAGGGAGGCTGAATAAAATTTTACACCTCTTAGAACTAACGTGACCTTCAATCATTGAGGACACACATTCATATGCATCTTCTTCTACTATTTTGACCACAATTTTAATACTCCTCGGGGCCAAGTTTTGCTTCTCAATTGGTCAATGGGTTCAAGTTTCGAGATGAAGTTTTTTTTAATCCCCAATAAAAACTAATATATCTGACACTTTGCAGTTGAAATTTATCGTTTGTGCTAGGTTTAATGTTAGTTAATTCTGTCTGTGGAAGTCTCTTCCAACCAAAGCTTGAAAGAAATCATATGGGGCAGGATGGTTAATGATGGGTAGAAAATTACTAGACATGTGGTTGCCGAGGTCCGTTTTCAATACAAAAAAAGTGGTAGATTAAGAAAAATTCAAATCTTATGCCACTAGTTAGATTAGTAATTTAAATATTTATGAAAAACAAAATAAAAAAATAAACTAACAAAAAAAAACAATAAAAAAAGCACACTCGAGCCTAATTGGATAATTAAACAATCAAATACTAACCTAATCGAATAAAAAAAAAAGAGAGCCAAATTTCAAATAAAAAAAAGAAAACATTAGCATAAAAAAAGAAGGGGGGACAAGCAAACCTAAGTGAATCCTCTAAACTTAGTTTGATCTAAAAAACTTGCAACTCGTTAAATCGTGGACTCGAGTTCAATCAAAACTTAAATATAATCTGATTTAATTTTGAAGGATATAATCGTTGAAAAAACAATTAATAAAAAACTTGTAAAAGAAAAGGAACAATAAAAAAACAGGGCTAAAATCTGACATGAAAAAACTTAATGAGAATGAATTCTATAAAAAAATTATCACAAACAAAAAAAATACAATTAAAAGAATTAGGATCTAACTTGAAAGATTAAAAAAATTATAGGGGGCAAAATTAAAAATTATTTGTAACATGATAGATTATTTATATATTAAAAAATGATAGGGTGAAATAGAGAAAAAAAATTGTTGAGGGCTAACTCAATATAGTTAAATTGAAGAAAATAACAAAACAAAAGTAAAAAAAAAAAAGATAAAAAATAAGACAACATCAATTAAGAAAAAAACATAGCAAACCTATTAAACCTAGTCAAATTTCTAAAAGTCGCATCCCATGAAATCTTTTATCAATTTAATTTTAAATGATGAGATTGGTTGAAAAGTATTAATAAAAAAAACCTAGAAAAGCAACAAAAAAAATGATAAAATTTGATAGAAAAAACCCAAGGAGGATGCAATTCAATGAAAAAAAAAATAATCTCAAATAAATAAATATCAATTAAAAGAATAAGGATCAAATTTTAAACATAAAAAAATCAAAGGTGGTGAAATTAAAAACATCTGTAAAAACTAAAAAAAACCCAGACAAACATCCTAAACATGATCAAATCTTAAAAAGTTTACAACTCATAGAACCTTGGATTTGAGTACTATCAAGAAGTTTATTATAAACCAATTTAAAAATATAGATTTAAAAAACTTGTTAAAGAAAAAAAATAAAAAAAAAAAGTCTCAAGCAAACCCATCAATCAACCCGGGTCAACAAATTAGACACATGATCTAGGATATGAAATTGGAATGACCTTATAAATAGAAAGTGAAAGAACACAGGAGAAAAATAAAAAAATTGCTTTAAAAAAAATAAAAATCAACCCAAGCTAATCTTTTAGATTTATTACTCAATTCATGAGAGTAATATGACCCATTAAAGGTAAACCTGTAAAAATTAAAGAAGCAAAATTCTTAATCAAACAAATATTTGAGGGATGAAATTGAAAAAAAAATCAGTGAAAACAAAAAATGACAATTAAAAGAATTAGGAATAAATTTGACATCAAAATTAAATGAAATTAAATGTTTAGGGATGGAATTGTAAAAAATAAATCCATTAAGAAAATGATTAAAAAAATAACAATTAAAGGATTTAGAACCAAATTTGACATAGAAATTAAATGAAAATAAATGCCTAGGGGTGGAATTTGATAAAAAAAATTAATCAAGAAAATGATTCAAAACAAAATAAATAGAAATTAAAAAAATAAGGACCAAATTTGCAAATAAATTAAAAAAAAATCAAATAACCATGGATGAAATAAAAAATAAAATCCAATTAAAAATAATCAATGCAAATAAAACAAGTGAAAATAAGAGAAGATGGACTAAATTAAAAGAAAAAATAAATTGAAGGGTTGATATGAATTTTTGCATGGCCAGCACGCAATCTAAGAAAGAAAAGGAAGGAAAAGAAAGAAAAAAAAACAATTTTGGGTCAAACCACACTGAATTACCATACACGTGCCTCCCATAAAGGAAAAGAACACCGGGATAAATCAAATAATATGTTGGAATTACGGTTCCAACCGTTGGAGCAAGCTGCATGCACTCTTAGAATGCGACAGAGTGATTGACGTATGCGAGGCAGACGTCAACAACTTTTTTATTTTTTTGTGCAAAAAAAAAATTCCATCATGACTAAACAATATTAACAAACAAACCATGACGAAATTACAAAGAAGCCTTAAAGCCAAGGTTAAAAAATTTAAATTGTAAGGGTAATGTAGCAATTCAACTGTTCTATAAAATATAAAAATACAAAAATACCCTTGCAGAAGGCAGTAGATTATTTTATTCAAGGATTATGTTAGTAAATTTACTGTGTATAACAAAATGCAATCACCAAAACAACCTCGTACAATCTTCAAAAGATATTTATGTCATGGTAAAAAAATCACCTTACACCAGAACAAATGTTAATGATAACCTACGGGTAAATTTCAGATTGATGTTTTATAACTATCGCATTTCAATAAGTGATATCTAAACATGTTGTGTTTTAGATCTATACTAACTTAACATATTATACTTTTAAAGAGTGACTTATCATAAAATCTAAATATTTTTTTTAATTTTTTTTAATTAAAGTGATATCACGGTATACAACACTACATCAATAATTATAATTATAAGTCGCAGATCAGAATTGTGAAATCCAAAAGTGTGATATTTCTTGCTGCTGTGTTGATTAATCATTTCTTTATACATTAATCGTCCGATTCGTCCAATAGCAACCGACTTTTCCACCCTAATGTCTTCTGCATGCTTTATTTATTTTTTAATTAGTCGAAGCAAAACCACGGAGGAGGAGGAGGAGGAGGAGGAGGAGACATGGATTGTGCATAACTGTAACTTGAATAAATAATTTCTTTTCATGGAATTAATATATTAAAACAATAAAGAAGACGAGGGAGGGCTGTCCGTCCTTTGCATGGGAATATTACGTAGGGGTTAAGGTTAAGATGATCATTGTTACGTGGAAGCATATAGCCGACAAGTCGGCAACCCTCCCTGCTCTCCTGGTATACTTCATATATATATATATATATATATATAGTAGTCTAATACTAAAGTCACCTCTTCCTAGCTTGCCTGCACAAGAGCTGAGAAAAAATGGTAGAGGAAAAAATAATAATAAGCGACGAAAGCGAGTGGAGTCCCTCAAGGCTGCCACGTATTTTATTTTATAAATGTTTGACTTTTCCCTTCTTGGTTGCTTGGGGTTGGTGCCCTTGCTCGTCGTTGTAGCAAAATGTAAATAAATTTTCTCCCATTTCTTAAGAGAAAATAAAAATAAATAAATAAACTTGCTCTGACCACCAGAATAAAACGATGTTGTTTTGTTGTTTTTAGTGTGATAAAAACACAATAATTACCAGGATTTTTCACTCTCCACCAAATAAAAAAAAATCATGTTCCCAACAAGCATATTTCTAGCAATCACGCAATTACATTTCAGGAGGGCATTTAAGATCACGCATGCCGAACTCCCTGTTAAAATATCCTAGAAATTTATAAATTATTAAAAAAACTTGATGTTTTGACATAAAGTATTAAAAAAGGGTACATTTTATACCAAAATGCCTCCATTTATATATATAAAAAAATGCACATATAAAGTTCAATTTCAGTGTTTGATGATTGAAAAAAAAACTTCAGCCTAGGGAAGCACTTATCATTACCATATAATATTTCGGGGTATTTAAAAACGTGGTAGCAGTTGTTAACAACTAGAAAACCAGCGAAAACCAACGGAATTACCAACAGATTTTTTTCGTCGGTAATTCTTACTGATGGAAATAATCTCGTCTCCAACTCTGTCGGTATATACCGATGGAATACATCCGTCGGCGATACGGTCGGTATATACCGATGTAATACGTCCGTCGGTATATACCAACCGTATCGCCGACGGCCTATACAGTTTGTTTGGAAAGTTGCAACAGTGTGGTGACGTGAATTTTTTTAAAACGATTTTACCAACGGATTCAAACCGAGATAACCGTACAGTGACGTGACACTTTCACCGTCGAAATCACCAATGGAATCACCGACAGAAACATGCCATAATTAGCGACGGAATATTTCCATTGGTGTTTACCATAACTATTACCGACGGACAATCCGTCGATACTTACCGTTGAAAATTCAAACTGGTGTAGTTCGTCGGTAATGTTCTCGCGGGAATTTTTTTTTGCCGCACGTATCCGTCTGTAAGATCGTCGGTGGGTGGTTTTTTTTATTTGCGACAGAATTAGCGACGGAAAGAGGAATTACCGACGATTAGTATAACGATGGACGAAGGCCATCGGTAATAATTTCACCGACAGAGTTCATGCATTACATCGACGAAATTATTCTATCGGTAAAACTGTTTAATGGTGTAGTTTTTTTTAAAGTATTTTTCGTTCAGAAATACATTCAAATAATATTTTCTATTTTTAAAAAATTATTTTTGACATCAACATATCAAAATGATCTAAAAACACTAAAAAAATATTAATTCAAAAAAAAATAATTTTTTTTAAAAACATTTTTAAAACTAAAAAACAATCAAGTCCTTCCTCACTGCTACTCGTTTTCACAATGGGATGGAGTCTCAAAGTATTACTTAGAGTGGACCGTTTTGCATAATTCAAGATTAGTTTCTGGGCCTTTATATTAGAGAAGAAAAGGGCTCAGTCATTCTTCAACCTACTGAAGTCCAGTCCAATCCCTTCCAAGCCATTGATGCATTACGAAGGCACACAGTACACACATACAGGCATGCATGTTTTCCTTCGAGCTTAGCTGCTTTTCAGAGAGAAAGTGGCCTCTGATCGATAGCATTTTTTCCTTTTTCTCTTCTTTCTGTTTTCAGAAATGGAAGCTGATGCAGTAAAGACTACCATTTTAGAGTGGGTTCTTCTTTTCCATCATATGGCTAATTAATACAATGAAAATAGCATCAAGTTGACACCAGTTGGCTCGATATCTTTTAAATTTCTTAAATGAATGGAATTACTTTGGTTTTTGTGAACTTGGAATTGGTAAATGTCTTGGGATAAAAAGAAAATGTAGAGAAGATATATAAATTTGTTTTATTGAAAGAGATAAATATAAAATAAATCTATCCAGAGAAGTTTTACAATGAATTTATATATTTTAAAAATAAAAAGTATAAAGTGATATGTTTTTATTGTTTTCGTCTTATCGCTATATTCAACTTAAGATGAATAGAGTCTTTGGATAAAATTTTAAATGAGATCTTTTAAAATATTTAAGAAATATTTTTTTATTATTTTTATGTATGTTCGACAAATAAGTCTTTAGACAATTTTCATTTTATATTTGAAGTTTTTTATTAAATGGGAGCAATTTTTATTTCATAAAAGTATAATTGATAAATATATCTTACTTATTCTTGAGTTTTTTTTTTTTTTTTTTTATTAAATTAAAAAATTATATAATTATTCAACTAGCTTTTAATTTAAGCTGGTTCTGTTCATCTGTTTAACTCGAGATAGTAATTAAACGCTGCTCCTCTATTGAATGTTAGTATAGAGTTAAGGTCTTGATTACACGTCTTGAACTTGAAAGTGTAGGATGATGTCGAAGAAATTTGACAAGTTTGAGGCCTAATTAAGGCATGAAACCTTTGCTTTATTGTTTTAAATTTCAAGAATCTCCTTTCCCTTAATTCCCTCCATTTTTATTATACTACAATTAACGACATAGCCTATTTTTTCAATTGAAACCACTATTAAAATGTGGAAGAACAAGAATATACAAGCAGTCTTCTGGAGAAAAACAAGAGCCCTGCAAAAGGGACTGCTGTGGTCTCTTCCTGGCCCTTGTTTGGGGATTTCCAGAGCCTTAATTTCTTATGGATTTCAAGGGTGGTCTAGTGGATTTCTGGGTTTTTACACTTCCCTTAATCACTCTATTTTGTTCAGTATCAATTTACTATACTGATTTCATAGGAAACGATACTCTTTAGCAACACTTGACTGTTCTCTTTCATTTATTGACTGCATTCCTCGTTTTCTTAAAAGTTCTTTTCTCTTCGCTTGCCTGTTTGGGGCGGCAAAGTGTCTGCATGCATCTGACTGCAGTCTTTTTTTATTGCAGATGCAAGCAATCAGTTGCTGTTTGTTTACACGGTTTGCTGCATAGTTTCAAGCGCTTCAACTGCAGTTTTCACCGCGTAGACAAACAAGTAGTGATCTTCTTTCAATATGGGCCGTGTCAAATTCCTATCCTTGGGTTACGTGTACAGTGATATTTGCAGATTACTACTTTTGCGCCAGAAAAGTTTTGCACTTTGCGCCCGCCCTCACACAATGTTAGATGGCTACGAAGTTCAAGTAGAATGGGAACGTCACAGATTAATATATTAGAAGTGGGCTTCACCTAGATTTTCTCAGTCTCAGCTTTTATCTAGAAAGAAAAGCCTTTTTCATATTTCTAGGTTGCTTTGATGTTCCAAAAGCTGGTGTCAGAGGATAGAATATTGGGTGTAATTACTGATCATATTTTGGAGAAACAGGAAAGCAAAGGCCGTCCTCCTGGTCTAAACGCACTGAACTTCTAAAGGTTAGAGAAACATTGGAATTGAGAAAAGAGTCCTGCTAGCTTGTTTGGTGACTTTCTTCAGCTTATTCATTTGCAACTTGGGCAGCTTTGCTCCCTTGTAAGCTGGACTTCTGGTCTTAACACAATGAGCCTTTTGGAGGTTAAGAAATTTGGGGATTGGGAAAACAAAGCTGCTGCTTGCAGCCTCTAATTGGAGCTAGCTTGGTTTGGCTTATTTTTCTGGCATCTTCACTTCCCAAGCATGAGCTAAAACTCTGCTAGGATCTGTTCATGAACTTGCAAGTGCAGCTTGAATGTAATTTAATTATGACGTTCAGTGTTTGAAGTCCATGAACATTTTTAACAAGGCATAAACACTTAACAGGAGGAATGGGCAAAACAAATAACACATAATTAACATAATTAATGATGGTTAATTCAAGTGATTTGGTATTTATTTATTTTAAACAAGATTTTAAGTTCGAGCTTTATACATGGAAAACATCATTATTTTCATCCTCTCACGCCTTAACAAAAAATATTTAATATATATCTAAAACTAAAGTTTATGACATGAGTTTTTAATTAATTTAATTGTAAGAAAATAAAAATAACTATATTATAAGAAATTATGATTCAAATTTTTTCGTTTACAGGTTTTTTTTTTTAATGAGACACATTTATGTTTTAGTTTTTGTTAATACATGGTAAGATATTATTAGTTGGTATTTGAATCCACAGTACATAAAGGAATCCATGTAAAGGCCGTTTGTTCTTCACTTTTCACTGTCAAAATTGCATAAAGGTGAATTTCAAAAATGTATTTCGCAAGAAAAAATATTAAATTAATATATTTTTAGTTATTTTTATTATTTTGATATATTGATATTAAAAATAAAAAAAATTAATCTGAAAAATATTTATGCTAATATATTTTTAAGGAAAAAACATTTTACATCACAATACCAAACAAATTATAAGATTAAATATTGTTTTTTAAAGTGTTTTTTATTTGAAAATATATTAAAATAATATATATATTTTTAATTTTTTTTAATTTATTTTTTATATTAGCACATTAAAACAATCTAAAAACATAAAAAAATTAATCTGTAACAAAGAAAAAATAAAATAAAATAATTTTTTTTAAAATATTTTTAAAATACAAAAACAAATAAGCTATTTGTTATTTGTAATTACATCAACTGCATTTTGTATGAGCTTATATTTTATAGCATTCTGTGAAGATGCATGGTTTTGTTATCATTTTTTAGCTTGGTAAATATTTTTGAGCAAGAGAAACAGAGACAATAAAAAAAAATAAAAATTGAGCTAGGTAAACTTTTATTTTATCATTTTTAAAGGGTATATATACAATTCTCTCTTTTCATCATTTATCTATTTCGCTTTTCAAAGTGAATTTATAGAATAATGCTAGTAAAAATTACTTACAAGCACTCTTGAAATTAATATTTTTTTGGTGTTTTAAAATCATTTTAATATACTGATGTTAAAAATAATTTTTTAAAAATAAAAAATATTATTTTGATATATTTTCAAGTAAAAACACTTTGAACAGTAACCGCAACTACACTCTCAAACACGCGTTAAATATATGGTTTTGTTATCATTTTTGAGCTTGGTAAATATTTTTGAATAAGAGAAACAGAGAAAATAAAAAATATATATTTTTGAGCTAGGTAAATATATATATATATATATATATTTTTATCATTTTTAATGGGTATGTATACAATTTTCTCATTTCATCATTTATCTATTTCGCTTTTCAAAAGTGAATTTATAGAATAATGCTAGCAAAAATTACAAGCACTCTCGAAATTAACTTTTCATTTAAATACTATTTTTTAAAAACAATAATAGTATGAGATCTTTTATCACAACCTTATGAGTGCAATTTGATGGAGGATTTTCATATAATTTTTTTTATTTGATTAGTCCAAATACTCAAGCGAGATTTTCTTTCCAAGTATAATATTTGGCCAAATTCAGAGAATTAAAATTAATTTTAAACAAATCTTATTTGAAAATGATTTTATATTTTAATTCTCTAAACTAATCTCAACAACCCAAAAATAAATGCAAAATGCTGTAAAAAGAAAAAAAATCTGAAATGTTGATATAGTGATTAAGGTATTATTATATCTCTGTAAGGCTGAGAATACAAGTTCGATCCCTAGAAAACGCACTTATTAGAAAGGGCAACCACGAACTTCAAACGGAAGTAGTCTCACATTTTAAAAAGATACGAGGATATCCAAGTAAAAAAAAAAAAAACAGTCCCAATATCCAAACGTGTCCCTAAAGAGAGTTCGTATTTCGTAAGAAAAGGTAGTAGAGATGGACTGTTGTGTCCTAACATTTCCAGCCACCCGTAACAGAATATTCCTAACGGTGACCAAACAAATCCTCAATTCTGAAACCTGACAGAAGTCTCTCTAATTTTGCTATCTCGCAATTTATTTTACAGTGGGACCGATTTTTTCCTAGATTAATGATTTAATCTGTTAATCAGCAAGATCATGTTTATTTTTATATTTTTCAAATTATTTTTTAAAATTATTTTGATATATTGATATCAAAAATAATTTTAAAAAAATAAAAAATATTATTTTGATATATTTCCAAGTAAAAAAAACTTTAAAAAATAATCGTTACCACACTTTCAAATACCTTTTAAATCAATCATAATCAATTTATTTTCTAAAAAAAACTTAAAATATCAAATTGATCTGTGGTGGCTTCCACATTTAGGTGCTTTTTAGAAGTGCACTTGACCTTGAAAAAAATATATCAAATTAATGTTTTTTAGTGTTTTTTTTAATAATTTTCATATACTGATATAAAAAATAAAATAAATTATTTTGATATATTTTTAAGTGAGAAGCACTCTATACCATAATACCAAATACACACTAAAACAACCAATTTAAACCAAGTTAATATATTCTTAGTTCAAATAAAAACCTGACCTAAATTGGTTTTCAAGTTTTAAATTTCCCAGTATATCCACCAAATCAAATCAAGTGAGGAACAAAAAACCGCTAGTGGTTGATGATCGAGGGTTGTGTTTGGAAGTTTAAAACTTGATATCAGTACATCAAAACGATTCAAAAACACTAAAAAAATATTAATTTAAAAAAAATTCAAATATTTTAGAAACGCGGGTTAGACCGCGTTCCCAATCGGTACTCTAGTACGATGTTGCTTTTTTTTTTTTCCCATTAACTATTGATGTTAATATTAGAGTTATTTTGAAAACATTTAGCAATAAAAAATCATGCTATAAATTGAGATTTTATGTAATCTACAATCTTATTCTAAATTGGTCCTTTTGACAATAAAAAACAATAGTAAAAAATTCAGAGATGTTTTTGGAATTTCTTTGTAAAACGCTTCAAGTTTCCATAAAGATTTTCCCTTTCTTTATTCATAAAGATATAAAAAATTAATTCATTTCATTTTTTTAAGATATTTTTCTAGAAAATATGATTTTCTACATTTGAAAAACAACTTTATTTTCCATCCATTTTCCTTCTTATTTATCCAAATATAAAGAAGAAAGAAATTCTCCCCTCCCCTTCTATCACAAGTGACTCCAAAAGTCACTACCATACCAAACAAAACCTTAAATATTTTACGGACAAAAAGTACATCAACTGTTTTTTAGCTTCACCAGGTACTGTCTATCTAGTTGCTTCCCCAACTCTCCCTCTCACTCTTGTCTGGACCAATTTATTTCAATTTCAAAGGGTAAGTGGAATTGCCACTTCTCTCTACCTCTCTCTCTCTCTCTCTCTCTCTGCCTTCTTAATTTGCTATAGCAAAACTGGGTATACAAAGAATCTCTTTCTTCATAGTTAGTTTCAAACTGCATGAAAAATTGAATTTTGAGCTTCTTCCATCAAGAAAGAAAAAAAAGGAAAGAACATGGATTATGGGTTTCATTTCTTGACTTTCTTAAATTTATTGCTTTTGTTGTCCCACCATCTTTTTTCATCTTTTTTTCTGTTTGTTTGCAGGGTTGTTGTTAGTGTTGAATTTGGTTTTGGAGAAATGAGTGCATTGAACTTGGGCTGGCACTGTAAATCATTTGATTCTTAAACTGTCTTAAGATGTGGCGCTTATCCTGCTTTTTCTCACCAAGCTAATGCACTAGCTTTTAGAGGTAGTGAGTTAATGGGCCATGCATTGAAAATCCCTTTTGGAAATACTTCTGCTAGAAGAAGACTGATGAATCATATCCACCCTTCTTTGCAGGTGCGTAGTTTTCTACACTATAGGGTGTTATGTAGTTTTGTATTGTTTATATAAATTTGGGGTGATGTGATCTATTGCCTATGTCGCAAGTTGTCTGTGTGAACTACCCAAGATCAGACCTTGATATCTCGGTGAATTTCTTAGAAGTTGCCTTGTTATCTTCATCCTTTCGCTCTTCTCCGCGTCCATCTAAACCATTGAAGGTTGTCATTGCTGGTGCAGGTGATGAAACTCTATCCTTCTCTTTGGATGAGAAAACTTTGTGGGTTAATAATTTAGACTTAGATTTATATAAAAAAATTTCATTGACATATTCTCCTCGTATTTAATAATATTGAAGCTCGTAATTTCACAAATTTTGTATATATACTCTTAAGAGATTATGCAGTTCTAGAATAAAAAAAATGTTTATCGTTAATGTGTGATTAAGAAATTTCCTTATTGTTTCAGGTTTGGCTGGTTTATCTACTGCAAAATATTTGGCAGATGCAGGCCATAAACCTGTATTGTTTGAAGCAAAAGATGTTCTAGGTGGAAAGGTTTCTATTCTGCTCAATTTTTAGCTTGCTCTCAAGTTGGCAACATACTTGTGCTTGCTGATTTTTCTATTCATTTGTTAATTTTCTTATTTTTCTTGTCCTGTCATCATTGTCATCATCATATAATTCATGGTTTCTTGTTGAGCTTGATGATGCAAATGTTAATAATCTGAAGAAACACGCCGTATTCTTGCACTCAATATGTGGTTGTCAACTTTTTTATGCTGATTAGATTAACTTTTCGATTTGACTTATGGCTTTTAAAGTGCTTTTAAAGTACCTGGAAAAACTCTGAGATTTGTTGTCCCTCTGTCCACTCCATACAAGGTAATTGTGTAGATATCTCTTGTGAACACCAAACGGGTTGTCCAGAAGTTTCAACTCAGGCTGATGCTTCTTGAAGCTAAGAGCACACAATGTCCCTTGGCCTTTTATGTTAGGGCTATTTGTTTTGTTTCCTTGATTAAAACAAATTTTTGTTGGAGGGATTATTATTGTAAGATGCAAGTACGGTGAATGGCAAAATTGCCATGTTGGTTGGAGGGGAATGGCTTTTGTAATATACTCAAAGTAGATTTTTTAGTGAAAAATATGATCTTAGTAAATTTGTCTTTCTTAGTCAGAGGAACAACTTTTTGGACTAGAGAAACTCATAATCATTCTGTCTCTGGTGCTGAGAGAATTATATTTCAGTAGAAGGATTTGATCATGCCAATAATAAATGGTAACCTAGAGCTACTATCATAAAGAGAACAATAAGCTGTGCCATGGAAGGAGAAATCTTCTTGTTTGTATTTCCATCGGTTGTTTCACATTAGTATCTTAAACCTTTGGCAAGACGTTGTCACATATTATCCAAAAGCTATTGGTTTTTTGTGCTTTTGTTGTAATTATGTATAAACCTTTTGGTTTTTTGTGCTTTTGTTGTAATTATGTATAAACATGTTAATATCATTTATTTTTTTATTGGGTCTAGCATCGTGCGCCAAGTGGTTTAGTGTACAGTCAATATGAGGGCAGTGCTGAATAATCTCGTATTGGTTTTGTCTAATGTCTGATATGGTCTTGTTACAATTATGAGTCTCTTTGTATAATTGCTTAGGATTTTAAGATGGATGCTCATGCACATTTAAATAATGTACAGTAGGTTTTAGTAACGAA
>Ga0325402_1002483_pt1 | contig 16232 bp, 8 predicted proteins | sample PopdelMetagenome_22_FD_207212 | JGI IMG/M metagenome (GOLD analysis project Ga0325402, IMG submission 207212) | Populus deltoides microbial communities from Bellville, Georgia, United States - Xylem-PdKOR-R3 | ecosystem: Host-associated > Plants > Phyllosphere > Stem > Wood/Secondary xylem... | reverse complement strand
ATGGAGTCTGCACTCGAGGAGAAGCAAAGTGAGATCAAAATGCTAAGAGAGACGAACAAAGGTGCAGAGAAAGAAACTCTTCAAATGGAAGTACTTAGAGAAAGTCTGAAACAAAAGGAAGCTGAAATTGAGGATTTGAAGCACCGTCTTGACTACCCAGCTAAGATATGGTCAGTCAGCACAGATGACCCATCGAGCCCACCTGTAAACGGGACTGTGACCTTGAATATGATAAGCGAGAATAAGATAGAGGCTGGAAAGAGTGAAGAAGAGGTTCTGTTGCAAGAATCTGCAAATGATAGTAATGGTTTGAATTCAACAAGGGGTAACGAAGGCAACACTACATCCATTAATCAAGAACAGGGGGGTGATACTGCCACAGTTGAAAATGCAAGTGAAAGCAAGGTAGCAATTCTTGACAGGATAGAAGAGCCCAGAGGAGAGCAGTTGCAGATTCTTGAAGGGTCTAGAAATGGAAGAGCCATTGGAATTAATGATGATCAAGTGTACAAAAGTGAAAGTTCTCAAGAGAAGGGCACTTCTGGTTCGGGAGAGGAAAATAATGTTTCAAATGCAACCGAGTCGAACGTGAGCAGGATTAGAAGAGTATCAAAAATTGCAGATGCAGATAATGACGAGAAATCAATGGATGGTGAAAAGCATAAAGTTACCCGAGATGGGATGCTGGAACTCGAAAATGTTCAGGAGGCAGAAGGTCATCAAGAAACTTTTAGGGGTGGTGTGAAGTTGAAAATGATGGACAACTCCAGAAATACAAGGAAGGAGAAATACCGCCATGCTAGCAGAGTAAGAGGAAAGAGAGGGGAAATGGGTACCAGGAATAGGCTGCTGGAGATTAGAAATCATGAAAACAATGGGGCTGAGAAGATGAGAAGTAGGAAGTCTCCTACTGATGATCAAGGAAGACTGATAGACAGAGAAGAGGGAAGAGCGTCCAATGATGGAAAAACAGAAGAAATAAGAAAGGCAGTGGATTCTTCTGATGGCAAAACAATGGAGCATCAAAACCATGAAGACTCTAAAGATCTGCAAAACAAACTGGGGAAAGATGGTACAAATCACCAGATGAGTGAAGACCATGAGACATTGAAAAGGCTCCGGATAGCTCATGACAGCAAAGAGCTGACAAATGGAAGCCTTGATGGCCAGCCTGGTAACATCAGAAGCAATGACAGGAAACAGAGCCTGGATAAAGGCCAACAACATGAAGATCGACAACAAGCCAGTGGCACGCAAGAAAGCAGAAACAGCAGCATTATGAACAACAAAGAAAACAGTAATGAACAAGTGAAACTAATCAGAAACCATGAAAAGCAAGAACAAACAGAGGATTCAGATACAGAACAGGAGACAGATGGAGGAGCTGCATATTTTTACAAGGACTCATTTTCTGATTTTGAAGAAGACAAAGAAGAGTACAGAGAGGAAACGGACGAGTCCGAGTTCTAGCTGATTAACAACGGCATTTGGTATTCTTACTTGCTGTAAAGGTCTTAGATTTCTATCCGCATGACTGCTAGGACTACTATCAAGTTTGCTTGGAGTTTAAAACTAAATACATAAATACATGGCATATAAATTTGCTGGAGACTGGTGGTTGGCAGCACAGAAATGCCCATGAGAGTAATCTTGAAATAAAAAGTTAAGAACCCAGATGGTAGGGAATGATATCTGCTGGAAAATGTCCTGCTTCCTATGGTATTTTGGATCAAATTTTTACTGGGAAAATGTTTCTGCCCCACTGGTAATTTAACGGGATTTTAACCTTTTTCATAACCATTTCTTCCAGATTGAGTTCAAAAAACGCACCACAGTTTCAATCAAACGGTTGTGATTCACACCCAGGTTTTGTACAATTTCCATCGCAACATTACTCCATTGTTGTCAACTTGTTTTCTTAAATAACCCAAGCATTAATTTCTCCAGACCATGATAAATTTTTCACACATTTGTCCCAACTTCAATTACTATTGCAAAGCTAGGTCAAAGTTTTAACATCAGTTCAGTTTGCTGTAAAAAGAAAAGGAAAGAAAGGGCACAACATAAACCTGTAATTTGTAGTAAATCCATTACATGAATTTGGACTAGGGGAATATAGTATCGGATTATCAGAATATTGAAGGATAAACATCAAACCATTAGAGTGACAACCAAATGGCCATGCCAAAGTAAAAGGGCTTATTTACTTACCAAAATTAGCAATTTAACTTCAAAGTTTAATAATCCATCATTCTCTATTAAAACAAATGACAATACTTTTCAGCAGAATCATCTGCGAACAAGGAAAATTGATCCCAAGACGTGAAGTACAGCCAAACACATTATTACCAGAAAATTCATGGGACGATTACACGCTTCAAGCCTCAGTGTGCTGCTTCTACCACTTTCTGTAAACAATAATCAAATGTCAGAAAAAGGGAAAACAAAACTGTAATCTCAGAATTACTAGCTAAAGTTGGCAAGTTACATTTCATTGTGAGTTTCTTTTATGAGATCACATTGTTGGTTTTCCTAAAAATAAACCTTCAGTTAATACTCTCTTTGCTTGACAGCTAAGAATTATCAAGTTCGCAAATGGCTTGAGCAATTGAGAGGTTCACCAATAATTGTAGAAACCGTGTTCTCCTAAATTGCATTCCATCTATAAGCCTTGCTATCCCCATCAAACACAAAAAAGTTAACCTCAAGACTTAATCTTGCAATTACTCCATGTTATTCGCTATACTTAGACACGACCTTCTCCTGATACCAGATTTCCTCTTAAGATAATTGGTGTAGCAATTGTGTTAGGTGTAGCCATACTCAATATGATTATTGCCTATTTTTATTTCATCGCTATGTATAAGGTCCAAGCATATAAAAAATCTTCACAAGTAAATTCCTTCAATAATTGCACATCACATAATCAAATTTGTTTAGCACAATATTGAAGAAGCTTTTCTGTATGTAGAACTACAAAAAAAAAAGACTCAGAGAAGGAAAAGTGAAGAAATGGTGGAAGAAGAAGATGAGAGGTAGAAATTGATCGTGGAGGAGCCTTACGCTTCCTCCATGAAATTCAAAGTTGCCAAAGATGCCAAGGTGCTTGTCTGGGTGCCTTAGAGCTAGGCACTATGCACTTGAGGTGTCGCCTAGAATCTTCCAGGGTTTTTTTCTGATTTATATTGTTTTGCAATGCTTTCATAATATCACCCTTTAGATAATAGCTGTCTTCAAAGGTATTTTCTAAAGTTATTGAAAAGACAAACACATTCTTCCATGGATCAAAGAGCACATATACCACCTATTGCTGCATCAACAGTATAAAACAGGTACTTGAATAGTTTAATGATCTGTTGTGCAATTCTTTCATCTCTCTCTCTCTCTCTCTTCTCCCCTGATTTACTATTGTTTTCCTGCCCCTTTTTCTTCTATATAATTTCAATTCTCTTTGTTGCAGAAAGTTGTCTTATCCAATTAGCTGGTCTTACGACCTTAAGGCAATTTGCGCCTTTGGCAATATTGGTTGCATTTTATTTGACTACTATTGGATTTCCAACTATTTATGATTATCTATCATATTAAAAATTTAATTTCCATCTTGGAAAATGTGCAAGCTTATGTACCTTGAAATATGGTTGTAATTATCATAGTAATTGAAAATAAATTTTTAAAAATTATATGTTGACATGTACTTCATTTAGAAAAAAGGGCAATCATTGACTAAAAATGTGAACGAACAAAGCAGGGCAGAGGTAGCATATGCTAAAAAGTGGGATAAATGGAGCAAAGGCACTTCATCCAATGACAAAAATGTGAAATTTTGAATTTTCCAATGACTAGGCTAGAAATAACAGTAAAGTACAAGGTTGTAGCAGTAAAACTATATCCAAAAGTACCTCTTCCTCCTTCCCCTTGCCTCCTGTGAAGAACTTGTATCCCCCATAGAAGGCTAAACCCCAACCACTTAAAGAGACGATAACAAACTGTAAAACCAAACATCCAACAAACAGTCAAGACAATTTGCATTAAACACATACCTTCCATTATATCCATCTACCACCAATACCAACAACATTAATGGGACAAGGACATAGATCAGAAACTCATATATAAAGAATCAGACATGAAAGCTCCCATAAAACACCAAACAACTGTTTGATAATCGAAATAAAACTCGTTAAACTCAAACTCAAAATGCATGAACCCGGAAAAAAAAACTTCTCCTTGTCTAGAAAAAATGACTATCAAACAGTCCCAAATCCTAATCAACGCTGGCTGCAATACTGCTCCAAAAACAATACTCTAGTTTGCAGACAAAATGCACAACACCCTTTGGCCAAAACATAAAACACAACTCTTACAAAAAACAATAAAATGAACATTTTTTTAAAAAATAAATAAATCTTTGCAACATTAAGCATATAGAATATAATATAAAAATGTAAAAGACTGACATGCTCTTCCTTCCATTTAGATGGGCTCATTGGATCTTGCCAGCAGTTAATCCTCGATGGCCCATGGTGGTCTGCAATTATCACAAACACAAAAAAAAAAGAATCGCCAAGCAAAAATTCATCATTTATTTTAAATATTCATAAGAGTAATAATCTGAAATTTTCAATTAAAGAGTGAAATCTATTTCAACTAAAACCTAATTTCAAGATTTAATTAAGCTCAAATTTCTCAAAAAGTGAGCCAAAGATTGCAACTTTTTAATCTAATCATCAGCTTCTGATCTTCGGTAGAGACGAATAAATACGTGTGTGTTAAATGTATATACGTGCATTTATAAGTAAATAAAATGTATGTTAGGTAAGTGTGTATCTATATGTGTTTTGTGGGATGGATTTACCTGCAGCGCCGGCGAGGCCGCGGCGGTGGATGAGAGCGGCGACTTGAGCTGGTGACTTGGGAGAGGAGATTCGAGAGAGAGTAGCGGCTTGTCGAGCTGCTGCAGCCGCCGCTAATGTAGCCATGGTTTTCTTCTCTTTTCTTTCGTTGTAGCGATCGAGAGAGAGCGCGAGAGAGTGGAGATGGAAAGGAGAGTGGAGGATTGGAATTCTTTTTTTTGCTTATAAAAGACGGGAGAGTGGAAGAAACGATGCCGTGAGATGTTGTTTTGGTGGGATCTAACGACTTGTCGGTTGGTTTTGGGGAAAAGGCTTGTTGAATGGATATTAAAACTACATGCCGTTCTGTTTAGGGGAAAGAATATGGTGTCCAGGAACGACTTGGATGTTGGTTTCAGGGAAAAGGCTTCTTGTTTTCAGGCATCAAGTTGAAAAAAAAAAAATCAATTAATCTAGTAAAAAACTTGATTGATGCTCATAAAAGCTAATAAAATAGAAAAATCAGAGAAAACACGAACAACACATAAATTTTTAATGGGTGAAAATAATTGTAGATATAAATTTTAAATTTTAAATTTTATCTTTTAAAAAATAAATTTGTGTTGGTTGGTTCCTAATAATTTTTAAAAAACCTCTCTATATTCCGAAGCAACCTTAAGCTTGAAGGTATTAAAAAAATTAAATCATAATCTAAAAATAAATAATAAATCTAGAAATATCTAAAAACAAATAATAAAATTGATCAAAACAATAACTTCTGCGTCTAATTTAAGAATCTTCTATGGTCTAATAAACGACCAAATAACTTTTTATAAAAAAAATTACATATAAAATTAATTAGAAAAGCTTAAGTTTGATGCAATAATTCAATCTCATGTTATTTTAGTTTTAAAATGTTAATCTAATTTATAACCGGATTTTTTTTAAAACCTAAATATATTTTACTAGTTCATGACAAATCATACATGTAATTTACTTGAATCAAATACCCATTTAATTATATCTGATCCTTGTCCGAATGCTCAGCACTTTAAATTTTTATAAGGTCGACTACATCACCTACCCTTAACTCATTAATTTCTTTTTTTAAAAAAATATTTTTGATAAAAACAACATTGATTTAATCCTTAACTCTTTTTTTCAAGGGTTGACCCTCCCCACCCTTAATTATCCCATGCCAACACCTTCGGGGTTCACAACTATGCATACAGGTCGGGGAAAACACTAAAATCCCGGTATTTTTTCTTTACTGTTAGGAGATCTTCAAACTAGCTTCTGTGTAGGATATAAAAAAGGGACAAACTCAAAGACAAAACCATTTATGTGGTTAAGGTGGCATGAGGAATAATTCGCCTCTGGTTTGAAATATATCCGGATACCTCAAGTTTTCAAGTAGATTCGTTGCATAAATCAATTTTAGTGATCCACTCTAGTGTGTGAAACTTGATGATATTGGATAATATTCACTCTTTTGAAACTAAATTTGAAGTTTGCCTGCATTTTATCAATGTTTGGAAACAGTTAGGCATAATAATTGAATCAAGGGTAGCAATTTTGATTCTTACTAGCACAAAAAAATTAGTAGCAGGTGAAAAATAGCTCAACCTTTGATGTCAAGGTAAGAAGAAACAGGAAGTTGACAGTTTTACTTTTGCTTGAAGCTAGTTGAAGTGGCTTACAATCACATCTACATTACATTTTATCATGCCCTATTCAATCACAGCCTCCCCTTTTAGTCACCTACAGAAATTTCTCCTTCAATTCCCTGTATTTCTGCCTAAGAAGGGGTTTCTTGTAGCTGTGATTGTTGTTCTTGCTGCTGCAGTTGTTGTTGCTTCGAATTGAACTGGATTATATAGCACTTCAAACTTTTCTCTTGGATCTGTGAACATGATCCAAAAAAGTTAGTGTCAAGAACTTCCAGTCAAGACTCGATGAATGACAAGTTAACCATAAAGTTTTTCAAAACTTGGATATCACATTTACTGGGATCATAATGATAGCGTTCAGCTTTCTACCTGTAGTGCAGATACTGTCTGAAGAAGTTCTAGGCATTCTTCCACGAGTAGTTTCTCTTGTGCAACCACCTCTGCTAATTGTGAGAGAAGTGCAACAGACTGCTCAGCCTGATAAGGAAGAATTTCAAGGTTAGTTCGGATGACATAAACAGGAGGCATCAAGCGCCGACGTAGTGTGATAGGTTTAGTAGTTTCTGCTTACTGAGGGTGAAAATGAAGATAATGCTGACTTGATGGACGCTGAGAGATCTGATGCATGTCGTAGTGCGATGGAAGCTGATTGTGGATCAACCTATAATTTAGCATTCATTAGTAAAATTACTTGATGCTTAGCCACAAAATAGTTTTAACATTATAAGCTAAAAGGGGCTTCCTTTTGCCCCTTCTTCTCTGGGATTACCTCTGCACCTTCAATGAGGGGAACTCTGCAAACAACAGAATGTAAACACTCTTTAGTCTTTGAAACTGAAGATAAGTGCTGCCTTTCCATGTCTCCCCAAGCTTCCAACAATTTGATCTACACAAATTATCCGAAACGAGTGTATGAACATGTCTGCTCTATCATGACATTACATTATAATTGAGATTGCTATACAGGCATTATTAATTCATGATGCAAAAATAATTGTTACTGACTTGAGAGTGAAGTACAAAGTCTAGCTTCATCTTGAGCTTTTCCTTCTGAAGCTTTAATCTCCTTTGTGCGACAGAAAGTCGAAGCTTTGAAAGACTATCCAGCACCCATAACAGATTGTTCTGGAAAACCATCAGAAATAATTTTCTCAGGCTCAATTACAATTGAAGAACTTTGTGATGGTTGTTAGGCTAGAACCCTGCCATTGGTATAAATCATTTTTATACCAATGTGATAGCAAAGTTAAATATATTGATAAAACCCTTCAACTAGCATAACTTGATCAGCAAAGTTAAATCATGCATACCTCCACTTGCTTATTTATGTTCAAGTTCACAGTAGCAGCTCTAACATTTGCATACCGCCATTGCATCAGCCGATTATGAAGCATTCTTAGCTTATGAATGTTCTCAACATTCCCAGATCCTGAGAGCAATGAACTAGATGACAGAGATTTCTTACCCTTAAACAAGTCCAGACCCATATTCAGCAATTTCTCAACACCTTTAGTCCTCGACGGATTTGATGGCGGTTTCAAATTTGAAAAGGACATCAGCTTTTCCTTGCTTTCCACTGACATCGGCGGTGACCCTGATCGCCCTGGTGACAATGCCCACTGGGATGTGGCACTCCCATACCCCGTAAGTGAATTAGCTCTCTTAATCACATTCTTCATTGTAAGTTTCTTCATTTTTGGAGAAGACTCTAATGATACTGCAGTTTGAGCATTAGCATCCGTTGTCCATCTCCGTGGCCTTGTTGGTATATCATTCATATATTTAGAAGAGACCTCTACACCAGATTTCCTAGAACTTCTTCCTAAAGTTGGAGAAAAAAGATCATTTCCTGAATGTTTATCACTGCACTCGGATATTTCTGACTCGAGATTATCCTCAAATATATCCGAATTTCTCCGAGATGCACCAACTTCTTTCGAATTTTTATAAAGGGCATTTTCATCAACAGATAATCTTCCAGGAACATAAACATGATTGTTATTAGACGATGAATTCGAGGAGGATGATGACGATGAAGAAGAAGATTTTCCCGGAAAGTGAAATTTCCCTGTGTATCTCGCAGATCCTCCAAGAATTGGTCTATGATTTTCTTTTGTGCTCTCTTTCTCTTTATCATTTTCAACCCTACCAAACACAGTACCAGTACTCCTTTGCCTACCAAGTGAAAACACACTGCTACTCTTCGTGGGTTTTTCATCTTTCTTGTGGTCTAACAAATCTTTCAATCTTGCATTTCCAAGATGATCTGCTAGAGTGCCTTGATTTTTTTGGTTGTTTGATGATTGTGAAGGCGACGAAGAAGGCCAAAGGCCTCGAATGAATCCAGGATCATCAAGGCTCCGATGCTTTCGACCATCAGAGGAGGGTTTAGGGCGAAGTGGTGATGAGGAGGAACCTTGGTTTGGAGATGGGGTTCCATTGTTATGTGAAGGTGAGGTTGGCGAGAGAAACCTGGAGCTTACTTCCCGAGACTTGGGTCTTCTTGGCTTGAGAGATTGATCTGATGAGAGCAGAAACGGTTCATTTTCGGTATTCTTCATCGTTTCTTTGTGTGCGCGAGAGAGAACAAGAGAGAAGGCGAGGATTCTAACAATAGAGAGATTTGAGGGATGTTTGTTTTGTCTTCAAAATGGATGAGAGGAAAAACAAACATTTTTTGAAAATGGCGGCAATGTAGATATGACAGGCCGGCTGATCAATGGGATTTTCTTTGGATTTTTATCAGCTTGAAAGTACTGTCAGGATCTGCTTGACTCAGTCTTGACTTCTCACTCAGGCAGGGTAATGTTGGGAAAAAAATGATTCTGTTAGACTTCCTGAGAGACCTTAGGAGGTAGGAGACAAAGGTGAAGCAGTGCTGTTGTTCAATGTTTGCTTCTTGCTTGCCGGCATCTGTGTTTCCAAGTGGTTAACCTGGGCTTCCGCCACGTGTCTGACATTTTTCTCAAAAGTAACTAAGGGTGTGTATGATCTACGTGGCGTAGACACGTTTTTTTTTTAAAAAAAATTCCTTTAAATTAAAAAAAAATCAGAGTTTTTTCATGGAGTGAAGTCACAGTATTAAAATAAATTTTAAAAAATAAAAAATATTTTAATATATTTTTAAATAAAAAAATAATTTTAAAAACAATCAAATTTTTTCCCCGACATTTGGCAACAGTTACTGAGAAGCCAAAGCTCCATGCTTTAGACCAGGACCGTTTCAACATAAACATAGCCAAACCCATATTTTATTTGCTTTCTCCCCGTGATCATTTTTAAAGGGCAATACAAAATTTGGCATGGAGACTGGTTAGAACAATCAAAGTTGTTATTGTCATTATGAAGACTCCATAGTTGATAATTTGGATGCTTGAGTGGTGTGTTAATGGGATTTGGCTCCTGGTACAGATGTTGTAAAAGACCATTGCTCTGCTAAGACAACACATCAAGACGATAGATTTATTATTATTATTATTATTGCTTTTGCTTTTTAAGGTTAAACAGGAGGCTGAATTATTCCAAGTACAGTTCTCATCCCAGCCCAGGAACTTCCCTCGTAGAGAGTAAGAGATACCCCTTAGCTAAAGCATTCATGGTATTAATTTGAACTGATAGAGGGTTAATATTCTCTTGGCAATTACCTTATTTGTGCCAAATGGGGGAAAGGAAGGAGAGGGGGAGGGGGAAATTTCATCAGAGAGCAATAAAATGTTAGGAAATGAGAAACAACCATACCTGTGTTATAGGGAAACCACAAAAGAAAGAGTTCATGGTACAAACAAGAAAGAACAAATGAGAGATTCAAAGGGCCTTTACAGCTTCATTAAACTCCGGCAGAAGCAAACCCCACATTGTCGAGAAGTGTCGAAAATGGGATAGAACAAGTAAAACTACAGCGGATGACTGTTGGTTTGAGCTTGCAGCTTAGCCTACGTAATAAACTAACGAGACTTGTTGGGCAATAGGCAGTAATTATTGATCAATTGATGTTAAATTAACATTCTGTACTACATCAGGCACTTTTACAACCAACAGCCACGGTTGGTCATGTGAAAATTGTGCAAGCATACTTGATCTACAGCACCCGGAAAATATGAAGCTTCCATGTCCAAAATCAATGTAAATTGCACTGTTGTAATAAAGGATGACTATAGTCTACGTACTTTTCCCAGAGAGACTTGTATTTTTCCATCCCAATTTTCAACCATGGCTTGGAGTTTCCATTGAAGTGCAACACAGCCCCCTTCTCTATCAAGTGAGGATCAACATTTGTATAGCCCAATCCCAACACATGCCATGAGGGATCTAAAGGCTCTGTCAACCCATAGAAAGTCAAAAGTCCAGGCGGTAGCGTCCCAAGTTTCCATAGTGTCCGATCCACATTCTTTTCTTGCCAGTAGTGGTAGATTTCAGTTACATTTCGCTTTCTCCACTCAACCAAATCGAAAACGTTCATTCCAAACGCCCAACCACATGCATCAGGATCAAAATGTTTTCTAATAAGAGGGTGAGAGTAGTTCAGGTACTTGTGGTATCTGTGAAATGTCTCCATGCATGTCTCAACTGCTCCATTAACATTGCTGTTCAAATAAATTGAAAATAGACCAGATAGATCCTTCTGAACAACTACATCGTCATCAAGAAATACCACCTTCTCCAGTGCAGGAAAAACTTCAGGAATATAAAATCTGAGGTGATTAAGCATGGATAGATATTTTGGGTTCCGGAACTTGATAGGAGTTTGGCCATCATTATTATGGCCTGAAAAGTAATAGCTTTGAGTTTCAGAGTCCTGGAGCTGCTTAAGCACTGGAACATACGAAGCATTTAGCCATTTAAAGTCTTCAAACTTCTGAACCTCAATCGTAACTCCTTGGAAAGTGTTCATAGAAAACCAAGCCTTCATAGCAGCATAGTTTATTTCATCAGTTACAAGATGAAACACAACCATATCTGGATTCTTGGAATTTAAAGTAGTTGAATTGACAACAACAGAAGTTGCAAGGATATTGTCTGAGAAGACACAGAAATGATAGAGATTGTTATCTCTAAGTTTTGTCTCAATGTGCATTTTCTCATTCATTCTTCTGTGTAGATTTGAATTTCCAAACCATTCAGTAGTTAACCGAATACCAAGGCAGTAAAGTCCTTTTGGGATTTCTTCAGCAGCTATTTGACCATACTTTGAGCTTTTCTCACTCACCGCAGCCATTTGTTCATCAAGAGTTTGGATTTTGGTTTTCAGTCTCATGATCATAGTTGCGCTATCATAATGAAGTTGCTGGGCATGGAGGAGCAAAAGTGCCATGTCACGGATTGCAGTTTCTGATTCTCTGGTTGTTAAAGGAGCTCGCCTTGTTGCAACACTTGAAAGGAGGACCTGGGAATTGCGTATTTGGGCACTTAATTCCCAAGCAAACTGAATATTGTTACTTTCTTTGGCGATCACAACAAAGGCTTTTGCAAGAGAAATTTGGTCACTAAGTTGCCTGGTGACTGAGTTGGGGCTCAACATTTCATCCGTAATGTTTAGACCTTCAATGTTTTTCACATACTTGGTATAGTCCTGCAGAAAGAAAAAGAATCAAGCGTTTTACTTTCAAAGAGAGGAAAGTGGTAACAGGGAATACAAGGAAGATAGCACCATTATCAACATAAAAATTAAGGATAAATGCACAGCAGCTCCGACACATAATGTAAACAGTTTAAGATCACTTTATAAATCTAGCAGTAAATCCAATGCATATACTTTAGAAGGAATCTCCTTTATAGTGAATACAGAAAAAGATTCCATCACTTCTAAAAGTTAAGGGTTAAAAGGAAGGTAAAGGAACAAAAAAGGATATTAACACCTGACAAACTTTGCTGAGTGATGCTGGAGATCACAACTTTGGTGGCACAAAAAACACACAAACATAGAGTGGGTTAGCTGCCATTAATTTCAAAATTTCTCGGTTGGTGAGTTCATCTGGTATTTGAATTAATCATTTCCTAATTACAGTTCAGCATAGCAGTTCATGTCTGACACAGGTTTGCAAATTTTGTTATTGCTCAGTTCTGTAGTATAAGTTACACTCGAAGAAAATGTGAGAGGAACCAGAGAGACACTTGTCCATACAGTTGTTATACATTTGCAATATTTCACTGATTGCTATAGAACATTCAATCACACCAAAAAAAAAGAAGTTAAAGTCACCAAAATGTCAGCCATTCTATGATATCATATGAATATATGGCATACCAGCTGTTTCCTAAATAACACCATCACAAAGCTAGCACATGAGGCGCATTTTAAAACATGATGAACTTTTCATCCTGTCGGTCCTCAAAAACACAACTCAAATCCTTTAGATCACAACATGTTTGATGCTCTAATAAATCTGACCTCAAAACACACATTTTCTCTAATATAGCAAGCTAGTCATCTTTCTTTATAAGTTTCATTTTCTTAATAAAATTGAATTTTATTAGCAGAACATGGAAACTTAAATACAGAAATGCTAAAAAGAACAGATCTTTCACCAATATAATTCTGTTTGCTTGTACCAAAATTCCTAACCATAGAACTCATACAAGTTATCAAACTCATCTCCAAAAAATATTTTTCAATTTGTTCAGCATAGAAATAACAAAAATGACTTATTACTCATTCTTCTCTTAATTTTACATACAGCATAACCTCCTCATTAAATATTTTACCCTCTCTTATCAACATTACATATACATGGAGTGAATAGAACATTGAGGTATTTATACATAATTCTTAGAATTTCAATGTCCTGTTAACTTTGTTTACGCTTCACATGCACATTATAGAAGCAATGTATGACACAAACAATGCCTTAAACATAACTTCCTCAAATCAAAACCTAATATTTTACCCTCTCTTATCAACATTACATATACATGGAGTGAATAGAACGTTGAGGTATTTATACAAAATTCTTAGAATTTCAATGTCCTGTTAACTTTGTTTACGCTTCTCATGCACATTACAGAAGCAATGCATGACACAAACAATGCCTTAAACATAACTTCCTCAAATCAAAACCTAATATGATCATTTCAAACAATTCAACAACCTGAGTCAAATTATCAAGCTGGATCAAGCTAATGCCTCCACTAAGATAACTACTAAAGGAACAACAACTATTAAGCTATTGGAATAATATTGCATATCCTAAAAATACAACTTCAAACTTTAAATGAAACAAATCAATTTGTGAGCTTAAGATTTCAAAAGAATTTATCCGCGTCTACTTGTTAAAGCAACCCTTTCATCAGGTGCAGTATAACTCCATCTAGCTCAAGCAAAGTCACAGATCCGACAACAATTCCAATCTACACAAAAAAGACAAACCCGGCAGCACAAAAACATAAACAAAAAAAAAAGCAATTTAAGCTAACAATCATGTCATAATATTACTACTGTCCCCAAAAATGTAAATATCAACCTTCATTAAGCCAAATAACAGTACCAACGAAAACCCAATTAAGCCCCATTGTCCCTTCAAATCCCAAATCACAAAAAAAAAAAGGTCTCAGAACTCAAAACACTGATTCCCTTCAAAATTACCACATTTCACAGCAATTAAACACATTAAAAACCATGCAATTGAACAAACAACTGAAAAATCCTGTAAAGCACATATCTTTACCTTAATAGAGCTTGTGGGTCTTGATTCAATACGACTCTCTTTGCTAAAAATAACTATAAAAAGCAACACAACTATACCACACAATGACCACACCACCACATTTGATACCCTCCTCCTTACTGGCCTCCTAAAGTCCACTGGTCTCCGTCTCATCTCAAATTTAAGCTCTGTTTGGTTCCAAAGAAGGTAACTTTCCTCGAAAATTTTGAAGAAGGGATCCCAATTATGGATTTCAAGTTCAAATCTTTATGACCCAGGTCATGAAAAGTTGATAACTTGAGATTGGGATTTGAAATATGATTTGTTTTTGAGTTTTTGGATTTATTTTTTGGGGTTTTGTGTATTGAAAAAAGACGTGAAGCAGCGAGAAGTTTGCTTTTCTTTTGGGACGTACAGACCGCACACCATTAATGATTGTTATGGACGATATATTTTAGAGAGGGAAAGTGTTCTGGTTTTTTGTGATATTGTGTAGATGTTCACTATATATTCTCCGGTAAAATATTTAAAAAACAAAACAATTATACATCTAGATTTTTTCAATATGTTTTTATACTTCAAAGAATTCTAAATAAAAAAAATATATTTTCTTTGGAATTAAATAAATCAATAACTATAAAGATAAATAAATAAAAAAAACATTAAATAATAATAATTAAAAATAAAACTGAAAAATCAAAAAAGAGATATAGATAAAATATTTAATATTACAATATGAAACTTTTATCCAATTATATTTGTTAAGTTTATTTATTAAAATAAGTTTTTTATTCTATCAAATGATAATAAAAATAAAAACATACATTAAATTGACTGGATAAAAAAATATATTATACAAGGTTATACATATTATAATTATTTTATGAAAATAAATATTTTTTATTTTTAAAATAAAATTCATCTATATAAAAGATAAAAAAATAAATAAATCAGAAAAAATTCTTTAAAGATTAATTGTATACAAAATAACCAAAAAATAAATGTCATTTAAAATAAGCTTTCTAAACAAAACAAAAGAGAGATGAGATATTAATATAAATATAAATAAAAAATAATTCTACAAAAAAAATATAAAAAAAGCATTTGTTTTTTTAAAAAAAATAAAAGAAAGAGTTATGCGCGGATAGGCTCTTTTTATGCTTTTGCAGTTGGAGTGAATGACATATTATTTACCCTGATTTTTTTATATATATAAAAACACTTCAAATGGTGTGTTGTTGTATTACCCAATTCCCAACCATTATAGTGGTCAATAAAATGGTTTTGATGGTTTTTTTTACTCAAAAACTACATTTTCAACATATTGGTTTACCTAAAATATTATAGGCAACATGATAAACTTATTCATGGCCTAAAAAACCGTCTCAAAACCAAAAATTTTACCAAGATTTTATATGCTTTTCTTGTCTGTTTCAAGATAAACAAACCCCTAATGTGAGCTTCTCTCATAAAAAAAATAATTTGACATCAATTTTATCTGTTTTGAAAATCAGTGCTAATGAAAATTTCTTTTCTCTTATGTGGGATTTCAGTGACTTTCTCTCACCTCTCTTACATCTAGAGTTAAAAAAAATGAAGTTTGGGATCAAAATTGATTTTTTTCCTTTAATTTTAGAAATTGAAAGGATCTAATTTCCATAATTTATAAAGTATAGAAACTACAATAAATATTTTGCTCAAACCTTTTAAAGCCCACTTATCCCCATGTGTTTTTTACTTTGACCCTATCTTTCAATCTCACAATCCCTAACAAATTCACTTATAATTGGTCTATCAAGGGTCGAATTAAAAAAAAAACACTACAAACAATTTGTTCATAGTGCCTTGTGAGGGGATTAACAATGTATTTTGCATAGTAAATCCCCAAGTGTTTTAGTTTTTTAATTAATAATTAATTTATTAAATTATATTTTAATCCTTGTTCTCTTAAAAAAAACATTGGAGGCGTGTCAAAATTTATAAACTAATCTCTTGACTGGCTTTAGTTTTTGCTTGCATGAACTTTGTTTTTTTAGATGACACTATGAGAAGCAATCTAATAGTCTAATAGGAACATCTTGGCCTTTCAT